>Ga0118677_10000606_pt1 | contig 37091 bp, 31 predicted proteins | sample AliMusrvi5mmetaG_FD_86154 | JGI IMG/M metagenome (GOLD analysis project Ga0118677, IMG submission 86154)
GTGCCTTAGTAGTGAATTTATTATGATAATGGATAACTATTTACTGCAAAACTCAACCAGTACTCCATGGGTGGATTTCGGGTGAAGGAAACCGATTTTCATTCCTTCAGCGCCTTTGCGGGACACTTTGTCGATCAGTTGGATTCCGTTCTCTTCTGCTTCTTTCAATGCAGCAGAGGCATCTTCGACGGCAAAGGCCATATGATGGATTCCTTCGCCTTTCTTCTCAAGAAACTTTCCGATCGGACCTTCGGGGTCAGTGGATTCCAGCAACTCGATCTTTGTTTGGCCAACCAGAAAGAAGGCCGTTTTAACCCGCTGGTCTTTTACCTCTTCAATGGCATAACATGTCGTTCCTAACAACTGTTCGTAATAGGGAATGCTCTCATCAATACTTTTTACAGCAATTCCAATGTGTTCGATGTGAGTTGGTTTCATGGGAGTGATTGTTAGTTTGGTAACAAGCAAAGGTAATTTGAATTTTTGAAATTACGAAATGAGGTTTCATTGAAAAACATAGAGCAAGAATTGCAGAATTCGGGCCTGTTAATTACTCTCATCGTTTTTTCTTTACTATCAGTGCCTATGATAATATTGAAAAATGGACAATGCCTGCGTCTGTAAGGATTTTACTGGCTTTTCTCTTAAGGATATATTCTCCAGACACCTAAAATAATTTGATAATTTGATAATACATTGTAAATTTGGACTGTTTTATAATAATTGTCAAAAATTCAAAAAATATCATAATTGATTGATAAAGATGAAATAAGGGAGATCATTCTTGGTGTAGCAAGCGAGATTTTTGCCAGGTATGGCTTTAACAAGACGACAATGGACGACATTGCCAGGGGTATGGGTAAGGGTAAAAGTTCCATCTATTATTATTTCAAAAACAAGGAAGATATCTTCAGGGAGGTCGTTGAGAAAGAGGTTGTAAAAATGAAGACCAGAACCCGGCTGGCCATGGAAAAGGAGTCTGATCCCAGGGAAAAACTCCGTGTTTATATCCAGGTGAGGATGCAGGGTTTTGAAAACTTCCTCAACCTTTATGCGGTTCTTAAAACCGAATTTCTTTCTCATTTTGATTTCGTCGAGCAGATCCGCCAAAAATATGACAAGGAAGAAACATCGATCATTAAAGGAATTCTTGATGAGGGAATAAAAGCGAAGATGTTCATAATTGAAGATACTTATCTGACGGCACTTGCGATCTTTACTGCCATGAAGGGAATGGAAATACCTCTTTTCACAGCAAATCATTCAAAGGATCAGGATGATATCCGGTTTGATAAACTTATGGATGTCCTTTTTTATGGAATTATGAAACGATAAATCGTTCAGGCGGTAAATGAGCGAAAAAATGAAAGGAATTTTTATTCCTCTGCAAGAGGGATGGCAAGGAAGTTTTGTGGTTCTTTAATATTATTTTTTTATTTAGAAATCGACCAATACATAAAAATGTTCAATAAGTCGAACGATATAAATGGAAAATAGAAATTCTAAAAATACAGGTACAGGGCGGGTTTTTACTTTATAATGGATTGTGGTTAATACATGGATTGTTGAGCCCCCCTGTACTTTTTTAAAGTATTTGGAGATGTTGAAATCAGATATCTCCGGTTACCTTTAACCGGTAACCGACTCCGGGTTCAGTGATGAGAAGTTCGGGAACTGAGGGGTTGCGTTCTATCTTTTTCCTGAGTTGTGCTATGTGCACCCTTAAAGCCTGTGCATTATCCGCATAGGGATTGCCCCATACTTCACGACTGATGTAGGAATGTGTCAGGACTTTTCCTGCATTTCTGACCATGAGGGTCAACAGGTTATACTCGGTCAGGGTAAGTTTCACCTCTTCTCCGTCGATCCTGACAATCCTGTTGTTCATATCAAGCCACAGGGGGCCGGATGAGAATACAGGGGATTCATCTATTTTATGCGAGTGACGGATCGCAACCCTTATCCTGGCGAGTAATTCGCCGGTATTGAATGGTTTTGTTATATAATCATCGGCACCGTTGTCCAATGCCTCGATTTTCATCAGTTCATCATCATGAACCGTTAACACAAGGATCGGCACCGTTGACCAGTCTCTGAGTTGCTTCAGAAGGGTTAGCCCGTCCCGGTCGGGAAGGCCGATATCAAGCAGTACAACATCCGGGAAATTCATGGTTATGGAGATCTGTCCGTCTTTTGCGGTAGCTTCCTCGAAAACCCTGTAATTATTCGCCTCAAGCGTTATCCGAAGCAATCGCCTGATTTGGGGCTCATCATCAATGATGAGTATCTTATACTTATTCTTTTGCTTTTCCATCCTCTGTATCGGGAATAAGGAGCATTGATATTTTGAGTCCGGCTCCTTTAAAATTTTCGGCGATGATCTTCCCCTGGTGAAGGTCGATGATCGCCTTTGTAATGGCTAGTCCAAGTCCGGTTCCTCCGCTCTTTGATCCGGGAACACGATAAAATTTGTCAAACAGCCGGGGCAGTGAATTTTCGGGCACACCCATTCCATTGTCGGTAACTTCAATGGCCAGATATTCAGAATCAGACTTTTTCATTTCAATAGTTATGGTGGTATCGGACGGGGAATAGGTTACTGCATTGTGAAGAATATTGACCAATGCCTGACGGAGAAGGTTGATGTCACCCCTGATCAGTGGAAGGTTTTCCTGCGGTATGATATGGATATCGTTACGTTCCAGCTCATTTTTCATCGAGTGGATTACCATTCCCACCAAATCTTCCATATCGCAGTATTGAAGATTCAGGCGCAGGTGACCAGATTCAATTCTTGACATATCCAGGATATTCTCCACAAGGTAATTCATGCGCCTGGCGGCAAAATCAAGTTCTTCGCAGATCTGTTTCCGTATCTCAGGGTTCCTCGATGTTTTATCATCGTTCAGATTAGATACTGCTGCTGCAATGATGGCCATGGGTGTCCGCAATTCATGGGAAACACTGTTCATCAATGCCTGGAATAGTTTTTCTGATTCCGAATAAATCTCTTTATCTTTTGCAAGGTCAATACTTATCTCTCGCTCAAGTGCAGAAGTGATCTGTGTGTTGAATGATCTTAAAAGAAGGAGTTTATCCTCATCCGGTTCTTTTTCGCCAGGAATTGAAAGTCCGAGAACCCCAATCACCCGTCGAGGCTCAATAAGGGGAAAATAGTGAACACCTGTTTCCGAAAAAAAATTCGTTGATACGCCAGTGCTCACTCTGTTTTCGAAAGCGTATGAAGCTGCACGATACCCCGTTTCACTGGAAAGGGCTGTATTTCCGAAGGCATTTACTGCAAGCCCGAAGCCCTCTTTCATCTTAAGATAAATAATGGTTTCAGCATTGAATTGTTCTTTCATGGTTACCTGTACAACTTTCACAACCTCCTTGATGGATTTGGCATCATTCAGGTCCTGGAGAAAGGTATTGAGCAGGGCAATTCGGTCCTTGCTTTTTTTCAGGTCCTGCTCGCTCTGCCGGATTCTGCTGATCAGCGTACTTCCAACGATAGCCACCATAAGGTTGGCAAACAAGGTGATGACATCATGAACGCTGTGAACACGAAAAGTGAACAAGGGTGGGATGAAAAAGAAATTCCAGGTAACAAAATTGAGAAATGCAGCGAAAAGTACGGCCCCCCTGCCAACGAGCAATGCCAGTGTGGCAACCACCATCAAAAGGATAAGTCCTACTGCCTGGTAACCGATCAGATGAGAAAAAGGGAAACATACAATCGCCATAACGGCGATTGATACAAAGGATATCCCGTAATCCCTTAAAGTGGATTTTCTGGAACCCCCGTTCAATGTTCCTTGCTGAAACCATCCGGTTTTCCCTTTTAATATCATCAGAGACGTCGTTTTTTTTCTTCCTTCACCTTTCTGTAAATATCTCCAGTTGCTTCACAAAGGTTCATAATAAACAGAAACCCCCAAAGATTCAGCATCAGCTCAAAATAACTGCGATTAAAGGTAGCAAATATCCATGTTGCGGTGAAAATAATGGTCATTATAATCGCACACAGACCGGCAACGAATATTACCGGGGTTTGCTTTGAGATAAACGGATTAAACCATTGAAGCGTTCTCAATGCGATACTCCCGATCTTACGGATGAATGGATAGTCCTTCATTTTTATTATTGTACTGGTCAGATGTGCATATGACTGCGTATCGGGATCATCACCATGATGAATCCTTTATGGGAAAGACGGTTATGAATTGCAAACTGAGTTTGGTTATGCAGCAGCCGCTGGAATGCGGTTGCACGCGGAAGCAGGAATTGTCCTACAAAGAATACCGTATTGGGGAATTTCAGATTGACCTTTTTTGCCAGTTCCTTTACCTCGTCTGCAACATCGGTTCCTGTTGCATAAAAAGTTTCTGTATAATGACCGAAATGTTCAGCCAGTTTTTTATATTTTTTCAGATCACCACTGATCTTTTGCCCAAGATTGTCGAGTTCTTCATTCCCTCTGAAATTGCTGGCATCCACAATTCCCACTTCCAGGAACACAATATTGGTAAATTCGCTGAATTCCTCCCGGACTTTCAAAAAAGTATAGATTCCAAGACCATTGTAGCAACTGACACAAATAACTGCCGTTTTAACATTAGTATCCGGACATTTCACAGGGGGGCGAATCCCGGGCTGTGAGGTAAATAATTCATCCACATGATGGAACATCTTTGCATTGAGCCGCCGGATCAGCTTATCGGAATAATTGTAGTGCCGTTTGATTTGAGACACTGCTATAATCAGCGTCGAAGTAATCACCAGTGTTATCCAGCCACCTTCCCGGAATTTGGTGATGATGACCGACATAAGGATAAAAACAGTGATAATAAAGCCCACACCATTAACCAGAAGCTTATACCGCCAGCGAATATTGGGTGTTTTGCGCTCCGTCCACCAGTGTTTTACCATCCCGGCCTGCGAAAGCGCAAATGTGATGAACACATTAATGCTGTATAAAACCACAAGCATCTGCACGGACCCCCCGGTCATCCATACAACAATGATAGCCATGATCCCCATGAAAAGTATACCGTTCTGGGTGACAAGACGGTCGCTTAGAACCGTAAACTTCCTTGGGAACCAACTGTCCTGTGCCATAGAGCCAATCACACGGGGCCCGTCCAGGAAACCTGTTTGCGCGGCAATAAACAATAGCGCTGATTCCGAGAGCAAGGTGATAAATACAAAAATCAGTCCCTGGTTTTTCCCCCAGCCAGCTACCGTTGCCTGCAGTAACACGGCATTCATTGTTTTCCCTTCTTCTGGGTGCAGATTGAAAATAGAATAGGCAATTAAAAGCCCGAAAACCGTTATGGCCAAAGAAATGGCCATATATCTCATTGTATGCAATCCTGTCTTCACTTTCGGTTCCTTCAGGATTGGGACGGAGTTGCTTACGGCTTCAAGTCCGGTGTAGGTTCCCGCTCCCATACTGTATGCACGCAGCATCAGCGCCAGAACCCCCAGGGTACCGAGTGACTGACTTGCTGAGTGGAATGAGCTTACAGAATCATGGTAAACCAGGGGTAAGCTTGAAAAATGGCTTATTATGACAAATATGATAAGAAATGCATGGGTTAACACGAAAAGAATAAAGATCGGCATCAGTGAAAAAACAGACTCCTTGATTCCCCTGAGGTTAAGGATAATCAGGACAAGGATACCCACAGTAGCAACAATAACCTTGTATTGATGGACTCCCGGTGGCATCAGAGAGAAAATAGCATCCGTTCCGCTGGCGATGGATACTCCGATGGTCAGGATATAGTCTACCAGCAAACTTGAGCCAGAGATCATACCCGTACGTGGTGAAAGCAAACGTGTTGCTACCCGGTAACCACCGCCACCTGATGGAAATAGGCGTATGATTTGGGAATAACTGGTGCTGATGATCAGGATCGTTAAAATGATACCGATGGCTACAAAAACAGACAGGCCATGATAATTGCCCAACGCACGGTAGGATTCTTCCGGACCATAGCAGGAAGAAGAAAGTCCATCGGATCCCAGTCCGATCCAGGCAAAAAATGCAACCAGTGTTAGCCGGTGGAAGATATGCTCATCGTGTAAGTCCCTTGCTTTACCAATAAACGTTTTCTTCAGCCTTTCAAACCCCGTGGGACCAATTTTATGATTCATACAGATCAATCCTTATTAAACGGGTACAAAGGAATACCAGCCTCCATAAAGCAGGAATGAAGATTTACAAGCGATGTATAAAGATTTTATAAAGAAATCCGGAAGGATCAGGGATTACAACTACTGTCCGAAGATGGGCTTTTCTGATGAGGAGGTTTAAGCATACACATGCATGGTCCGTTCATCTGCTGGTCCTTGTCATTTTTCACAGGAAACCCGTCTTTTTCCCAATCGGCTATTCCTCCCGCAAGACTCGCAACATTGTTATATCCATGATTTTTCAGAAAGATCAGGGCCTCTTTGCTTCGGAGTCCCACAGCATCAGCAAGGATCAAGGGGGTGTCTTTTGGAAGTTCCTCATACCGGTCGTTCAAATCCTGGTACCAGAGATAGATAATCTTTTCAACGGCGAAAGCCCGCATCGAAACCTCCACCTCGTTTCTCAGGTCAACCATCAGTGCTCCACTGGCCAATAAACCGCTGACTTCTCCCGGTAGAACATAGGGTATTCCTCCAATTTGCAACTTGCAATGATTAAAAAAGCCGGACATTGAATGAGATATCAATAAAGTGTTTTATCCTGTTTGTTGACCCATTCACGAAAAAGCGTCGATGCCTGAGGGTGCTGTATATGAAGAAAAGGAACCGATCTTTCAGCAGGAGGCACGCTCAGTTCTTCATATATGTGATTGTCTCGGAAACCAATATCTGCAGCATCATATCGTGTTGAACTGAAATAAACCGTTTTGATATTTGCCCAGTAAATGGCAGAAAAACACATGGGACAGGGTTCACAAGTTGAATAGATCACGGCCCCTGCCAGGTCAAAACTTTTTATGTTCCTGCAGGCATCCCTTATGGCACTGACTTCGGCATGGGCAGTCGGGTCATTGGTTGATGTGACGCAATTGCATCCGGCACCGATGATCTTCCCGTCTTTCACGACTACAGCGCCAAATGGTCCTCCAAGATTGTTTTTTATACCATTGAACGCAAGTTCAAATGCTTTATCCAAAAATGAATGATGATCTGACATAGGAACTCTGGTGTGATTTTTTGTTTAACGATAAAAAGTTCATTTCTGTTTTATTCAGCTTTCAATTTTCCAACACCTTCATAAAGTCTTTTCACAAACTCCTCTTTCCCAAGAACTTCCGCAATATCCATCATGCCTGGTCCCTGGTTGCTACCAACCGTTAAAAGGCGCAAAGGATTCATCAATTGACCCATTTTTATTTCCTTACGGAGAATGAAATCCTGGATCAGGTGGTGAATGGAATTGTGATCCCAAACCTCAAGAACAGAGGCCTCCCCTGCAAAGGAAGAGACGATCTCATCAATACCTGCAACGGGGGTCCAGACTTTTTGCATTACCTCTTCATCGTAAGAATCAGGCCGCTGGAAAAAAAACCAGGAGTTGTTCCACAGGTCCGGGATAAGATTTGCCCTTTCCTTGATCAGCGAAAGAACACGAAGAATATAGGTTTTGCTGAAGGACAGTGATTTTTTTTCGAGTTCCTTATTCAGGATCTCAAGCAGATCGGCCTCCGGCTTTCCCTGCATATACTGATGGTTGAACCACTTCGCCTTTTCCGGGTCAAATTTCGAACCATGTTTTCCAACCCGTTCCAATGAAAATTCATGAATCAGTCCCTCCAGATCAAACAGTTCCTGTTCTGTTCCCGGGTTCCAGCCCAAAAAGGCAAGCATATTGATGAAAGCTTCCGGAAAATAACCGCTTTCCCGATATCCGGAGGAAACTTCATTGGTTTTTGGATCAGTCCACTGCAAAGGGAAAACAGGGAAACCAAGCCGGTCGCCGTCACGCTTGCTGAGTTTACCATTGCCATCTGGTTTCAGCAGCAGGGGAAGATGGGCAAACTGCGGCATCGTATCCTCCCAGCCGAAACACTGGTATAGAAAAACATGAAGAGGTGCAGAAGGCAGCCACTCTTCACCACGGATTACGTGTGAAATTTCCATCAGATGGTCATCCACAACATTGGCAAGATGATAGGTTGGCCATCCGTCGGATTTAAATAATACTTTATCATCAAGGTTTGCAGACTGGACAACCACCTCACCACGTATCAGGTCTTGAACTTTAATTTCATCATTTTCAGGTATTTTGATTCGGATGACAAAGGGGTCACCTGCTTTCATTTTTCGTTCGACTTCTTCAGCAGGAAGGGTAAGTGCATTTTTCATCCCCATGCGCGTATGCGGGCCATATTGTGCAAGATGTGATTCAGCATGTTTTTGCTGTTCACGCATCTGCTCCAGTTCGTTTTCAGTATCAAACGCATAATAAGCAAAGCCTGAACTCACAAGCTGTTCTGCGTATTGGCGGTAGTTCGCCCTGCGTTCCGACTGCCGGTAAGGTCCGAAGGGACCACCGTTGGCGATACCTTCGTCAAATTCAATTCCGCACCAGGCAAGTGATTCAACAATGTATTCTTCAGCGCCCGGCACGTATCGGTTCTGGTCGGTATCTTCGATCCGGAGGATCATTCTGCCTCCATGTTTACGTGCGAAAAGAAAATTGTAAAGTGCTGTGCGGACGCCGCCGATGTGCAAAGGGCCTGTAGGACTGGGTGCGAAGCGCACGCGGATTGGGTTTCTGTTCATTTTTTCAGGGCACTGTTGGATAATCGGCAAAGTTAGGGCTTATTTCCCATAGCTGAAAATGATATATGCCAGCGATTGAGTACCTTTGCAATGAAAATAAATTACCCAGAAAAGACGTTAAGCAAAGTTGAGATACTTCAAAAGATAAAATCTGATCTTTCGAGTCAAACTCACAAAAGATAAAAATGGCCGACAATTACCAGATACTGATTAAAAAACTGGACGAATTTACCAGGAAATATTACAGGAACAAGCTTGTGAAGGGGCTTATTCTGTTTCTGGCTATCATCCTTTTTTCTTTTTTGGTTGTCACCGGGCTTGAGTATTTCGGTCACTTTGGCCAAACGATCCGAACCATTCTGTTCTACCTTTTCATCGGTCTTAATACCGGTGTGTTCATAACCTATATCATTGATCCGATACTGAAGATATTGAAGATTGGCCGGATCATTTCCTATGAACAGGCATCCCTTATCATTGGCCGGCATTTTCCGGAGATCCAGGACAAGCTTCTGAATACGCTCCAGCTGAATCAGGTATATCAGGAATCAGGTGAAAGGGCGAACATAGAACTGCTAAAAGCAGGAATTGACCAAAAAATTGAAAGGCTGAGACCGATCCCCTTTTCATTGGCCGTAGATTTTTCAAAAAACAGAAAATTCCTGAGATATGCCCTGCCCCCCTTCCTTGTTTTCGTTTTGCTCATGCTGATAGCGCCCTCTTTCATAACACGCCCGACTGACCGCATCCTTCATCACTCAAAGGTATATGTTGAAGAGGCCCCTTTCCGTATGATCGTTTTAAATAAGAACCTGGAGGCTTTTCAACAAGAGGATTTCAACCTGAAGATTAAAGTTTCAGGAAACGTTATACCCAACGAAATTTTTATTGAAACTGAAGGTGTTTCCTATAAACTGGCTAAAGAGAGCAGTCTTCTTTTTTCATATACTTTCAAAACCCTTCAGCACTCGCAGAAATTTATTCTTGCTGCCGGAAAATTCAAGTCCGGGGAATATGAACTGAAGGTATTCCCCAAACCAACTATCCTGAATTTTGATGCTGAACTGAAATACCCGCCTTATCTTAGCCGGAAACCTGAAATACTTGAAAATACTGGTGATCTGATCATTCCCGAAGGAACTTCCGTTACCTGGAAATTTTACATCAAAGATGTGGATGAGATCCGTTTTGTGGTTGACAGCGCTGAAAAGATCCTGAAGAAAACAAACAGCAATGTGATCGGATATACAGGAACATTTTTCAGAAACACAAAGTATATCGTAAGTGCACGAAACAGCTTTATAACCCCTTCCGACAACCTGGCCTTTGGCATTACTGTTATTCCGGATGGATGGCCTGCCATAACGGTAAATGAGATGAAAGATTCGCTGCTGCAGTCAAGAACATATTTTCAGGGCATCGTTAAGGATGATTACGGGCTCAACAGCCTTACATTTAATTATGCACTGATTCCTTACGGTGACACTACCCACAAGACCTACAAAACGATAGCTATTCCGATTAATAAAACCCTCAATCAGCAACAGTTTTACTATTCAGTTGATGCAAGCAGTATGGTGACAAACCCTGGGGATGAACTGGATTATTATTTTGAGGTTTGTGATAATGACGGAATTCACGGAAGTAAGTGTGTCAGAACGGGCCTCTATAAATATAAGGCGCCAACTTTGGATGAACTCGAAAAACAGGCGGGTCAATCGGAAAAAAACATTACAAAGGATCTGGAAAATGCTGTAAAGGAATCAAAAGAGCTGCAGAAACAGATTGAGGAAATGAGCAGAAAAATGATTGAAAAAAACGCACTTTCCTGGCAAGATAAAAAACAAATAGAAGATTTGTTGAACAAGGAGGACAAACTTAAGAACAAAGTGGAGGATATCCGGAAACAGAACGAACAGAAGAACAGTCTGGAAGAGCAGTACCGGACCCCGGATCAAAATCTCATAGAAAAACAGAAACAGCTTAATGAGCTCTTCAACAATGTTCTTGATGAAGAGACTAAAAAAATGGTCGAAGAGCTTAAAAAGATGCTTGATAATATCGACAAGGATAAGGTCAATCAAATGCTTGATAAAATGAAAATGAGCAACAAGGACCTTGAAAAAGAGTTGGACAGAAATCTGGGGCTTTTCAAACAGTTAGAATTTGAAAAGCAGTTGTCCGAGTCAATTGAAAAAATGAATGAATTGGCCAACAAGCAGGAAAAACTGTCGGATGAAACGGATAAAAAAGAATCAGACAGCAAACAGCTCCAGGAAAAACAAGATGCACTAAATAAAGAATTTGGGGAAGAAAAGAAGAAACTGGATGAACTCCAGGAGAAGAACAAGGAGTTGGAAGAGCCCAATGCCTTTCCTAATACAGAACAGGATAAAAAGACGGCTGAGGATGAAATGAACAACAGCAGCCAGTCGTTAGGAAAGAACAACAAAAAGAGTGCCTCCTCTTCACAGAAAAAAGCATCTCAGGCGATGAAAAAAATGGCAGAGAAGTTGGAAAACATGAAAGAGGGTATGGACAGTGACCAGGCTGAAGAAGATACTGAAAAGCTACGGGGGATTCTTCAGAATCTTGTCAGGATTTCCTTTGACCAGGAAGATCTGCTGAACCGCACTAAAACCATTAACCGTAACGACCCCAAATACCTTACATTGATTCAGGACCAGAACGATGTTAAAGAAGATCTTGCCATGGTTGAGGATTCTCTTTATGCACTTGCAAAACGCCAGACGATGATAAAATCTTTTATCATGAAAGAGATCGGGATGGCGAACCAAAACATAGCAGATGGCGTAAAACTGTTAAATGACAGGAATATCCAGCTTGCCGGCGCCAAGCAACAATATGTTATGACATCTGTAAACAATCTGGCACTGATGCTTTCAGAGGCTCTTAAGCAGATGGAAAGCAATATGAATGCCCAAAGTAACAAACCAGGATCAAAAGCTTGCAAAAAGGGCGGGGCAAAGGGAAAAATGTCCATGAAGAGCATGAGGCAGATGCAGGAGAATTTGAACAGGCAAATGCAAGAATTGAAGAAGGAAATGGAATCACAGAGCAAGAATGGAAAAGGGAAGCCTACTCCGGGAGGACAGAAAAGCATGAGTGAACAACTTGCACGCATGGCTGCGGAACAGGCGGCAATAAGAAGCGAGATGCACAAGTATCTGGATCAGCAAAATGAACAGGGCGGAAAGGATGGAGGAAGCCTCAATGATGCAATAAACAAGATGGACCAGACCGAAAAGGATCTTATCAATAAACGTATCCTGCAGGAGACCATAAATCGACAGCAGGATATCCTAACCCGGATGCTCGAATCAGAGAAAGCTGAGCTGCAACGGGAGCAGGAAGAAAAAAGACAGTCAACAGAAGCAAAAAATCAAAAAATAAGTAACTCTTTTTCAGAAATAGAGTATAAAAAGGTAACTTCGCAATCAACTGACCTACTTAAGAGTGTTCAGCCGAAGTACAATTATTTTTATAAGAATAAGATTAACAGTTACTTCCTGAAATTTGAGCGTTAATTATGAACCGTTTGTACAAAGAACTCAGAATTGCATCACGCCTGGAGAGTTTGACACAGGTGGAACGATTTGTTGAAGAAATCTGTGATGCCTACTATATAACCAATTCATATTTTGGAAATATTTTACTAGCCATCGAGGAGGGCGTTAAAAATGCAATAATTCATGGCAATAAACAGGACCCTCAAAAGGATGTCCTTGTAACATTTACAAGCTTGGCAAACAGCCTCTGTTTTGTTATTTCAGATGAAGGATCCGGGTTCGATACGTATAAAGTTCCTGATCCCCTTTCAGCGGATGATGCAGACATTGAAACCACAGGAAAGGGTATTTTTCTGATCCGTTCTCTCGCAGACAAAATGCAGTTCAATCCTTCCGGTAATCAGGTGGAGATTATCTTTTATATTTCGAGTATATACCACGAAACCACGTTGAACCGGATATCTCAGCTGAACAGGTATTTCCAGAAACAAAAATCTCTGGCGAAATAATTCGAAGTGGACCAGAAAATCCAGTTTTTTTCAGAAGATTTTGGATTTACCCCTAAAAACAAGGGGAAAATAAGGCGTTGGCTGAAAGCCGTTATCAGGTCGGAGAAAAAAATGCCCTGGTATATTAATATTATTTTCTGTTCCGATGAATATCTCCTTGACCTGAACCGAAATTTCCTAAAACACGACACACTTACGGATATTATTACGTTTCCCTTCATGGAGAATGACGATAATATTTCGGGGGATATTTATATTAGCATCCCCAGAGTTAAGGAGAATGCTGAAAATTTCGGACAGGATTTTGAAGCAGAACTTCAGCGGGTCATGGTACACGGAATCCTGCATTTATTGGGATACAAGGATAAATCCAAAATAGCAAAGGCAGAAATGACCGCAAAAGAGGATCTCTATCTTGACCTTGCCTCAACGATTAACTAATCATTACCATTTTGTCCATTGCAGTTTTCCTGCTTTCGTTTTCATCCTTTTCAATTTCCGGCAACACACAAATCTTTTGCGGTCGAACAATTGAGAATGGGGCTGTGTATTTTTTGCAGGTCAAACATGTTAATGTACGTTCTATCTAAGTTCTGCCTAATTTGCATTAACATAAATTCTGCCCAAACCGAAAAGAGATTTGCGGACATACGGGGATGTACCAGAGTAGATGAGATATCCAAAGGAAGCTAACAGCAAAGTCTTTTTTGGTGGTTGATTTTCTGAAATTATTCATTTGATTGTACAAGTATTCAGACCCCAATTCCTCCTGATAAGAGTTGTTTTGTAAAGATGGACAAGTACTTCTTGAGTAATCATATAATGTAATGTGATAGAAATTAATTATATAGACGTTATAAGGTTGTGGTTGGCCTAAATATTTAGAGATAGTGACTCGTGTTATTTTTTTACATCAGGAATGAATTTTTAGTAGAAATGAATGTAAATCCTCTAAAAGGCTTGATTACCTAAGACTTCAGGTGATGTTGATGTCCTATGTCAAAATCCTTTTGTATCTTTGTTCGTAGTATTTTCATTTTGTTTCACGTGGAACATGTCGCAATACCCATCATATGATATAATTGTTGTTGGCGCTGGTCATGCCGGATGTGAAGCTGCTCACGCTGCAGCAACATTGGGCTCGAAAGTTCTGTTAGTGACCATGAACATGATGAACATGGCACAAATGTCATGTAATCCCTCAATTGGGGGCATTGCTAAGGGGCAAATTGTAAGGGAAATAGACGCCCTTGGGGGAATGACCGGGATAGTAGCAGACAACACGATGATACAATTTCGAATGCTGAATAAGTCCAAAGGACCGGCAATGTGGAGTCCCCGTGCACAAAATGACCGTTTCAGATTTTCCGAGGCATGGAGACTGATTCTCGAAAAAAATAGTAACATTGACTTTTGGCAGGACACGGTTGCAGAGATCCTTGTAGAAGATTACAGAGCAATTGGTGTTGTGACAAGTCTTGGAATTACATTTTTTGCCAAAGCAGTAATACTTTCAAATGGAACGTTTCTGAATGGGATAATTCATATTGGTGAAAAGCATTTCGGAGGCGGCAGAATCGGAGAAAAAGCATCGAATGGGCTGACAGAGAACCTCGTTATTCTTGGTTTTGAATCAAAACGAATGAAAACGGGGACACCCGTGCGGGTTGATGGCAGATCTCTAGATTTTTCAAAGATGATTGAGCAAAAGGGTGATGAATTCCCACAAAAATTTTCATATACCGAAACACAGAAATTGGGGACCCAGCGAAGTTGCTTTCTTACTTATACAAGTATTGAGGTGCATGAGATCCTAAGGAAGGGGTTTGACAGATCACCTATGTTTCAGGGACGTATTCTCGGGAAGGGGCCTCGGTACTGTCCGTCAATTGAAGACAAGATTGACAGATTTGCCGGTAAAGACCGCCATCAGTTATTCATAGAACCAGAAGGCTGGGATACTGTGGAATATTATGTAAATGGTTTTTCTTCTTCTTTACCTGAGGAAATTCAATTCGAAGCATTGCGGAAGACTGCCGGGTTTGAAAATGCACGGTTTTTCCGACCCGGCTACGCTATTGAATATGATTATTTCCCCCCGCATCAGCTTAATTTTACCTTGGAAACTAAAATTGTTTCTGGTCTTTATTTTGCTGGTCAGATAAATGGTACAACAGGTTATGAAGAAGCCGCAGCTCAAGGTCTGATGGCAGGAATTAATGCTCATCTTAAGGTCACAGACAGACCGGCCTTTATTCTTTCGCGTTCTCAGGCCTATATTGGGGTTCTCATCGATGATTTAATAACAAAAGGCACAGAGGAGCCATACAGAATGTTTACTTCAAGAGCAGAGTACAGGTTGCTTTTACGTCAGGATAATGCAGATTACCGCCTTACTCCTCTTTCAAAAAATATTGGCCTTGCTTCGAATGCCCGTCTTGAAAAAGTTCGGGCAAAATATAACATGGTTCAAAAGATTATCGGTTATATCAAGCAGGAAAATGTCGATCCCGATAAAATAAATCCAATCCTTAAGATGAGATCTACCCAGCCAATAATCCAACGTGCACGGATAGGAAATCTCCTTCTTCGCCCCCAGTTATCCATAATCGACATGAAAAGAGGAATCAGTTCCTTTAAGGAGTTTCTGCAAACCATAGGAACTGTGGATGATGAAATATTGGAGGAGGTAGAGATTCTTGTTAAATATGAGAATTATATTTTGAAGGAACAAGATCTTGCAGACAAACTGGCCAGGTTTGAAGACTTCCCCCTTTCTGCTGAAATTGATTATCATAAATTGAGTTCACTTTCCTGGGAAGCAAGAGAAAAATTGTCAAATATTAAACCGCGCACTATCGGACAGGCTGCCAGAATAAGCGGGGTTAATCCTACAGATATCTCTGTATTAATTGTTTTTTTAGGACGATAAGATTAATTTGTTCCACGTGAAACCATTCCTATGGAGACTTTAAATTTCTGCCCGATTTGTGAAAAAAACAATACAGTTCATTTTCTGACTGCAATAGATCATTTTCTGACCAAAGAGAAATTTACAATTGTAAGTTGCCAGAACTGCGGGTTTAAATTCTTAAATCCGAGGCCAGCGAAAAATGAAATTTTCCACTATTATAATTCAGAAGAGTATATCTCTCACGATGCCGAAAAAAAATCATTTTTCAGTATGTTCTACAAAGTAATTCGCAAAAGTGCGATTAAAGATAAATACAGGATACTTAGAACATTCTCAAGTGGAAATAACGTCCTTGATATTGGATGCGGAACTGGAGAATTTCTTTCACAATGCAGGTTGAAAGGAATGACCGTGTGTGGGATCGAGCCAAATGATAAAGCCAGGAATTATGCTGGTACTGTGAATAATATCCCAGTATATGAAGAATCTGAATTAGAAAAATTGCAGGGCTCATCTTTCGATATCATTACCATGTGGCATGTGTTAGAACATGTTCATAACCTGAATGAACGAATTCAGAAGATAGGTCAGCTACTTAAACCTGATGGAATTCTGATTATTGCTGTTCCGAATTCCAACTCCTGGGATGCGATACATTATCAGGATGCCTGGGCTGCATATGATCCCCCCCGCCACCTTTATCATTTTAATTCAGATACGATTCAACTGCTGGCAAAAAAAAATAATTTCATTCTTGAAAAAATACTTCCATTAAAATGGGATGCATTTTATATTTCACTTCTAAGTGAAAAATACGCAAGAGGAACCAACAGCTTTGTCCGGGCAACCATAAATGGTCTTCGATCGAATTTTTATGCCTCCGGGCCTGAAAAAAACTATTCCAGTCAGATTTTCATCCTAAAAGCCGGAAAAACCGCAAAATAAAGCCCTCAGGCGCAACGAGGTGCCTTGTTGGGATATTGAGTTAACTTTGTGGAGAAAGTGTTTTAAAAACAACTTAATTGGGCTGTTATTACGGGGTTATAAATCAAGAAATTAGATGAATTTTAGTATAAGAGTGAAAAAAAATGTTGATCTGGCCTATTTTTTTGCCGGATTGGCTTTTCTTTTTTCGGCACTATGCTTTCAATGGATTTTTTTTGATGGGCTGAATAAGAAAAACCTGCAAAAACATCTTGAGGTCATTCTTCATAAAAAAGAACATCTTCTCATTTCCGCGATCGATGAAATTAAAAAATCTTCCAGGGGAAATGAATCTTATCTTCTGCTGGCTGAAAAATTTGAAAAGGATCCTTCGTACTTGGGATTGTCTTTTTATGTTTATGAAAAGGACTCATTGATATACTGGTCAGACAATTCGATCCCTATACAAGAAACACTAAGAAACTCATTACGATCGAGTTCTCCCGGCTTTGAAAAAATCGGCAATAGCTGGGTGGAAAAATTGGCTTCGGGGAACCAGGAATTGACGTATGTTGGGATGATCCGGGTGAAACAAGCATATCCGTTTGAGAACGAATTCCTGAAAAACGAATTTGAGAAAGAGTTTCATGTTCCTACCGGAACGGGCATCACATTCGACCGAACGGAAGCACCCATATTTTCTGCGTCAGGTCAATACTTATTCAGTCTGAAAGTAACAGATGACCCTCCGTTATCAGCGACTCAGCATACAATATTGTTTCTTTTGTTTTTCACAGGATTTCTGCTCCTGTTGATGGCTCTTTTTAATTTATATATTCGTTTTGAAGCTTTTTTTTCAAATAAGGTCATTCTCACATGCTGTATTCTGGTTAATATTATACTTATCCGGTTTGTACAGTTTTATTTCAAAGTTCCTTCAGTAATTTATAATTCTGAATTTTTCGGGCCAACATTTTATTCTTCCTCTGCATTTTTTCCATCTCTTGGAGATATACTTGTGAACTCTTTGCTGTTGTTATTTGTAGCCGCAATATTTTACCGCATGTTCCCATTTATCTGGAGATGGAGTGAACAAGCGAGGTTTAAACGCTATTTCTGGCTCTTGTTCCTTCTTGTTATTGTTTTTGGGTCACTTTACCTTACCCTGTTAGTGATAAATAACCTGGTTCTGAATTCAACGATCGTATTAGACCTACAAGATATTTCAAGCCTTGAGGGAAATAGTTTTGTTGGATTTATTGTAATCGGACTGGTCTTTTTATCGTTTTTTCTTTTTGTCCTTGCGTTACTAAGGATGGGTCTTGCATTGCTGTTTCCCAAAAAAGTGTTTGAAACTGAAGGATCACATAGACCAAGACTTTCATTTTCTGTTGTCGTTAGCAGCATTGTGTTCTTTGCCGTAATTGCAACATTCCAACTTAACTTATCAAATGAGAGAAAGGAACAAGAAAAAAGAAAATTATTAGCAGTGAAACTAGGAACCGAGAGAGATCCACTTGCAGAAATTGTATTTTCGGGGATTGAAAAAAAACTGTTCTCAGATACAATTCTAACGAGGCTCCTGTCCGGAAGCACTTTATTACATGATGAGCATCAGGCAGATAGTCTCAGAACCTTGATAAAAAGGCGGTATTTTGGAGATTTTTGGAATAACTATTTCATTCAGATTACTTTTTGTACAGAAAAAAAGCACCTTAGGATACAACCACAGAATTATATTGTTGGTTGTAATTCTTATTTTCAGAATGCTATTTCGGAATATGGAGAACCTACGCTGGCAAGGAATTTGTTCTACCTAAATTATGGGTATGGCTATAAAAACTATATTGCTTACCGGGACCCCGGTCCAGATATTAAAAAAAACCAGGAATATGCTACCGTTTATATTGAACTGAGTTCTAAACTGGTCTTTAAAGATCTCGGTTACCCGGATTTACTGGTAGACAAGCGCCAGACTTCTCTTCCAGATATCACTGGTTATTCATATGCGTTTTATAGGAATAACAACCTTGTTCAACGAGTTGGAGGTTATCATTATGGAATGACACTTGATCATATATTGTCTGGGACGCAACGGAATCCTCATTTTTATAAAAAGGATGGACAGAGTCATTATTGTTACCCCGTCAATTTTAGTACAATGCTGATAATCAGCAAAAAAGAAGCGGGTTTGTTTGATGAACTTGCCCCATTCTCCTATTTGTTCATTGCATTTTCCATACTGACAATTGTCTTTATTGGGATATTCAGGTTTTCTTCCTTGTTTTCAGGGACCATTTTTCAACTTGGTGACAGGCTCCAGGTCTGGATGACTGGAATTTTAGTTTGTTCTCTAATTGTAATCGGAGGGTTATCTGTAAATTACATTATCAGACTCAATGCTGAAAAGAATAAGGATAACCTTAGTGACCGTGCTTTTTCCATACTCGTAGAACTCCAGCATAAACTTGGATCCTCGGATAGCCTGGATCAGGAAAACAGTGAGACCCTTCCGGATTTACTTACAAAATTGTCTAATGTATTTTTCACCGATGTGAATCTTTTTTCTCCGGAAGGACGCCTTCTGGCCTCCTCCCGTCAGCAGATTTATGAAGAGAAGCTAATCTCATCCCGCATGAATACGCAGGCATATTCAGATCTGGTAATTAAACGGAGAGCCATCCTGATCCAAAAGGAGAAGATAGGAACACAGGATTATTATTCAGCATATGTGCCATTTTATAATGATGCAAATAAGTTGATCGGCTATCTGAATGTTCCTGCTTTTGCACGACAGGAAGATCTTAAACGAGAAGTATCCGCATTCCTTGTAACGTTTATTAACAGCTATGTTTTTATTATTATCATTGGAATTTTTCTGTCTTTGGTCGTTTCAAATTATATCATACGCCCCCTACGAATGCTCACCGGGAAAATAAGCCAACTTAAACTTGGAGATCCGGTTGAAAAACTGAAATGGGAAGGGAAAGATGAAATTGGGCGATTGGTGATTGAGTATAACAGGATGACTGGTGAATTAGCCAAGAGTGCGGATCTGCTTGCTAAATCTGAAAGAGAAAGTGCCTGGAGACAGATGGCTCGTCAGATCGCTCATGAAATAAAAAACCCATTGACACCCATGAAGTTAAGCGTTCAGCATCTTGAAAAAGCATGGAAAGAAAATGCGACGGACTGGGACTCCCGCCTTACAAGATTTACACGGATGATGACCGAACAGATCGATACACTTTCTTCAATCGCATCTGAATTTTCAGACTTTGCTCAGATGCCACCAGCGCTAATTGAGAGACTAGACCTGAATGAATTGGTGGGAAATATTATGGAGATGTATAGTGATGCTTCTCCTGTTCAATTTTCCTTCATCCCAACGGCTCCTGAAAAATATATTAATGCTGACAGGAAGCAATTTATAAGAGTATTCACTAATCTGATAAATAATTCAATACAAGCTATTTCTGATCAAAAATCAGGAATAATCAGGATACAGATTTTGGAAGATAACGGGCAATATATAATCACATTAGAAGATAATGGTGTGGGAATAGATCCCTCCCAGGCTGACCGGATATTCCTGCCTGATTTTACGACTAAAACAAGCGGATCCGGACTAGGTCTGGCAATTGTTAAAAGCATTATCCTCGAAGCCGGGGGAACCATCACTTTCTTTTCAATACCTGGGCTTGGAACAACATTTACATTAACTTTTCCTGGGGTTAAAGAAAACGGCAAATCATAACAATATAAATTAAATGGTTAAAAACAACAACATTATGTATATTGTGCTCATTCTGAGTACAATACTTGTCTCGTCCTGTAAAAAGCAGGACCCCGTAGATTTTTATCACAAATTTGAAAACCAAAGCTGGTATAGGTTCAACCACCTTTTATTTGAAATACCAGTTACTGATTCTCGAAAAAGCTGGGATATTTACTTTTTTGTAAGGCATACCAAAGAATATGAATTTGGCACACTTGACTTTAACATGGTGATGAATACTCCTTCAGGGGAAGAAAGAATAAAAGAGTATCACCTGCAAATGAAGAAAAGCGAGGGCGGATTAGCCGGAGCTTGCCCAGGAGATTCATGCGAAGCTGTTATTGCTTTAAAAAAGGGGATATCCTTTGGCAAACAGGGTAAATTGAAAATTGACATTGAAAGCCTTGTTCCACGACTTAATCTGGATGGCTTAATGGGTGCCGGAATTCGGATGGTTCCCCAAACCAAGTAATTCTTCGGCAATTTTTTTATCCTTCTTTATCTGATTTTTCAGAGCATCTAGATCGGAAAATTTCATTTCATTCCTTAACCATTCAATGAACTGGACAGCAATGGACTGACCATAAATATCCTGGTTGAAATCAAAAAGATTCACTTCAATTGACAACTGGTGAAGGCCAAGTGTCGGTCGTACCCCAATATTGGTAATTCCCCGATAATAAACACCATGCACTCTGGCAACGACTGCATAGACTCCATTTGGAATGTAAAGTTGGGTTTCTTCAGAAAGCTGGAGATTTGCAGTAGGAAATCCAAGTGTCCGGCCAATTTGATTCCCAATGATAACAACTCCATGAATCTCATATGGAAAACCAAGAAGATGATTTGCTTCCCGGATTTTTCCTTTACGTAGACTGGAGATTACATGCTCCGGAATTGTGACCATGGAACAAAGCTAAGGGTTTTTTCCCTTGTTGTTGTATTTGATCATGAAAAGCTGAAACACAGAATACATATAATGCCCCCAGACGCCGGTTAGCATGACGAGGAGTGTGATAATCATCCATACTGGGGCAATCGGAGTCCATAACTCACGGGAAGGCCTTTCAGCGGTAAAATAATGTTTGGGAATACCCCAGTTAATACTGTTTTGACCCTGGACTGTTGCATAAAGGTCATTGTCTTCGATCCTGGCGTAAACCAGAACCACACCGGTTGAATCTCCAATCAGGTGATGTGGGAATTCGAGACTGCCTTTTCCTGCGTCATCCAGTGCAACCTCTCCAATCTTCAGCAAACTGAACAATCGTTGGACATAAAGTACAACTGTTTGCTTAGCAACAGGGTTTTCCTTCCCATTCACTTCAATTTCCATTGCACTGACATCAATGTTATGGACAGAATCCTGCGAATTGAATTTCAGATTAATCTTTGCAAGTTTCGCGGAAATTTTTTCTTCAGAAGCAGGGAAAGGCCCTTTCCCAATGAATGAAGCTGAATATGTAGTGATTCCGTCTTTATCCCTCGGAATTCCATTTTTTACCGGATATTTTAAAATAGCTGTGCCTGTCGCACCTGACTTAATGCTCCCGATTTTTTTTGTATCAGATCCTCCTGTTGCGAAGAAATCAATAACAGCATTGGCAAGGTAAGTCGGTCCTGTTTCCCGCTTGACCATAATTCCTGCCGTTAAGGTCACAGTATCATTGGACGCATACAAATAACTGATTGTCATACGAGTTTCGGGCGGAGTCGTAGCCTCTGGCTTTGACTCTCCAAGAACCACAACAACAGAGAATAGAAATATGGATAATATCCAAAGCACCTTTAAGTATACTGAGCGGTCTTTCATATTGTATGAATATATATTCCTAAATATTAAAGTAATTGCTGTTCTTTTTCAGGAGGATCCGCCAATTCTGATACATGGATGACGGGGATAAACTTGGATGCAATTGTAAATAAAAAGCAAAACATGGCAACCCCGGCTGCAGTTAGAGAGTATTCAACCCATGTGGCGTTGTAAAACACCCATTCCGGCCTTGAATCCTGTATTGGGAGGTAAGGTGATTCAAGAGTGGGAACAACAATAAGGTAGCGGTTGAACCATAGTGCAACCACCACAATTACTGCCGAAATCGTTATATTATTTATTGTTCGTAATTTGGGAAGTCCAACGACAAGAAGTGGTATCAGTACTCCGATATAGTTCGAAAAGATAAACTGCCAGTAGTAATTTGTAAATAGAATTTTGATCAGGCTTTCGTCATTTTTCTCTGAACCGTACCATTTAGTAAGGTAGTCACTAAACGTAAAATAACCAAAAAGAGCTGCCAGAACGAGCATCAGTATGCCCATTGCCACAAAGTGTTTTTTCGTAATGTATTTTTCCAAATGGTAGGCCCTTCTGAAAAGCCACATGATAATGATCAAAACACCTGTCCCGGAATAAACCGCAGCAATAACGAAATATGGTCCGAATATAGTGCTGTGCCAGCCTGGCTGGAGAGTTACGCTGAAGATCCATGCGAGAACGGAGTAAACAATAATGGCAATTGCAATAACCATTGCTGCCATGATATCGGTTGCGCGTTTCAGTCGAATCTCCTCTTCCGGAGTTCCTGTATAACCCAGAGAAAGGATGGAATATAGTTTCTTCTTCCAATTTGGAACCTGTAATTCTTTGAAATCGCGGAGGTTTGCAATATCTCTTAACAGAGAAAGGTAAAGAAAGATCAGACAGCCAAAGATATCTGTTGAAATAGCAATTACGTCCCATGTGATGGGAGACTGAATCCTTCCGAACAAAATAAGGTATCCAAGCCTGTCTAAACGACCAATACATAAAAGAATATAACATGGGCCTATCAGCAGGGAAATTATTGCAAGATATTCTGCCATCCTGATAATCGGTTTTCTCCATTCAGTATGGAAAAGGTGAAGTGTCCCTGAAATGAGGGCTCCGGCATAACTGATTCCCATAAAGAAAATAAAATTTACAATGTAGATCCCCCAGACAACATTGTCCCGCATCCCTGTAACAATATGACCTTCTGTCACCTGTGTAACAAAGGCATACACACCGAGGCCGATAACGCCAAGCAGGAAAAAGATCCATATATAGGCGCTTCGGCTTGTCTTTTCCAGCTGTGGTGCAAACTCCCGAAGAAGTTGTTCACGGGTTATTTTGTTTTCCATGATTATTTTTTCAGGTTTTTAACAAATTGTGTGTTATTGAACCGGTTTTTCACATTGTCTTCTAATCCGTTAAACCCACTTTCAACAGGGAACTGGCGTTCAACAGGCGGCAGATAATAAACACAGGGGCGCGTTCCAAGTACCTCGAGGTGACGATAACCAGCTCTATCGCGAATTAATTCGCTGAATTGGAAGGTTTCTGTTCCGTTGGTTACGGTATCCTCGTCAATATCACCAAAATAGATAACTCCCATCGGGCAGGCAGAAACACAATAAGGGACCTTCCCCACTCGAATTAAATCGGGGCAGAAATCGCATTTCGAAACGGTTCCCTCTTTTCCCGGGCTACTAGCTTCAGGAGAATAAGGTTCTTTATCTATTTCAAATTCTTTATAATGCTTCCAGGCAAAAACACGAGTCGAATAGGGACAGCCGGTCATGCAGAATTTACATCCAATGCAACGCTCGTTATCGATAAGGACAATTCCGTCGGACCGTTTATATGTTGCACCAACAGGGCATACACTTACACAAAGAGGGTTATCACAATGAAAACAGGGTTTAGGAAACCAGTAAGGCGCTGCTTTTTCAGAGTCCTGCATCAGGTAAACTTTCATGAACTCCTGGCTCTTGGGCAGGTTGTGTCCCTTCTGACAGGCTTCCACGCATTTTCGGGCATTTTTGCATTTTGACAGGTCTATAACCATTACAAATTTACGTCCCGGTATCCCTTTGTGCGATTCTTCATTGGAAACTCTTGGAAGTTTAATGTGGCCTCTGTCAACTTCCATCACCTCTCCGGTAGTTGTAAGAACCTTAACCTTCTCCCCTGTTTCTGCGGATGATTTATCGACATAGGCTGCGATCAGGCCACCACCTGCCACGACTCCTGCCCCGGCAGCAAGTCCTTTTTTCAGGAATTGTCTGCGTGAACTTTTGTTGTTTTTTTCTTCCACTATTCAGTACTTAAAGGATGAATATATAGATCAATGAAGTTCATGATACCCGTTGATAATACTTTTAAAATTACTAACCGGCGATTTACCAATGGTACAGAAATAAATATGAATGAACATAAACATTGAGATACAGAAGCCTGCAAAAACGTGCAAAAGATCAGTTGCATGAAGGCCACTCTTCGCAAAAACTGTCGTGGGAATGATGTCCGGAAACATCAAAGCAATACCGGTAATGAAAGCAACAGGCACAAATCCGTACATAGTAACCACGTAGGTGAACTGCTGAAGCGGGTTAAATTTTCGCTCTTCCGTTATAGGAAAAGGAGCCGATTCTCCTTTGAATATCCCAATCAAATAATAGCGGAACTGTATCATTAACTGCTTCCAAATCCCGCTGTTTAGTTTGTATTGCCGTCCATTGACAGTAGCAAGGTTGCCCGTAAAGTAAAAAATGTAATTACAGATAAGAAGTATGCCAGTGATATTATGGATTGAGACCGAGATATCAAATCGGATCAACGGGTATTTCGGATCCGAAAATTGCATACTGAGTCCTGTAAGAATAAGGATCAGGCACAAAATTGCATTTGCCATATGCCATAGTCTTATCCAAACTGGATACTGGTAGATTCTTTCTTCTGACATAATGTAACTATTTTTTTAATATTCTGAAAAAGGCATGAATGAAAATTCCGAAAATCATAAAACCGAAAAGTATCAGACTAATTCGGTTCAGGTAATAATTCCTGTTGGCTCCTATGGCTAAAGTGTCATTGGAAATTACAGCTTTAAAAAGCCCCCCAGCCGTTCTCACTTCCCTTGCTTTATATTTGTACAGCGTTGTCAGTAGAACTGAATTTGTTGAATGGCATTCATTACACTTTCTCACGGCATCCTTTTTGGGAAGGATTTTATGGGCAACGAGGGTACTGTCATTGATCTTTTTCGTGTGGCACTCAATGCATCTGACAGACTGGAAGTGAAGTGCCTGGTTTGGAAGCCACTCATGTTTATTGATAAGGTTTGGGTTTGCTTTATCAGTAAGCAATTGGTATTTCAATATATCGCCATGACATGACAAACAGATAGCATTATCATAGGCTACAGTTTGTTTAATGTTTTCATTAGGACGGGCTGTAATTTCATAGGTGTGTGCATTGTGGCACATCCAGCAGGTAAAGTCGTCAGAATGTTTTTCAGAGTGAACACTTTCCTGAAATTCCTTCTCAATATTTTCAAAATGATATTTGGCATATTGTTCATCACCGCCATGGCAATCAAGGCAATTTGGTTTTGCCTGCATCCGGAGGTTTCCTTCATGCGGGAAGGTCAGATAATCTTCTGAATGACAGTCAATACATTTAAATTTTCTGTGATTTGACCGATAGAAAAGGGAGCGGTCAATCAGAAGTTCACTGTACATTCGTTTGATAACCTTTTTGTTGGTCTCTTTGTTATCATAAGAGTATTTAGATTGTCCATGACATTTCAGGCAGTTCTCGTTCTCGGCAGAGTTTTTAAATTCTGAAAAGGAGGTCAGACGGGTTTTCGGAATTGGCTGGCCTTCATGGTTGGCGGAGTTAATGTTTGTATAATAAGCGATTGAAAAGATGATTGCGGAGACGATCAGCATAACAAATACAATCCAGGCCGGGCGGATTTTTTCATTATTCAACATAGAGGCTTTCCGTAGTTAGTGTTAAGGGTTTAACAAATAAGAAAAATAAATCGGGTGTTTACAATAAATCCATAAACACCCGATTCGCTGTTCGTTACATCATTATTTTTTCAGCGTACGCATAAAGGCAACGAGAGCCCATTGGTCACTTACTTCAGGAATTTTCTTTTCATAAGCAGGCATTTCATCGCGACCTACAGTTGCTTTGTAAAAAATATCGCCATCAGCCTGTCCTTGGAAAGCTGCGGATGAGAAGTCGCCAGGATTTGTCTTTAAGGTAGCGGCTTTTGGACCATCCCCAAGGCCTTTTGCACCATGACATGATTTGCAATGTTTTGCCCAAAGTTCTTTTCCACTAGCAATAACAGCTGCATCCTTCAGATTGGCACCAGCTTTCATGGATTTGTATTTTGCGGGAGCATCCCATGGTTTTGCTTTCTGCTGTGCAGATACAGATGTTCCAAAAATGAAAACTACAGCAACTACTGCAGTGATCAGCATCGTGATGATTTTCGTTGTTTTCATAGATGTCAATTAATTAGGTTTAACAATAGGTTATTAAAGGATTGAATTAAAAACTCCATAATCTGGTCAGGTTAAACCCGATCAGGATGGCACCCATAAATGGGTCGTTATTATTATACATGGCAATTTCCTGGGGAACGATACCATTCGCTGCGCCCAGATATACCTGGAATGCATGAGTGCTCGTTGAAACCTCAATGCCCAGGTGGCAATTAGGCCATGGTTTGGCATTCAGGTAGGTCATGATCGGTTGCGAATAAGCGACAAAGATGGATGACTGAGGGCTGATCTTAAGTCGGCCAATACCAGAAATGTTGACATTATTATTAATATTTCCGGCATGAACATAATTCGGGGTAAGCAACGAGTCTACTATATTGTAGTGAACCCATGCAATACTTACCTGTGCAGAAAATTCCTTACAGAATCTTTTTGCGATCATCAGTTCTGCATAATAAGAAAAACGGTGAACGAATTTATAATCGGGACCGAATTTGGATTTGTCGACGCAGCTAATGGCGGCATTTCCATAAAAACTCATTGATACCGGAGCTCCACCCTGTCTCTGGCGAAGGAAAGTATACTTGAGCTGAAAGTCCTGCATGATTTTATTCTTGGTGGTTCCAATCCCGATAAGAACATTTTTTGAAAGGCTGAAGTTCAGGCCGAACCGTATATTTGAAGAGCCCCAGATACCCATGAGATCTTTTGTAAAGGCACTAAGATCGCCATTGTAAGCACCAAATCTGTGTTGTAAAACGAACTCCAGAGTATGTGCTGGAGGAAGTGCAATGGTTTGATAGTCCCCAAGGATACCACTTTCAAAAGCAGCTTTTACCAATGGTTTTTGTGCCGGTACGGCAGAAAGAGAATCCTGAGAAAATAGTTGGCTTACGCCTGCAAATAAGATAATAAGGCCGAGTAATATTTTTTTCATAGCGTCCAAAATAGATGATGGTTCAAGAATAAATGGTTTACCAAAACTTTAATTATTTTTTGCCCCCTGTTCAATCCAGGCAAGAACAGTTGCTGCATCGGAAGAGGTGCAATACGAGGACATACTTCCGGTTGACATTTCGATGTAGATTTCACTCTTTGGGGGATTTGCAGTATTAATCAAGCCCATGGTAGTCAGGCTGTTATATGAGTTTGCTGCAGTAAGGTCGGGTGCAATAGCCCCACCGTGGCAGCCAACACATTTACTGGTAAAAATGGGCTGAACATCAGCGGAATAAGAAAGGTCAGAGCTTGGTGGGGTTACCGGTTCCGGCTTGATCAGGTCGCTTGTACAAGAAGCAAAAAGCAACATTCCTGTGATCATCATAATGAAGGTGTAGAATAATTTTCTTTTTTGCATAATTTAATAATTTTGGGTATGATCAAAGAAAAACCAGGCGATTTATTAAAGGGTGCCAGGCAGTTTTATTTTATTGTGAGCTAAGATAACAAAAAAACACCGGAAAGTAAAAAAAGGCTTCAGGTTTACTGAAGCCTTTTTTACTATTGTGTGTTTCTGTTAGAAACCTGCAGCTGTTAATGCGTCAGCTGTGTTTTTCAAAAGAGCTCTTACATACTGGGTATTGTGTATACCTAAACTGTATTCTCTTAAGCAGAACTGGAAATTGATAAGTGCACCTGTCTGAACAAATTTCAAAGAGGGGAATTTGGGTTTTCCAGCATTTGTTGTGCCAGAGCCATAGGGATTACTCCAATAACCGTTGGGATTAGAAGAAGCATCATAAATATCTAAATAGCCATCAAAGTTGCCAGTAGAAACACCCCACCATAAATTGGTAGATGATGCATCGGAATGAAGGATGTTATGTCCGCCGCCGGCAGCATTTATTTTCGTTGCCAGTGCGTCAAGGAGTCCTTTTATTTCCGTACGTGTGTTTGTCCATTTTGCAGAAGTTGCACTAATCGGATCATCTCCGTGGCAACCGGCAACATTACAACCATTAAAGTTCCATGTTGTGCTTGAACTTAAAGCTGATTCTTTTGCATTTCTGCAGTTAAATGAGTGCCCTCCGGCTATACCTGTCATTGGATCTGCCATATGGCAATCCTGACAGGAAGCTTTCGTTGTATGCGGAGAGTTGGTGTAGGCGACTGTTCCTGGGTATTCAATAGCACCCATGCCGGCAACAACAGCTCCAACAGCACCATAATGGATATGCATTCTATATGAAGGCCTCAGATATTTGTTGGTGGTTGCACCAGGAGTACTGTCATACATCATAAGATTTGGGAAATTCTTAATAGAGTCATAATTCAGAAGTCTTCCAGCGGGGTCATTACTACAAGTCAAAGGACGTGGTTGGTGACATTTGACACATAAATTACTTCTGCTACTATCCTGTGTGAGATTGATAGTTTTGGCACCACCCCACATCGTCATTGAAACAGGAGCTGTAGAAGTAAGTGCTAAATCAGCGGTGCCGTATGTATTATGCAGGCTGCTATGGCATGTAAAACAACTAATTGCGCCAATTGCGTCTGAAGCTATTGTGGCATAATCATTTACCCATTTTCCCCCAGTAAATGTAAAGGTTGAAGGAACATTATTAGCACATACATAAACAAATGCTTTTTGAGCATGGCAAGGTGTACATGAAGTGTTTCCTGCTTCTTCAAAGGCTGTTGTACCCCATGAATGTTTCGAAAGCTGAAATTCAGTTGCAACTTTATCAACCATAGCTGGGGAATGGCATTGTTTGCATGTTTCACTTGCATCTGTACCATTTGTTCCGTCTTTACCGGGTTCACCCTGGGGACCCTCCTTGGTACAGCTCGTCATAACAAAACTTGCAGCAGAGATCATCATTCCGGCAGCAAGCATGAAAACGGTAATTTTTTTCATATTCATTAGTTTTAGTTAAAAATAATTTCTTTTCGAGTATAAGTTTGTGCGATCTTAACCCGAAGCAAATATATTTAAGATAGAAGAGCGAAGCCCTTCAGATATTATGAGATTTATATATTTACCTATTGAGATTTGTGGGGATTCCGATGATATATATCAATGGGATGTTGATAAACATCAATCACCTGATAATAGTTTCACAATTCCAGCACGTACTTTTCAGGGGAAAGGGCTTCTTTGTTTAGTGGAGAAATGAAATTGAGAAAACAAAAATCAACCAGTCTCGCTGATCTGCTTCAAAAGTTCCGGTTTAAGGATATGAATAGAATTTCCTTCCGTGGTAAGGATACCTTCTTCTTTAAACTCCTTGAGGATACGAATTGCAGACTCCTTCGACATTGCTGAAAGATCTGCAAGATCTTGTCTGGATATCGTCATATCAAATGGGTTCTTGCAGTAAATCTTTTCTGACAGATAGAAAAGCACGTCGGCGATCCTGCCATGCATCTGTTTTTGCGTGAGACTCAGTATTTGATCAAAGTTGAAGATTGTCATCTGGCTGATTCGCTTGATGAAGTCTTCTGCAAAATCTGATTTTGTACGGATCAGTTGTTTAAATGCGTTGACATCAACTAAACAGGCAACTGAATCTTCAACCGCTGCTGCAGAATAATGGTGTCTGTTATCTACAAATATACCGGGGCCGAGGATATATTCAACAGGTTTGACTAGTCCAAGAATCAGATTTTTCCCAAATCCCTCTATATAGATTTTTGCCATTCCAGTTGTCAGGCAGAGGAAATGAGGAGAGGGTGTTCCTTGCTTGAACATTATTTCTCCTGACTTGAAGCTGACCTCATACCTGTTTTGGTTGATCACTTCAAGCTCTGGGGCATCAAGTCTCCCAAAAATAGAAGAGGTACAGTTGCAGTTAATACAATTGTTTGTCTGGACAAATCGGGCCATTGTGACTGTTTAATTATTCACATCATTAATCCGGACATGAAACTGCAAAATTAATTAAAAATGAAAAAGAACGGATTTTTTTTACTTTTTATCAGTTCGTTTGTTGATAAATATCAATCAGTGGTTGCCGAACCAATAAATAAACAACCTGAAAGAATCAATGAGGAATCGTTATAAAATCAAGATAACAATCTGAAAAGCAGAGGGTGGTGGTTTGAAAAAAACGAGATTATTCGGAATGATTATAAATAGATTTATAAAGGAATTGAGCTATCTGAACGGCATTTGTAGCCGCACCCTTTCTGAGGTTATCAGATACAATAAACATATTCAGCGAGTTTTTATTTGACAAGTCCCTTCTGAGCCTACCGACGAAAACATCATCCTTTCCTTGCGAATAAAGGGGCATAGGATAAACATTGTTTGTGGGATCATCCTGAATTGTAATTCCAGGAGCTTCCTTTAAAAGTTGCCGAACTTCATCAATATCAAAATCGGTCTCAAATTCTACATTCACTGCCTCTGAATGACCTCCAAAAACAGGAACTCTTACTACTGTTGCTGTTAAGCGGATATTGTTGTCACCGAGAATTTTTCGGGTTTCATTCACCAGTTTGACTTCTTCAGTTGTATAGCCGTCGGAAAGAAAGTCTCCCCCATGCGGAAAAATATTAAGATCGATAGGATGAGGATATGCCATTTCTCCCCTTATCCCATGACGTTCATTATCAAGTTGCTGTCTTGCCTTGTCCCCGGTTCCTGTAACAGATTGATAGGTTGAAACAACAATACGCAGGATTCTGTATTTCCGGTGAAGAGGCGCCAGGGCCATTACGAGTTGTATTGTTGAACAATTAGGATTTGAAATGATTTTATCGTTTACATTAAGTATCGACGCATTGATCTCCGGAACAATCAAGGGAATCTCATTTTTCATGCGCCAAGCGGAAGAGTTGTCAATCACAGTAATACCTGCTGCTGCATATCTTGGTGCCCATTCAATGGAGGTTCCTGAACCAGCTGAAAAAATTGCAATTTCTGGATTATGTGATATTGCCTCTTCGTGGCCAATAATGACATTCTCTGTACCATTAAAAAAGATTTTTTTCCCCTGTGAACGGATGGATGCGACGGGAATTAAAAGTTCGGGAACGAAGGTCTGTTCCTGCAGGACCTTGAGAATTTCTCTTCCTACAAGTCCCGTGGCTCCAACGACAGCAATTTTCATAGATTGACATTATTTTAAATGAAATACAAAGATAATTCAACAAAAGATTTCCCAAACATATCACCTTTTAAAAAAAAACGGATTAAGGAAAAACGCAGTAAAATGAACAAATACATTATTCTTTTGTTTTGGTTTATCCCGTATCTTGGCTTATGCCAGGTCAAAGATGATTTTTCGGATGGGGATTTTTCTCAAAAGCCTGTTTGGTTTGGAGATTCTCTGCAATTCGAAGTGAATTCTCAAAAGGAACTCCACCTTAAATCTGAAGGGTCGGATACCAGTACCCTTGTAACTCAGGACTCTCTTTTCCATGAAACAGAGTGGAATTTCTGGATAAAACTATCCTTCAACACCTCTGCTAATAATAATGCAAGAATATACCTGCTTTCAGACAAGGCAGATTTAAAGGGATCGCTGAATGGCTATTATATACAGTTTGGGGGTACAAACGACAGCCTCTCCCTGGTTATGCAAAATGGAACATTAATGCGGACATTGATACATGTCGCAGATATTTACATGGGGAACTCAATAAATACCCTCCGAATTAAAACCACACTAGATGCTTTAGGTAACTGGCGGATATATGCGGACCATACGGGTGGAGCGAGTTTTTCTGAAGTGGGCAGTTATATTGGATCACACCTAACTGGAAAATATTGGTTTGGTGTTTTTGTAAAATATACCACCAGCAATGCATCCAAATTTTACTTTGATGACCTCTATATAGGACCGGTGATTCATGACACCCTCCCTCCTGTAGTTAAGGATGTTCGGTTCCAGAATGATCGGGACCTTGATATCCTGTTTTCTGAAAGTGTTGAAAAAACCACTGCGGAAACAATTTCAAATTATTCTCTCGTCGAAAATGGTATACCCCTTTCCGCAACTCAGGATACACTTAATCGGGCCTTAATCAAACTTATCATGCAGCATTCAGTTATCAGTGGTTTCCGAGACACCCTTAAATTACAAAACATCAAGGACCTTGTCGGAAATGTTCTTTTACCAGCGAAAATTCCAGTCACATACTACGTTGAAAAGACATTTGATGTGTTGATCAATGAAATCATGTCAGACCCGGATCCCCCGGGTGGACTCCCTGAATGTGAATATATTGAATTGTATAACAGCGCGGAATTCCCTATATGTTTGTTGGGGTGGACCCTTGAATATGGAAATTACTCCAAGATTTTCCCTGATGTAACAATGCTTCCACGAAGTTTTTTGCTGCTGACGAAAGGTACTGCATTGGAAGAATTTGGCCCAACCGTTAATCTGTTTACATCCTCCACCGCGTTATCAAATGAAGGGACAACACTTGTTCTGAAGAACAAAGAGGGACACGTTATTCATAATGTAACCTATTCGACAGATTGGTATGGTGATCCTCTAAAATCTGGTGGGGGTTGGTCATTAGAGCAAATTGATGTATTGAATCCTTGTGGATGTGAAGAAAATTGGAGAGCTTCAACAGATTTTGCAGGAGGAACACCCGGGAGGATCAATTCCGTTTGTGGTACTACTTTGGATACAGTTCCTCCATTCATTCAACGGGCTTGGTTTGCTGAAGACGATGAACTGGACTTTCTATTTTCAGAACCGTTAGACAGTACCAGGTCGGGATCGCTAAATGAATGGGAAACATATCCCTATGTTGGAAAACCCGACTCTTCCCGTTTGTTTCCGCCTGATTTTACCCATGCGCGGTTATTTTTCCCGAAATATTTTGTTAAAGATTGCATGTACAGGGTTATTGGCAGACATGGATTAACTGATTGTGTAGGTAATTCGTTGGATACTAATATGACAATTCTCATTGGATTTGCGGATCAGGCAAGTTTGTCCGACATTGTGATCAATGAAATTCTTCCTGATCCGGTACCGGAAGGAGAACGATTCATTGAGTTATTTAACCGCTCACAAAAAATATTTGACCTTAAACAATTAATATTAACTTCATTTGATTCCGTTTCAAATGAGTTAACGGATTGTAAAGAAATCTCAACCGCCTCAGTCCTTTTATTTCCGGAAGAGTATGTGGTATTGACAAAAAATCAGAAAGATATTATGAGCCGATATTTGACCCCAGGGAGAGATCATTTCATTCAAATGTCTTCACTCCCGTCCATGTCAGATCAGAAGGGGATTATTGTTCTTGCAAGGAGAAACGACCACTTAGTTATAGATAAGGTTCAGTATTTTTCTGAAATGCAATATCCATTATTATACACAAATCAAGGTGTTTCTCTCGAACGGCTCAGTCCTGAAATTCGTTCAGAAGATAGGAAAAACTGGCATTCAGCCTCTGAATCATGTGGTTTTGCGACCCCAGGCTATCAAAATTCTCAATATCAGAAGATAAGAATGACTGAAGAAGTTGTTACATTATTCCCTGATGTCTTTTCTCCTGATAATGATGGGAAAGATGATGTTTTGACTATCATATGCCACCTGGATTCACCTGACTATATTGCGAATATATCTATTTTTGATTCAAAAGGGCGTTTTGTAAAGCAGCTTGTTAAAAACCGATTTCTTTCTGCAACGGATTATATCATCTGGGACGGAATCAATGAAATGGGAATGAAAGTTGTATCCGGAATCTATATTGTTTATTTTGAATTGCTGAACCCCGGCGGACAAGTAAGTCGGTTTAAAAAAGCTACTGTGGTTTGTAGCCGCCATTAATACTTTGCCGTTGCAATTACTGCGATACTTATTGTTATTCCTGAAACAAACTGAAGTGAATTTATACATGATTCAATAGTTGCTCCAGTTGTTATAACATCATCAACAATAAGAACATGTTTATTTATTAAGACTTGAGGTGAATGCACAAAAAAAGTCTCCTCGACATTTTCCCACCGCCTGAATCTGGATTTTCTTGTCTGGGTTTCTGTTATTTTTTTTCTTATTATTGAATTAATATTGACTGGGACATCCATTGAAATGGACAATCCTTCAGCAATGGCTTCACTTTGATTGTAGCCTCTAAATTTTTGTTTTAGGGGATGCAATGGGATAGGGATAATATAATCCAACTTCTCAAGACCTGGAACCTTTTTAAGACAGCTACCGTATTGTTTCCCCAGATAAACGCCAATATCCGGGCGGTTTTTGTATTTCAAACTGTGGATCAATTTCTGAACCTGGTTCCCTTTGTTGAAGTATAGGTAAGCCCCGGCAGTTCCGATCCTTGATCCTCCACAAAATGAAAGTATTAACGGGTTTTTATCATCAAGATGAAAATTTGTTAGAGGCAGATGAAATTGGCAGGATATACATATGACGGTTTCGTGATACAACAAGTTATTACCGCATATAGCGCAGATTTTTGGAAACACAAGAGAAACCAAATCGCAAATTGGGTTCATAAGAATAAAGTAAAGTTTCTCTTTAATCGGTATTTTTACAAAAGGTGATATATTTTTCCCTTGAAATGGGTACTTTTGTAAAAAGGGTCTTCATGTCGGTCAAACCGCTAATTCTTGATGTTAGACATCTTACAACAAGCTTCCAGCGTGATAGTGAGAAAACTTATGCCGTAAACGATGTCTCCTTTTCAATCAAAGCTGGCGAAACAATTGGAATTGTTGGGGAATCAGGTTCTGGTAAATCTGTTACGGCCCTTTCTATCCTTAGACTAATCCAAAATCCTCAAGGTAAAATTGAGGCTGGTGAAATTCTTTTTCGGGATAGTTTTTTTAACGTCAATGATTTACTCAAATTATCGGAAAAAGATATCAGAAAGTACAGGGGAAGGGAAATTGCAATGATCTTTCAAGAGCCAATGACATCCCTGAATCCAGTATTTAAATGTGGAACCCAAGTCTCAGAAGTTTTACGCCTTCACTTTGGGCTGTCTTTCCGGGAAGCAAAAAAAAGAACAATTGACCTATTTGAAGAAGTCAGGTTGCCTAGGGCCCAGGAAATGTACAAGTATTTTCCACATCAGATCTCTGGGGGGCAAAAACAAAGGGTAATGATAGCAATGGCAATTGCATGTAATCCCAAGCTGCTTATAGCGGATGAGCCGACAACCGCCCTTGATGTTACGGTGCAAAAGACAATTCTTGATTTGCTGAAGGACTTAAGGGAAAGACATGAGATGAGCATTTTGTTTATTACACATGATCTAGGTCTCATAACTGGCTTTGCAGATAAAATTTTAGTTATGCATAACGGGGCCGTTGTAGAATACGGAGAAACCCAGAAAGTCTTCGATGCCCCTAAACATCCTTATACTCAGGGATTAATGAATTGTCGCCCAGTTCCAGGACTACGTGTTAGGCAACTTCCTACTGTTGAGGATTTTTTAAACGGAAACATAACAGAATTAGAATCAAAAAGAGAATCACCGGAGGAACAGACTTTAAGGCAAAAACTGATCTATTCAAAACGTCCGATACTTTCTATAAGTCACCTTAAAACTTATTTTCCGTCTTCTTTCTCGTTTTTTGGAAGACCGGTTTCGTATGTAAAAGCTGTTGATGATGTTTCTTTTGATGTTTACCAAGGAGAAACACTAGGCATTGTGGGCGAGTCTGGCTGTGGAAAAACAACACTTGGGAGGAGTATTTTAATGTTAATTAGTTCGAGCTCCGGAAATATTATATTTGATGGCGTTTCGCTAAGGGAAATGAAAAATAAAGGTCGCCGTCGGTTCACTAAAGACCTTCAAATTATTTTCCAGGACCCGTATTCGTCTCTGAATCCGAGAATTAAGGCTGGGATGGCAATTACAGAGCCAATGAGGGTTCATGAAATCGGAAAAAATGATATTATCAGGAAAGAAAAAGCTTTGGAGTTGCTGAATAAAGTTGGATTGAGAGACCACCATTTTGATTGCTATCCGCACGAATTCTCAGGTGGACAACGTCAAAGAATTTGTATTGCCCGTGCTCTTGCACTTAGTCCAAAATTAATCATTTGTGACGAGTCAGTTTCTGCCTTGGATATTTCAGTGCAGGCACAGGTTCTTAATCTTTTAAACCAATTAAAAAATGAATTTGGATTTACTTATATTTTCATTTCTCATAACCTTTCTGTTGTAAATTTCATGTCAGATAGGGTGATTGTTATGAAAAGCGGAAAAATCGAAGAAATTGGGTATTCTGATAGAGTATTTTCTTCTCCGGAGTCAAGTTATACCAAAAAATTAATTGAGGCAATTCCTCACTAATAAGTTCCAGATGGGAAGTTTCCAGGACGGGATCTACTACCGCAAGGTGATGGGGAAGCTCCAGGAAGTCCAGCCCACCTTTT
>Ga0118677_10002476_pt1 | contig 37060 bp, 36 predicted proteins | sample AliMusrvi5mmetaG_FD_86154 | JGI IMG/M metagenome (GOLD analysis project Ga0118677, IMG submission 86154)
GGTCACCACCGAGAACCACGCCGTGGTCCGCAAGGCGATGCGCTGCAAGGAGAACGTGCAGAGGAAGTGGAGCAGTTCTGCCACTGCGGCCACGGCGAACCATGCCGGTTGGAGCGTCGTGAGCCGTGGCCACGCGCTGAAGACATCGAGAAGGGCTGGGAACACGAGGTAGATCGCAACACCTGCCACGACGATGGTGACCGATCGCCTGGCCAACGCTCGCCAGGGCAATCGAGTAGACGTCGAGGTCTCGAGCTCCTCGACGAGTTCGTCGCGCTGCTCTGGAATTGGCTCGCTCACCAGACGTCACTGCTCGATCGAACTCCCACCACGCTCGACCCGCAGTCCCCCATCTCGACGATCCTAGGGACAAGATGTCAGCGAACCCCTCGACGTGCACGACCGCCCAATCCGTTCTGACCCCCTGCTGAGTTTGCAACCCATGCTCGCGAAAGAATGGCGTAGGATCAAAGTCCCCTGAGTGGGCGCAGCAACAACCGGACAAGTGGGGGAAACATCATGAGCACATCGAAGTCTCTCGGATCGAAGCTGGTCGGTGTTACGGCAGCTGCTGTCGCCTCGACCTTCCTCGCCATGGCGGTGCCTGCTGGTGCCCTCCCGACCCCACAGGCGCCGACCAACGCCAAGATGTTCCTCGAGCCCGTCCCCGACGCCACGGTCGGGATGCTGGCATCGACCCACGTGTCATGGGATGCACCGACCCAGTCCAACCTGGCCAGCTACTCAGTCGGCTTCTACACATCGACGGGGCAAGCGGGCACAGGCTTGCCCGGTACGACCACTGACACGTCTGACGTCCTCCCGATCCCAATCGGCAACTCGCTGCCGACGAACCCGCTCGCGCCGACCACGCTCATCCCCCCCTACAGCGACGGCTTGGGGGTCGTGGCCAACTATCAGGTCCCGCCCCTGGCGCCCCACGGCATCTCGCCGAGCAGCCCACCGGCCTTCTTCACCGTGAAGCCAGTGACGGCGATGCCGATCTACCGGCTCACCTTCCCGTGGCACTCGTCAACCCTCTACGCGAACGAGCAGAGCAGCATCAGCGAGCTCTCGCAGCTCCTCGAGACCTTCGCACCGAGCTGTGATCTCAATGGCGCCAAGAGCGTGAACGCCACTGTCACGCTCGTAGGGCGGACCAACGGCAACATCCAAGCTGAGCGCGACCCCTCGCTCTCCGCGGCTCGGATCAAGACCGTCAAGTCGGCGATCCTGGGCGTCTACGGACAGCTGGGCAAGCCAGTGCACTTCAGGAGCGTGAACCTCGGCGACACCAACCAACTTGGCGACGACAGCACCCAGACGTGGCGCCAAGCTGATCGGTCAGTGACGATTGAGATCACCACCACGAACTCGCCAGAGCAGACCTGCGCCGGCTGAGCAAACGTGGAGCCTGCCAGCTGGACGATCAGCCTGGCTGCTGCTGTGTCAGGCTCGCGAGATGCCTGACACAGTCACCCTGACGAGCCCTGTCGCCGGGGTTGCCACCCTGACGCTCACTCGCCCTGAGCACCTGAACGCGATGACCTCGGAGCTCGTGGGCGCCCTCCATGCGCGCCTCGACGACCTTGGCGACGATCCTGATGTCAGGGTGGTGATCCTGACCGGTGCGGGACGAGCCTTCTGTGCCGGGCTCGATCTCAACGGCTACGGATCGCCGGCGGCGACCGTCGCTCCTGCGCACGGCGCACTCGGGGTGGCGCTTGCCACCCAAGAGGAGATCGCCGACCTCGTGCTCCATCTACGACGCCTGCCGCAGGTGGTGATCGCGGCAGTGAACGGTCCCGCGGCAGGTGGCGGTCTGGCGCTCGTGCTTGGAGCCGATATCCGACTCGCCGCAGAGAGCGCACGTTTCTCCGCCGCGTTCATCAAGATCGGTGTCTCCGGCTGCGACATCGGTACCTCGTGGCTCTTACCTCGACTGATCGGGGCTGGTGCGGCGCACGAGATGATGCTCACCGGTCGCCTCGTCGACGCAGACGAGGCCGCTCGCCGAGGACTCGTCCTTGACGTCGTCGCGGACGAGATCCTGATGGAGCGCGCACTCGATGAGGCAGCGCTTGTGCTGGCCAATTCGCCTCTCGGCGTCCGCATGACCAAGGAGACAATGTGGGCATCGCTCGAGATCTCGGGTCTCGCTGCGGCCATTGCGCTCGAGAACCACACCCAGGTCCTGTGCTTGAGCTCGCCGGACCAGCATGAAGCAGTCAGCGCGTTTCTGGAGAAGCGAGCCCCAAGGTGGCAGACAAGCTGAGCTAGTCGCCGCTCTCGCCAACGAGCACCGCCTGCCTCGTAGCATCGGGCCATGGTCGTCGGTCCGCTCCCGGAGCATGAGTACCACGAGATCTACTCCAAGGTCCCTCGCCTGACGGTCGAGCTCATCATCGAGTCAGAGCAAGGCGTCGCCCTCACGCAGCGGCGATCGGGTCCGTGCGCTGGACTCTGGCACCTTCCTGGAGGGACGGTCCGATACGGCGAACCACTCCGTGACGCTGTTGTGCGGGTCGGGTTGGATGAGCTCGGGGTCCACGTCGTTGCCGGTGCGGTGCTTGGCTACATCGAGTACCCGAGCCACCTCAACCAGGGCATTGACTGGCCGGTCGGGATCGCCTTCAAGACCACGCTCGGATCGAACGAGCGATTGGCGAACAGCGAAGATCTCACATGGTCGCATGGCCGCAGCCTTGCTATGCACGATGAGCAGCGCTCACTGCTTCGATCACTCGGCGTCGAGGTCGCCTCGCGGTAGCAGGGCCCGGGCTCGCTCATCACTGAAGGAACCTGTCACCCGTCCTGTGACCATCCCGCCCTCGACCGCCAGCACAGTGATCTCGCCACGGTTCCTGATCTCGAGCGGCATGGTGACCTTTCGAAGGTCGCCGTAGTACGTCAGGGTTCGCCCTCGGGCCTCATCGCTGCCGACCCCGGCCGCCATGCCGCCATCGATCATCGGCCTGAATGGAGCGAACGCACGAGCGATGCAGGGCATCTCGAAGAACCGAAGGTGTTTCTGCTCGAGCCACGGCAGCCAGGAATCGACCTGCGCCTGCTGCTGGCGTCGGAACGCCACCAGCACGATGGCGGGCTCGGCCCCGAAGCAGTCAGGCGTGATCGCCTCGGCCCCGAAGAGGTCCTTGGCCGAGAGGCGAGGAAAGGCCAGCCCGGTCATGCCTCGCCCGTCGTTGCTGAAAGCTCCTCGAGTCGTTGTGCCTCGGCAATGATGCCGGCGAGCATGCCGGGGAAGACGAAGCGATGGAACGGGGCCACGCCGTACCAGTAGAGGCGGCCAAGCAGCCCTCGAGGTCGGAATAGCGCCGTCTGGGTGATGGTCGTCCCGAGCGAGTCTCCATCGAGGTCCCAGGTCAGCCGCGCCTCGCCGGGGAGGCGCATCTCAGCGTGAAGGCGGAGTCGTCGCTCCGGCACCAGCTCCTCGACACGCCAGAAGTCCAGCGCGTCGCCGACACCCAGATGTTCCTTGCGACCTCTTCGCAAGCCAGGCCCCCCAAGGAGCTGATCCATCACCCCACGGATGCGCCACAACCACTCCCCTGCGAACCAGCCGCGTTCGCCACCGATCGAGCTCACCGCCGCAAAGACAGCACCCGGCGAGGCGGGAGTGGTCACCGTCCGCACGTCGCGAAGCACCGTGCCACCTGACCACTCTGGGTCGGTGGGCGTCGTCGAGAAGTGGACCAGGTCCGCATCAACGAACCGCGTCGGCACATCTCCTATCTCGGTCGCCGCCAGCGCTCGCCGGATCGCCTCTCGCAGTCCCATCGGCTGACCGAGCAGCCACGGCGGTGCCGCACCCTCGCCCAGGGTGACCTCATTGACCAGCGACTCGACGAGCTCACGGGCCAGCGGCACCGGGACTGGCGTGACCAGCCCCACCCATCGACTTGAGAGCCCAGGCGTCAGCAGCGGCACCTTGATCAGGCGGCGACGGGCGAGCCCCGCCACCTCGGCGTAGGTCGCCATCATCTCGGCATAGGAGACCACGTCGGGGCCACCGATCTCGGCGATGGACGGCAATGCCTCAGTCGTCGTCACCGTCCGCACGAGGATGTCGATGACATCCGCGATGGCGATCGGCTGGCACCTGGTCGTCACCCAGCGAGGTGTCACCATGATCGGCAGCACCTCGACCAGGTAGCGAAGCATCTCGAAGCTCGCCGAGCCGGAGCCGATGATGACGCCGGCTCGAAGCTCGACGACCTCGACGCCACCGATCGCCAGTTCCCTGCCGACCTCGTGCCTGCTCTTGAGATGGTCGCTCAGCTCATCGTCGTCGCTCCCGAGCCCACCGAGGTAGATGATCCGGCCTACCCCTGCCGCAGCGGCGTAGCGGCCGAAGTTCTCGGCGTCGACCTGCTCACGGGTGGCCCAGTCATCGCCCTGGCCGATCGAGTGGATCAGGTAGACCGCAACATCGACATCGGCCATCGCCTCGGACAGATCCCCGCCGGCATCGCCCGCCACGATCTCGACGTCGCCTGCCCACCTCGCTGCGGCGAGCTTGGCCGGCGTCCTCGCCAGGCAGCGCACCTGCCACCCTGCAGCCACCAGTGGCGTGACGAGTCGCCCGCCGACGTAGCCGGATGATCCGGTGACCAGGGCTCTTGGCACGTTGCGACTCCTCGTTGGCGGCCCTCTCGTGAAGACCCGATTCTCGACGCTACCGGGGATCGCGACGCCGTCAGCCAGCTCAGCCGAAGGAGAGGGCGACCACGGTCGCCTCGAGCACGCTGCCGTCCTTGGCAGAGATCGTGGTCACGACGAGTGCCCCTGTCGGTGCAGGTGGGCTCGAGAAGGCCAGCGAGGTCGCAAACGGTGCCATCGTCCCCATCGAGCCCCCCATCGCGGTGCCCTTGCCGAGCGAGGTGGTGCCGTCGGCTGCCCTGATCTCGAGGTTGATCACCGCCTCGTACGCGGTTGAACGGCCCGAGATCGCCAAGGGCGAGGAGCCCGTCGCTCCCCCAGTGGGACTCGAGACGATCAGATCGGGCGCGACCGACCCCATGACCCACCATTCGGCGCCGACCCTCTTGAGCGCCACCGAGGTGATCGGTCCTGTGGGGTTCGATCGCACCGGCACGATGGCGGTGTCCGCCCCTGTCGAGACGACAGCCCCAGGCGTCGGCGTCGGGAAGGAGAGGTAGTCAGCGCCGAACGCCCTAGCGGCGGCATCTGGGCTCGCCAGGCCTGCGCTGCCAGGCGCAGGGAACACCGCCAATGACGGTCGGGTGACCATCGAGGTCGAGGTTGGCGTCGGGGCGGTCGACGTCGAAGGGTGTGTGGTCGACGTGGTCGTCGCCCTGGTCGTCTTGGCCGTTGCGCCGCCATGCGACGAGCCGCACGCCGCGGCGAGCAGAGCGATCGAACAGAGCCCGATGATCAACCTTCTCAGCATACCCCCAGCCTTGCACCGTTCCTCGGCGCATGCATGGCAGGCAGGGGCCTTCAGCGTGCTGCTGCCACGAGCTCGGGTCGCCAGCCGGGCGGCCGAAGGACGTGCCCCGCCCGTTCCCCCCATGACGTCGCTCCCGCCACGTCGATGAACATCCGTCGGTACTCGTGCGTGGCGATCGTCCATGAGCTGAACGAGTCGATGTTCTCGGTCAGGCCGTAGACCACGAGCTCCTCCTCCTTCTCGAAGGTCCCGAAGAGGCGATCCCAGATGATCAGGATCCCGCCGTGGTTGCGGTCGAGGTAGCGCCGGTTGGAGCCGTGGTGGACGCGGTGCGCAGAGGGTGTCGACAGCACGGCCTCACCCGCCCCAAGGGTGCGGACGGCCTCTGTGTGGATCCAGAACTGCCAGACGAGATTCAGCCCCCTGGCTCGAAGGATCATGCCGGGTCGGACCCCGAGGAGGCCGAGCACGCCATAGGGCATCATCGTGCCGAACGACTCTGCCACTGGCTGCCGAAGTGCTGTCGAGAGGTTGTAGCGCTCCGAGGAGTGGTGGACCACGTGGATCGCCCAGAGCGAGCGCACCTCGTGCTGCACTCGGTGGCTCCAGTAGTAGAGGAAGTCCCAGCCCACCATCGCCACCGTCCAACCGAGCACCCCCTCGCCGAGGTCGGGCAGCACTCGGCGGCGAAACATCGCATCGGCTTCGGTTCGACTCGAGAGCCATGTCGCAGCAGCGACGCCACCGGTGACCACAGCAACTGGTCCGGCGAGTCGCTGCACCCGTGCTGCGACGAGGGTCCGAGTGGTCACTGCACCGTCGTCGCCCGTCGCACCGTCTCGGGCCACCACCCGATCGGCCACGAAGGCCGCTGCACCTGCGCCAAGCGCCACGCCAACCAGCGCTCTCCCAGCACGACCTCGACCGGGTGTGAGCGGACGCAGCAACTGTGGGATCACGAGCGGCGCCACGACCGACAAGGTCCCCATCGACAAGCTGGCGAAAGTGTCACGGCGCTCATAGGCACCTGCCATCGCCGCCCTCTCAGGGCGTCGGCGGTACCACGATCGCTCAGCAGCCATCGCCAGGAAGTAGCCGGGGATCGCCAAGAGGGAGGGATCCCGCTTGATCCGACCGATCAGGTTGAATGCCACGTGATCATCATCGCGCTCTTCTCCCCGTTCAGGCTCAGTCTGGTGGCGGCGCGAAGCCGAAGCACGCGATCTCCCTGGAGAAGGCCTTCGCTATCACCTCGATGTCGATCTGGCCGAGCGCGGGTCCGCTCTCGTCTCCCCGGGCGGCGGTGGTCTTGGTGCGGGGCAGCTCGATCGATGCCGGGTCGATGCCCACCGTCTCGACGATCGCGGCCAGATCACCAGCGAGCTGCTCGTAGCGACCGACGTGGTCAACGCCCACGGTCGCCCCATCGAGGCTGTAGCGATCGAAGTCGACCGGGAGGCTCTCGGCGGTCAGGTAGTCAGCTCGTCCGGCGGGGTGCCGTGACAGCAGCCATTCCGAAAGAGAAGGTGGTGACGAGTCGTCTTTGATCGCCCATCGATACGCCGAGAGGACCTTGTCGAAAGGCTCGCGTTCGAAGGCAAACGTCGTGTAGCCGGCAAGGCGCTCCTCCCCAGCCACCCGCAGCACCTCGCGGAGCCGCATGTGGTTCCAGTACGCCGTCGGCTGCGGGGCGACTGGTCGACCCTGGAGGCGCCTCGAGAGCTGCTGGCGGCGGTGGCGAGCCCTCCACCGACGGTCGAGTGTGGGTTCGCCGGGGAGCGAGAAGTTGCGCGGGTGGTGCCCCTCGACCGGTGGGTAGACCGGGGTGACGACAGCGTCGTCACCGACCACCTTCGACAGCGCCACCTCGATGCTGGTGCCAGCGGTCTTCTGGGTCTTGATGAAGATGAACCGGTGACGATGCGAGATGATCACGCCGCCATCTTGGCTCTTCGCGGGGTCTCGATGCCGTCTGCGCGAAGCAGCCCCGCTCAGGGTGCCGAAAATTCATCTCGACGATTTGATCCTAAGATCGGCCATATGGAGCCGAGCGCAGGCAGGTGGTTTCTCAGCGAACGAGCTGTTCGGTGATCGAGGACGCTTCTCGACCTGGCGAACAATCTGAGCAGCGGCGCATGCGTCGACGACGAGAGGATCTTCGGGATCTGATCCTCTCGACAGCCAGCAGCCTGCTGCTGACCGAAGGCCTGTCCTCTGGGGCCGAACACATCACCTTCAAGCGGGTGTTCGATCAGATCGAGCAAGGCGAGGGGATCCGCATCACCAATGCGTCAGTCATCGGGCGCATCTGGCGTGATCAGTCGGACTTCCAGCGAGATGTCCTCGTGGCGGCTGCTCTGGATGCGCCGCATCTCGACGTCGTCGCCACTAATGCCGTGGTGGAAGACGCACTGCGCAGCTTCGACCTCACGACGCCTGAGCGAAGGGCGGCGGCGCTCACCGAGCTCCTTCGGATCGGCAGCATGACGAACTTCGCCCTCCTCACCGGCAGCGAGTCGTGGCGGATGTGGGTGGCGCTCTGGTCGCTGCACATCGCTGGATCCTCGGCGAAGCCCGACGAGGAGATCGGCGAGATCCTGATCGCCTCGTACCACGACATCAACGAGGCCTACATCACCATCTTCGGCTCCATCTTCGAGCGCCTCGGTTTTCAGGTGCGAACGCCACTCACCATCAAGGACTTCGTGATCGAGATGGCCTCGGTGGCCGAAGGGCTCGCCATTCGAGAGGCGCTGCTCGGTGGGCCGCTCAGAGCGATCGAGCTCCCAACTGGTCCAGACGGCGATCTTCAGGAATGGAACCTTTTCGGGCTCGCCGTCGACGCGCTCGCGAAGACCTTCCTCGAACCCGTTGTCGCTGCCTGACCTGCGAGAGCGGGTCACAGCCCTCGAGCACGATGTACCCATGGCACGACACCTCCTGCTGCTCGACCAAGACGGCGTCCTCGCAGACTTCGATGGAGCGCTTGACGAGGTGCTGCGTGACCTCGGCCACGACCCCACACTCCTCGAGCGGACCGCCTGGGACTACGCCAAGGACGTGGAACGGCACTTCGGGATCGACGCAGTGCGTGCGCTCGACGACGCGTGGCGAGCGCCCGGCTTCTTCAAGCGCCTCGATGTCATCGACGGGGCCATCGAGGCGGTGGAGGAGCTGCTCGCCCTTGGGTTCGACGTTGCGGTGTGCACCGCACCGAGCAGTGAGAACCCGACGTGCGCATCGGACAAGCTGTGGTGGGTCGACCACCACTTCCCATCACTGGCAGGAAACGTGGTGCTCGCGACCGACAAGACGCTCGTCCACGGAGACCTCCTCATCGACGACCGGCCATGGATCTCGGGACTTCGCCGGCCGACCTGGCAGCATCTCCGCTTCGCCACCAAGGACGAGGGACCCTTCGCCGATGAGCTTTCGATCGACTCGTGGAGCGAGTGGCGAACGGTCGCCGACCTCTTGGACACCGGCCTCGTGGCCGCCTGAATCATGATGGACTCACGTCGTCGCCTCCGAACGAGGACAATCCCACTGGCGGTCATGGCTGCGGTGGCCCTGCTCGCCGCGTCGTGCGCGTCAAGCTCCCCGCCCTCGACCGCGGCATCGACATCGAGATCGACATCGACATCGACATCGACGACCATGGCGCCCTCGCCGACACAGGCAAGCCAAGCGCCGCCGCCCGTAAGCGCGAGCCTGGTGATCGGCGCGCCCGACCAGAACGCTGTGCCGTCGGGATGCACGGTGACCGGACAGGGTCGGATCTGGCTGCCTGATCCCCGTTGCACCCCGGGCGCGCTCAACCCGGAGGTCAATCAGGCCAACATCGGGTCGACCATCTGCGTTCCGGGCTTCAGCTCCTCCATCCGCCCACCCCAGTCGTTCACCTATTCGCTCAAGAGGGCACAGATGGCAGCGTGGGGGATCGTCGGCTCCACGCGATCGATCGAGGAGGACCACTTGGTCCCGCTCTCGCTCGGCGGTGCGCCGAGCGATGCGCGCAACCTATGGCCCGAGCAGGGTGGGATCCCGAACGTCAAAGACACCCTCGAGTACACGCTCTACCGGATGGTCTGCCGTGGAGAGGTCGACCTCTCCACGGCGCAGCACGCCATCGCCCAGAACTGGGTGACGGCCTACCAGCGCTTCGTGGGCCCGTTGCCGAGCTGAGTGGTGTGGTCAGCCGCCAGTCGTCGTCGTGGCAGCTGCACCGGTCGTGGTCGTGGTGTAGAGCTGCGGGCACTGCGCTCGCACGATCGAGCCGATCTGCTTCGAGGTGTTCTGGTAGTTCGTGGTGTTCGCCTTCTGCATCGCAGCGGTGAACTGACTGATCGAAGCACCAGACTTGACGCTTGCCTCAAGCGTCGAGAGCTGCGCTGCGGTCTGGGTCTTCCAGGTGGCGACGAGCTGCGGGGCGATGGGCTCGACGAGCGAGATCGCCTCGGTCGAGATGGCGTCGAGCTTCCGGATCAGCTTGAGCTCTTGCGCTGGCGTGGTGGCGCTGGCGGCGGAGCTGGACTCGAGAGCGCTGGCTGCATCGGCTGCGGCCTTGAACTTCGCACAGTCGATGTGCCCCGCCTTGGTGACTGGCACGGCTGCGGTGGTGGCGGTGCTCGATGAGCTGCCGGACGAGCAGGCGGCCAGCGAGGTTCCGGCGATGACAAGTGCACCTGCAGCGACGACGAGGCGGTTCATAGGGGGCTCCCTTTGGGGCAATGGTCCGCAAACGGGTGCAGACGGCGTGAGATGTCAGTCTACGCCGTGTCAGCGTCCGATTCGGGTGCACCAGGGTCACGAGGTGCTCCGGGCACTGGTGCCACCGGAAGGTTCACGTGAAAGACCATCCCGATGACTCGGATCGCGAAGCACAGTCCCCCGGCGAGGAAGTACCAGGCGAGGTTGATCCGGTCGATCTCGTAACCGATCACGATCACGCCGGAGCCGACCAGCGCCGGCACCGCGTAGAGGCCCTCCCTGAGCACCGCGGGCACCCGATTGAGCAGGACGTCTCGAATCGCACCACCGCCGACAGCCGTGACAGTGCCGAGGAGCACTGCCGTGACCGGCGTGGCGTGGTGCTGGAGCGCCACGTCGGTCCCGATCACGCAGAACAGCGACAAGCCGATGGCGTCGAACGCCTCGACCGAGCTGCTCCACCGGATCAGCGGACCCCGGAGCACGAATGCGGTAAGACCTGACAGCGTGACCGCGACGATGACCCGCCAGTCATAGATGCTCGCTGGACGGATGCCGAGCAGCACATCGCGCATGATGCCTCCGGCCAATCCCACGGTCGCGGCCAGGACCATGACGCCGAAGATGTCGAGCCTCCCGCGGACCGCCGCCAATCCTCCTGAGATCCCGAAGGCGAACGCGCCGATGATGGTGATCCAGGTGATTGCAACCGAGTTGCTGCCGGCGAAGTAGGTGGTGAGGGCGATCATGGTCTTGTCGTTGGGTCTCCCCGTTCAACGTAGCCCTCGTCGCTATGGTTTCGACGTGGACGCTGCTTCCCCACTGCCAGTCGGCTACGACGAGATCGACCTTCTGATCCGCAAGGCCGGCAAGTTCCTGCTTCGCAACAGCTCTGAGGGGACATTCGATCTCCACACCATGCTCCGGCAGATCGGTGACGCCTATGGCTGCCATGTCGAGGCGATGGTGAACATGGAGGGCCTGACCTTCGTCATCACGCATCCTGATGGCCAGCAGCGCACCGGCGTCGTCCACGCGCAGCCCTCGCTCGAGCGACTCGACCTCGTGAGCGAGTTCAAGGACCTCACCCAGCAGATCGAGGCCCGGCGACTCAGCGCTCGTGAAGCCGTCAGCGCACTTGACGCGATCGAGATGAGTCGCGGCCCCTATCCCTGGTGGCTTCGCTTCATCGGCGTGATCTTGTTCGCAGCTGGCTTCGCGCCGAGCATGCAGGCGACGTGGAGCGAGCTCGGCGCCACCGTGATCCTCGGTGCCGTGATGGCCGTCGTCTACCTCGTCGGGGAGAAGGTCGCGGTGCTGCGGACCATGTTGCCGGTGCTCGCCGCGACGCTGGTCTCGCTGTTCGGCTTCGCCTTCCTCAACATCGCCCACGCGCATGGCGGACCTGTCCTCGTCATGGTGCCAGCGCTCTTCGTCATGATCCCGGGAGACTTCCTCTGCGCGGCGGCGGCCGAGATCGCCGTCGGCCAGTTCACCGTCGGCACCATCCGGCTCGTGCAGTCGGCGTTCATCCTCGCCCAGCTCGCTGCAGGGGTCGTGATCGGCGCGGCACTCTCGGGTGCGGGGACCGCCAGCCTCCTCGACTCCTCCACCGTGGTCAACATCCCGTGGGCAGTGACAGTGGTCGCCTGGATCCCCTTCACCCTCGGGATGGCGCTGACCTTCTCCGCACGGTGGCGTGACGTGGGGTGGCTGCTCTTCGGCGTCTACCTCGCGTGGGGCGTCCAGCTGGGCGTGACCATCGCCTTCGGTTCAGCGGCCGGGACCTTCCTCTCTGCCGCTGTGCTGACCTTGGCCGGCGTGCTGCTCGCGCGTGGCGCTCGCCGGCCTCCGAACCTCGTGATCATCCTCGGCGGGGTCTTCGTGCTGACCGTCGGCTCGATGGCGCTTCGAGGTCTCTCGACCCTGGCGGGCGGTCACGTCCTCGAGAGCTTCCACGACTTCAGCGAGTTCGTGAAGATCGCTGGCAGCCTCTCGTTCGGCTTGATCGTCGGGACCAGCATCGGCGTCGCCCTGACGCGTCGACGCAGCGCGACGGTCAACGCGGCGATTGTCGCCGAGCGCTAGTCCAAGGAACCAGGTCGTCGCGGCACACCGCATCCTGGGCGCTGACAGAACTCCTCCGAAGCCCGGGGCGCCTTCGCTCTCAGTCGATGCCGAACCAGGCACGGACCTTGGACTCATGGTCCTCGTAGGCCTCGCCTGAGAGATCGACCACGACCCGATCGATCGAGCCTCCGGTGAAGGCGAACGGTGCCTGGTACTCCGGCGTGACCGCTGACGAGCTGTCACGGCCGACGCAGATGCCATCGCCGGTGAGGCAGAAGTAGCCAGGCTGGGTGATGATGGTCTCCTGCCCAACCTGCACATCGTCGACGTACAGCGTCAGCAAGCCCTCAGCCCCGGGCATCGACGGATTGCTGCTTGGCCCTGAGAGGGCGAACTCCGCGACCAGGACGTGGTCTCCAGGGGTGAGGTCGACGTCAGCGACGACGTCCTGGAGGACGGTGCCGATCCAGTTGAAGGTGTAGCGCAGGCGTCGATCCTTCACGTAGAGGCTGTGGCCACCAGGCACCCCGCCGGCCGCCCAGATCACGCCCTCGACGTCGGGGCTCTCGATGGTGACGCCAGCGGCGATCTTGTAGGAGCGACCTGGGATTGCCGGTCCCGCAGATTCTGGGACGTCGGCGCAATCGGGGTAGTAGATGTACTGGTCCCTCTCCGGTGCACCTCGAGGGCGCTCGGAGAGCACCTGCTCGAGCGCACTGCGATCGTCCAGGGGGAGGCCGTTGTAGATCCCAGCGAAGTAGAACCAGAGCTGCTTGAGCTCCTCGACCTTGTCTGGGTGGTCGGCTGCGATGTTGTTCGACTGCGACCGGTCCACCTCGAGGTTGAACAGCTCCCATTCGTCCTTGTGGAAGTTGCTCCAGCTCGAGAGCGGTGGGTGCACCGTCGACGCCAGCCAACCCTCGTGGTAGATCGACCGCTGCCCGAGCATTGTGTAGAACTGCGTGCTCTTGCCAGGCACCGACGCATCGGTGAGCGCCGACGCGAAGCTCTCCCCCTCGATGGGGTTCTGAAGGTACCCGTTGATGACCTCAGGCGACTCGATGCCGAGGAGCGAGTAGACAGTCGGCACGATGTCGACAGCGTGGATGTACTGCTGTCGTGGCTCGGTGGAGGCAGGGATCTTTGCGGGCCATGACACGAGGCACATGTCGGCCACGCCACCCTCTGCACCTGCCCACCGCTTCCAGTACGGGAACGGGGTGTCGAGGGCCCAAGCCCAGCCGGTGTTGTAGTGGTTGTTCGATGAAGGGGTGCCGAGCTCGTCGATGTGCGGCATCGTCGTCGCGGTGGTGTCGGGAACGCCGTTGAAGAACCGCCACTCGTTGAAGCTGCCGTTCGGCCCACCTTCGCCGCTCGCGCCATTGTCGGACACGACGATGATGAGGGTGTTGTCGAGCTGGTCGGATTCCTCGAGGTAGTCGAGGACCTTGCCGAGCTGGTGGTCGTTGTAGGAGATGTAGCCGGCGAACACCTCGGCCATGCGAGCGAAGAGCCGCTGCTCGTCTGCCTCCAGCGAGTCCCATGGTCGAACCGTGTCGAGCTGCGGCCACGCCTGACCATCGGGTCCAGTCCGACCGGGCTCACCGTGCGGGTTGATCGCAGAGAGCTGCGTCCCCTCGGGCAGGAGGCCGAGCTCGATCTGGCGTTCGAGGATGCCGGCGCGAATCGCCTCGTAGCCCTCGTCGAAGACCCCCTTGTAGCGATCTGCCCATTCCAGCGGCACAAGGTGGGGCGCGTGGCCGGCCTGGGGCGCGAGGTACATGAAGAAGGGCTTGTCGGGATCGATGACCTTTGCGTCACGGATGAACTCGACGGCCTTGTCCGCCATGTCGTCAGCGAGGTGGTAGCCGTCCTCCGGACGTGCAGGAGGTTCGATCGGGTGGTTGTCGTAGACGAGGTCCGGGAAGTACGAGTTGGTCTCGCCACCGAGCCAGCCGTAGAAGCGCTCGAAGCCGCGCCCCAATGGCCATCGCCCCTTGTAGGCGGCCAGGTTGCACTCCTCACCAGGCGTCAGGTGCCACTTGCCGACGCAGTAGGTGTTGTAGCCCTGGGCAGCCAGGACCTCTGAGATGAATCCGTTCTCGAACGGGATCCGCGTCGAGATCCCGGGATAGCCGGAGGCGAACTCCGCGATGGTCGCCATGCCGTTCGACGTGGCGTTCCTACCGGTGAGCAGCGATGCCCTCGTGGGCGAGCACAGCGCGGTGGTGTGGAAGTTGGCGAACTTGACCCCTCGATCGGCGATGCGGGCCATGTTCGGGCACTTCACTGGCCCGCCGTACATGTCCATCGTGGCGTAGCCGAGATCGTCCCACGCGATGAAGAGCACGTTGGGTGCGCCCTCTGGTGCCTTTGGGGCGAGGTAGGGCGTCCAATCGGGTTCCGAGTCGCGGATGTCCACAGCGATCTTGCCTTGGAACTGCCTCGCCATAATCCTGACCCTCGGTTGGTCGGCCCTCCGGCAGTGCCGCTGGGCTCGTGATGGCGAATGTAGTTGCCCCACGAGACCCACGCCCCGAACGACCAAGGAACCCGGACGTCACAGGTCGCCGAGGCGAGACGTCCTCCGAGGGTGGCGTCACATCGCTGCGCGCTGGTGGCACTGCTTGGCCTTTCGGCCGCTCCCGCAGGGACACGGATCATTCCGGCCGCTCCGGGCGATGATCTCCTTGATCTCCTCTGCAAAGTGTCCACGTCGAAGCAGCCCGGCCATGAGGCTCATGGCGCCGCCGATGTGGTTGAAGTACTCCTTGTACCCGTCGCAGAGGTAGTTGAGGCCCACCTCCCCCTCTGGCGTGCGGGTGAACCGGTTCTTCGGGCACTCGCCATTGCATGCGAAACGGACATCGCACTCCATGCAGTAGCGAGGCAAGGTGTCGAGCTTTGCCTGGCCAAAGGCCCGCTGGGCCGGAGAGGCAACGAGCTCGATCATGTGGGTGGTCTTGATGTTTCCGAGCAGGTAGTCGGGCTCGACGAAGTGATCACACGAGTAGAGGTCACCGTTGTGTTCGAGCGCGAGCGCGTTGCCACAGGTCTCGGCGAAGACGCAGAGGGCCGGCGGGGCACCCACCCACGACGCCAGGGCCGCATCGAATTGGGAGATGAAGACCGTGCCGACATCACGGGGCAGCCACTCGTCGAAGACCTCGACGAGAAACCGCCCCCAGGCCAGCGGGTCGACTGAGCGGTCGGTGACCTCGTCGCCCTCCTGGAAGCCCGTCGTGTTGCGCCGCTCCACGATGGGGATGAACTGGATGAAGCGGGCGCCAAGGTCGTCGCGGAAGTACCGATACACCTCGAGCGGCTGCTCCTGGTTCGCTGCGTTGACGGTGCAGAGGATGTTGAACTCGACGCCGTGCTTCTTGAGGAGCTCGAGTCCCCGCAGCACCTTCGGCGAGCTCGCCGCACCTCGCTTGTCGACTCGATAGCGGTCGTGGAGCTCTGGGGGACCGTCGATGCTGATGCCGACGAGGAAGCCCTCGCTCGCCAACAGCTCGCACCACTCATCGGTCAGGAGGGTTCCGTTCGTCTGGATGGTGTGGTGGAGCGTCTGCTGTGGCGCCTTGAGCTCCTCTGCCAGCTCGATCGCTCGCCGGAAGAATTCCACTCCCATGAGCGTCGGCTCCCCGCCCTGCCAGGCCACGGTCACCTCAGAAGCGGCCTGGTGCGCTTCGAGGAGCTGGCGGATGTAGAGCTCGAGGACATCGTCGCCCATTCGGAAGCGATCCCCCGGATAGAGCGACTCTTTGGAGAGGAAGAAGCAGTACTCGCAATCGAGGTTGCAGATCGGCCCAGTCGGCTTGACCAGCACGTGGAACGACGGTGGGGCGGTGAGCGGCCGATGTGACGGCAACGCAGGTCCTCGGGAGCCCGAAGGGCCCCGAAGCGAGACCTCTACAGCACCGCCGTCCACCGCCGCACGCTACTGCGCCCTCGGGGGCAGCGGGACTGCGCCACCTCGATCGACGTGTCCGTCATGGCGACGACGAGCCGGCTCGCGAGCTCGCCGGCGTCGCCCGACTCCGGGATGCGACGCTCAGACCGGTGCAACCACCTGCGCCCGAGGCTCAGTCATCGGCGGCTGCGTGGCAATGAGCTCGGCGAGCAGGTCATCGCGGATGCCACGGCGGCTCGGGTCGTCGAAGAGGTTGTGCTGCTGGAGCGGGTCCTCGGCGAGATCGTAGAGCTCGCCCTCGGTGCCGTCGTGACCGGTGCCAGGCAGGCAGATCGTGAGCACGTGGCCCGCCGACGTGATGGTTCGCAGGTGGACCCCGACGCCGAAGAGCTCCGAGTCCCACTCGGTCAGCGAGGACTCGAAGCCGCGAGCGCGCGCGTCCTCATCGCTCGTCGGCAGCGCGCTCCCCTCCATCCAGTCCTTCGCCTCGACGCCGGCGATGGCGGCGAAGGTGGGTGCCAAGTCAACGAGGCCGACAGGAGCGCTCACCGAGGTGGGCACGACACCGGCAGCAGCCGCTGGCCGCCAGATGAGCGGCAGCCGCATGAGCCCATCGACGTGGTACGGGCCCTTGAAGAGCAGGCCGAAGTCGCCGCCGAGCTCACCATGGTCGGTGGTGAAGATGATGTCGACCTCATCAGCGATGCCTTGCGCCTCGAGCCTGGCGAGCACCCGACCGATCGCCTCATCGATCAGCTCGATCTCGACGGCGTTCTTGGCGGTGACCTCGCGCAGCTGGGCTGGGGTCATCGTCGCTGGCACCCAGTCGTGCGGTGCCTCGAAGTTCGACACCAGTCGCCCGGAGTACCAGTCCATCCAGTGCCGAGGCTTGTCGCGCAGGATCTCCTCACGCTGACCTGGGTCCTCGACGTAACCGGCAGGCAGATCGATGTCGCGCCAGTCGATCCGCCCAACCTCTGACGCTGGTGGGTCCCATGGGTGGTGCGGGTCCGGAAAGCTCATCCAGCAGAACCAGTCTTCATCCGCGCTGCGCTCGTCGAGCCACGCCATCGTTCGATCAGCAACCCAGTCGGTGTGGTACCACTCGCGAGGGATCTGGTTGTCGTGGACCTGGACCGCGCCGGTGTCCCCTCCACCGAGCGCTGAGACCTCGAAATTCGAATCGAGGACTGGGTAGAACATCCCGAGCGCTTCGGGGTGGTTGAGAGCGAGCCACCGGGAGTAGTGCAGGGGCGCCGCTGGACCATGGGTGGCCATCTCGAGGTGTTCGAAGCCGCGATGCGGCCCGCGCCGTCCGTCGTGCCAGTCGTCGTCGACGCTGAAGGCATCAGCTGCAGCCAGCTTGTTCTCGGCGAACCTTCCGAACGGGTCGAAGTACGGCTCGAAGTGGGCCTTGCCGATCAGGGCCGTCGAATAGCCGGCGTCGTGGAGCTCTTCGACGATGCTCGGCGCCTTCGGGTCGAGTGGAACGCCGTTCATCCACACTCCATGCGTGCTGGGGTGCTGTCCGGTGATCATGGTGGATCGACTCGGCATGCAGACGACGGACTGTGGCTGGGCTCGCTCGTAGCGGATTCCCTCTGCCGCCAAGCGATCCACGACCGGAGTCGACGAGTAGACCCCACCGTTGCAGCCCAACGTGTCGTAGCGCTGCTGGTCAGTGGTGATGAACAGGATCTTTCGTCCCACCTAGGAGTCCTCCCTCGTTGCGGCCGCCTCGGCCTGGACCTTGATCTCCTCGAGAGCTCGTTGCGTCGCTGAACCGATCACCAGCGCCATGATCCGTGGATCGGCGTCGGTGGCGTAGACCACCACCGAGGTGCCATCCCCGAGGTCGAGGACGTCCATGGTGCCCCTGTGGAACGACATGATCGGCAGGTTGAGCGAGTACTGCACCCGTCGCAGGATCCCATCGACCACGAGAAGCTCCTCGTCGAAGGAGAGCCCAGAGGCAGCGGTCATCGTGCGAGTGGTGCCTTCGACGCTCGAGGCCTCGAAGTCTGGGAACCAGCACGCGATCGACGCCGGGGCTCCGACGATCGACCAGACACGCGCAGCCAGGGCGTCGATGCGGATGTGGTAGCGGACGCTGCCGAGCATCAGACCGAGCCTCCGAGGAAGTCCACGACGACCGCAGCGAGCTCAGGGCCCCGATCCTCTTGGAGAAAGTGGCCGCCACCGACGATGGTCGGATGGAGTCGACCTTGCGCGCCCGGCACGTGCTTCTGGAACCAGCGCTCGCCACCCGCCGATGTCGGATCAGCGTCGGAGAAGGCAGTCAGGAACGGCCGATCGAAGCGTTCGAGCGAGGCACGAGCGAGCGTGTTCTCCGAAGCGGACGGGTCGCTCGGCGAGGTCGGGACCAAGCTCGGGAAGACACGCGCTCCCGCCTTCGCCTCTTCGACATGGAAAGGGGCATCGTACGCGGCGACCACCTCAGGGCTGAGCTCGGTGGTGCAGCCTCCAGCGACGATGCGACCCACCGGGAAGACCTCTGTCTCGGCGGCGAAGCGCTGCCATGCCAAGAACGCCTCGGTCATCGGTCGGTTGCCATCGGGCAAGCCGGTGTTGGCGACCACGACACGGCTGAAGCGCTCAGGGTCAGCGGCGACGAGTCGAAGGCCGAGGAGGCCGCCCCAATCCTGAGCCACCAGGGCGACGTCGTCGAGGCCGAGCTCGCCGCTGACATGCGAGGTGAGCCACGAGACGTGGCGCTCATAGGTGAACACCGTCGGGTCGGTCGGCTTGTCCGAGCGCCCGAAGCCGACCAGGTCCGGCGCCACGACCCGACATCCGGCGTCCACGAGGATCGGGATCATGTGGCGGTAGAGGTACGACCACGAAGGCTCACCGTGGAGCAGGAGCACCACCGGCCCCCCGGCTGGACCTTCGTCGAGATGGTGGACGCGGAGTCGACCGCCCATGGTGTCGTCGATCTCGACGTAGTTGGGCGCGAAGGGGTAACCCGGGAGCCCCTCGAACCGCTCGTCTGGTGTTCGCACCGTCTCCATGACGACCCTCCCTGCGATCGATCGCCGACCGACGGGGCGAGCATAGGCGATCTGTTGTCAGATTGACTGCCAACAATTGGAACTCCGCTCCCCGCCCTGGGTCGCCGCTATGTTTGGGCTGTGGCGTCCTCCCACTCCCCTCGCGATCGATCTGCCAGATGGCTGTCCTGGCAGGCCGGCCGCATCCGCCACAGCACCCGCCAGCTCGCGGTCCTCGATCTCCACCGCGACCCGGCTCGGGCGGTCCACCTGTCGAGCTGGCAACGGTCGGGGTCCACGTGGCTGGCTCGGATGGTGACATCAGCGGCAGGAACACGGGCGATCTACGAGCCCTCCAACCTGCGCCAACAGCTCTTCATCGGTGGCGAACCTCACCTCCTGCCGCTTCCCATGGTCGGTCCCGACGACGAGCTGGGTGCCGATGGGCGCGCCGTCGGTGCTGCCCTGAACGGCTCCATCAGCACGCGCTGGACCAACCCCGCTCGTACCGATCGACTGGTGCGACGCAGGGTCGTCAAGGACGTCCGGACGGTGGGCGCCGTGCCGTGGATCGCCGAGCGCTTCCCACACACGCCCGTCGTCCTGTTGCTTCGTCATCCGATCGCGGTAGCGCACTCGATCATCGAGCTTGGCTGGGGCCTCGAGGCGGATCTGACGGGTCGTCCCGAGCTCAACGATCGTGGTGACCTCGTCGCATCGCTCCGCACTGCGTCGTTGACGCTGGAGGTTTCACGCTGGTGCGCCCACCACCAGTGGACGCTGAGCCATCCAGCCGCTAAGCGAGCGCACGTCATTCTCTACGAGGAGCTCGCGATGGACCCCGTCGCCGAGCTTGACCGTCTCGCCGAGTACTTCAAGGACTTTGAGCACTGGGCCGACTGGCGCCCTGACCCATCGGCCATCCAGGCTCGCTCGGTGACCTCCTTTCGAAGGACCGAGCAGTCCGCAGCGGCGTGGGTCGACTCCTGGTCGGAGTCCTGGCCAACCACCGCCATCGAAGCGGCAACCAGCATCATCAGTGCATCTGGCCTCGGAAGTGTCTACGACGCCCACGCGATGCCCTTGGTGCGAGGCGACAACGTCAGCGACGTCGTCACTTCCTCGACGTGACGAGGCGGACCACCTCATCGACCGCTTCGTCCACTTTGGCCGGGGAGTAGTCGGCCTGGAGCCGAGCGAAACCAGCGTCGACGATCTCGTCAAGATCATCTCTTGCACCAATGCCGCTGAGGATGTCGACGATCTCTCCCGGCGTCGCCCCGACGAGCACGTCCACCCCATCACGGCCACCGACGGTCCGAGCAGATCGCTCGGTCGTCACGACGGGAAGCCGAGCTGCCCACCCCTGCAAGATCTGCCCCTTGATCCCGAGTGCCGAGAATGCTGGCACCAGGCGGCACCTTGACGTCGCAAGGAGCGGACCGATGTCCTCGACCCCACCTTCGAGCACAACATGTGACCCTGCCCGCTCTTTGATGCGCTGGTCGTAGCCCGCTGCTGACACAACTCGGAAGCGGACCTGATCAGGCCACCCTCTGCGTGCCGCCTCATCGATGATGTCGACGAGTCCGTCGGCGTTCCGCTTCTCGTCGAAGTTCCCAACCACTGCAACGTCGAATCCGGCACCACGCCGCTGCTCCTCGACGACGTGCACAGGAGCTGCAGACTGAGGGACCACGACCACCGGTCGATGGAACGCCGTCGTAGCCCAGGCGACCTCGGCAGGTCCGATCACGGCGATGACCCTGGCGAGTGCGACGGCCCTGCGCTGCGCCCGCATCTCCACCGCTGAGATGATCGGCGGTGGGAACGTCCACCTGAGCGGCTGACCAGCCATGACCGAGAGTCGCTCCTCCGCGAAGAGGGCAGTCGGAGCGATTGCTCCGACCGCGCGAACGACCTCTCGGCGTTGCCACGTCAGGCAGATGATCATGGTCGGTCGCAGTGCGGCCACCGCAGCTCGAAGCTGCTTGAGATCTCGTCCGATCCCGAAGCGACCCAGCTCGGTCGCGGCGGCCGACAACAGTCGGCGGGCATCGGTGGGGTGTGCGTGCGCCTCAGGCACCACGATGAGTCCGCTGGCGTCCCGGTCTCGATCGGCGGGCACCGAGGTGATGCCGACGACCTCGACGGCACCGTGCCGACGGAGCGATTCGATGACAGCGGTGTGGCGCGCCACGAAGCCATGGGCGATCGGTGCATCGACATCGCTCTCGACGAGCACCACGATCCGTTCAGCCACGCTCAAAGTGTCGCGCAGCCCATCGAGCTGAGGGGCTCGTCGGTAGGATGTCGCCATGAGCGGCACCCGGAGGTCGCCGGGGCCTGCCCGGCGGCTGCGCGACCACCTCGCGTGGCGTCGCCAGCAGTTCGAGGCGACGACAGGAACCCAGCTCTTCATCGATCGGCACCATGACGCCGCTCGCTCCCTCTACCTCGCCTCGTGGCCGCGATCTGGCTCGACGTGGCTGGCAGAGCTGATCGCTTCTGCTCGGGGGACTCGGCTGGTCTTTGAGCCCTGCAACCTTCCCTACCCAGGCAAGGTGCGCATCGGTACCGAGCTGATCAGCCTGCCGGCAGTCGCCCCCAGTGACGACCTCGGACCTGCAGGGTCCATCATCGAGCAGGCGGTCCATGGGGTGTTGCGGACCCACTGGTCAGATCAGCTCCGCACCACAAGGCTGGCGTCGAGGAGGGTGGTCAAGGAGATCGTGACGGTCCCTGCGCTCCCGTGGGTCGCTGCCAAGTGGCCAGAGATGCCCATGATCCTTCTGCTCCGCCACCCTGTCGCTGTCGCCGACTCACTTGTCTCGCTCACGTGGTCGATGAACAATCGCACCGATGCCAACGCCTTCGTGGCCGCCACCGCGCCCGGCGCCGACCCGACCCTGCTGGGCGATGCACTGCTGGGCGAGGTGGCCCAGTGGGCGAATGAGCACTCGTCGGCCATCGCCGGGCTCGCTCAGAGCAGAGCGCTGGTGGTCTTCTACGAGTCGCTTCTCGCAGACCCATCGGGCGAGATCGAACGCATCAGGCACCACCTGGAGAGCTCGCCGCCATGGCGGGGATGGGAGCCAGATCCCGCGTTCATCCATCGCCCCTCGTTCGCCAGCTTTCGGCGTCGCGAAGCCTCCGCCGACGAGCGGAGCCGATCGTGGCTCGACGCCTGGGGTCCAGCCACCCTGGCGCACGCCGAGCAGATCGTGGGCGATGCCGGCCTCGGGCACCTCTACGGGCGCGATGGATTGCCCGCGTGCGATCCCGATCAGGTCCTCGCTCCACTCGGCGATCAGTCGGCCGAGGGGTAGCCTGCTCGGCGATGGAGGTCCTCGCCCACTACCTGCCGCAGTTTCACCCCATCCCTGAGAATGATGCGTGGTGGGGCCCAGGGTTCACCGAGTGGCGCTCAGCGGCCGCAGGTCGACCCCTCTTTCGTGGTCACGTCCAGCCACACCTCCCCGGCGAGCTCGGCTTCTACGACCTGCGCGTCGCCGAGTCTCGTGCGGCGCAGGCAGCACTGGCCCAGACCCATGGCATCACCGGATTCATCTACTGGCACTACTGGCTGGGTGGCAAGCGACTCCTTGAGCGGCCCTTCGATGAGGTCCTCGAGTCCAAGGAGCCGAGCTTCCCTTTCTGCCTGGCGTGGGCCAACCACTCCTGGCGACGACGCTGGGGGGACCCGAGCCGTCGCGGCGAGCTGCTCTTGGAGCAGACCTATCCAGGTCGAGAGGACGAGCTCGCGCACTTCGCGTATCTGCGACAGGCCTTCGAGGATCCTCGCTATGTCCGGATCGCCGGCAAGCCGATCCTTTTCGTCTTCAGCCCTGGCCTCCTTCCCGACCCAGCAGGCTTCGTCGAGCGATTCCAGGAGATGGCCGCCAGCCTGGGGGGCCTCTACCTCGTGGCGATGCTGGAGCGTTCCGACTATCGCAACCACGTGGCAGACGGCTTCGACGCTGCAGTTGGCCACGCGTTTCCGCCGTCGGGCGCCGACCTCATCACGAGGGTGCGAGACAGCGCGATCAACCGCGGGTGGCACCACGGGCCGAAACGCTTCGCCTTCCCGACGACCTACGACCCGGCGGCGTTCGAACGACTCGACGGGACGGTGTTCCCAGTCGTCGCTCCAAACTGGGATGACACACCTCGGCTCGGGCGACGAGGGACCGTCTGCGTCGACGCAACGCCCGAGCGATTCGGTGCGCGTCTTCGAGGTGCGCTTGCTCAGACCGCCTCGCTGCCACCAGAGCAGCAGGTCTTGGTCATCAAGTCATGGAACGAGTGGGGCGAGGGGAACTACCTTGAGCCCGACACCGAGTTCGGCCGCGGTTGGCTCGAGGCAGCCCGACGCGAGATCGATGCGGCGACGAGGAGAGAGGCACCATGAGCGACGAGCAGCCGGTCAGGTTCACCCTCAACGGTGGCGTCGCGACGCTGTGGCTCGACCGACCAGCCAAGCGCAATGCCGTCAACCTGGCGATGTGGGAGGCCATCCCCGGCGTGCTCGACGAGATCCTGGCCGCATCACCACGAGCAGTCGTGGTCCGCGGCACCGGCGGGCACTTCTGCGCTGGCGCCGACATCACCGAGCTCGGCGAGCGGCTGGCAGACGTCGGCGTCCCGGGTGGCTACCGCGAGGTCAACGCGGCGGCGGAGGCGGCCTTCATGGCGTTCCCGCTCCCGGTGATCGCCCAGATCGAGGGGAACTGCATCGGCGGCGGATGGCAGATCGCCTCGGTCTGCGATCTGCGGATCGCGGGCCGATCAGTCCTGCTCGGCATCACCCCATCGAAGCTCGGCATCACCTATCCCCCGGAAGCAGTCGCCCGCACCGTGGCGATCGTCGGTCCTGCCGCCACGAAGCGCCTCTTGTTCACGGCCGAGCTCATCGATGGTGCCGAGGCGCTGCGGCTTGGCTTTGTCGACCAGCTGGTCGATGACGATGCGCTCGACCGTTGCGTGGCAGAGCTCGTCGAGGAGCTCGCCGGCCGTTCGCTCCTCACGCAGACGGCCACCAAGCTGCTCGTCAACAGCCTCGTGACCGATGACGAGAGCCTGCGAGCCCGTCACGACCAGCTGGCGCTCGACTCGAAGGACGGTCCCGATCTCCATGAGGGCCTCACGGCATTCAAAGAGCGCCGTCCCCCCACGTTCTCCTGGCGGCCCTAATCAGCCTCGGCTCGCAGCGAGGCGATCCACCAGCTCGAAGAGCGCACGATCGTGCTCCTCGTTCGAGAAGCGCTCGTGCAGGTGGGCGAAGCCCACAGCTGCGAGCGCAGCGAGATCATCCCGTTCAGCGATGCTCGCCAGCAGCCGAGCCAGCTCGCGGGGCGAGCCGCCGATGAGCAGATCCTCGCCGTCGACTCCCCCGACGGTTGCGGCCGACGGCATCGCTGCGACCACGGGGGTGCGGGTCGCCCACCCCTGGACGATCCCGTTCTTGACACCCTTCGCCTGAAAGTCGGGCACCAGGGTGCACACAGCCGAGGCGTAGAGCGGGCGAAGATCTGCGACAGCGCCCTTCAGGTCGACGTGATCTGACCTCCGCTCGATGAGCACAGGCAGATAGCCCGGCTGCGAGATGATCCGAAGCCGCATGCCCGCAGGCCACCCCAGCAGCGTCAGCTCGTCGATGATCTCGCTGACGCCGACGGCACTGCGCTCGAGCATGCAGTTGGCGACCATGATCACGTCGAGGGGCCCAGCGTCGATCGCCGGCGTCGCTGGTTTGGCCCAGTAGCCGAGGTCGAACGCGTGGGGAACGACGATGGTCTCGAGACCGAGCACCCGCTTCGTGACGGGCACCTCTGCCTGGCTGAGCACCACTGCCACCGAAGCCTGTCGGGCCGCGCGTCGCCGCCCCCGTCGCAGCAGCGTCGAGATGACCGGAGGCACGCCAGAGCGAGCAGGCGAGTTCCAGTGCGCCACATGCTCCTCGGAGAAGAAGGCAGTCGGCGCCAGGTCAGCCACCGCGTCGACCAGCTCTGGCCGGCGACGAAGCAACGCGATGATGACGTCAGGACGCGCCGAGCGCACCTCGTGGCGCAGCTGGCGCTCCTGGCGATTGAGGCCGAGACGGCCGAGCGTCACCTTGAGGGCTCGCCGCACACGGTCTCGGCGACCACCTACCTCGCTGTCGCGGCGCTCGTCGATCCGGAGGTCGTAGTCCGGGGCCTCCTCTGACCCCGGGCTCGCCAGCGCGATCGCCAGCACGTCGTAGCGAGAACGAAGTGCTTCGATGATCCGAGCGTTGCGTTGGACGAAACCGTCGGCGATCGATGCGCCAGCCGCCCAGAAGCCAGCGACCACCACCTTGGGGCGGTCCTGCCTAAGGTCGCTGCCCACCCGTCGCCCTCCTCAGGGCGAGGCCCATCGTGACAGCGACGCCTGCGAGCAGGACCCACCACGAGGCCACGACTCGACCGACCGCCCACGCGCAGACCAGGGTGACCACCACACCCGCCGCCAGGATCCAATCGTCCCCGACCACGAACTCGACCACGCCAGCCAGGAACCTGCGGAGCAGCGTCATGCGGTCACCCGTTGCTTGGTCCTCAGCCACGCGATGGTCAGCGCCGTCGAGACAGCGACGGCGGCGATGATGCCAAGGAGCGCTGCATCGGAGCCTGGCCACCGTGCCCCGACGCCCTCGCCAGCCCAGAAGATCCCGAACGAGGTCAGCATGACCCCCACGATCATCTTGAGGCTGTTCTCTGGTACCCGGGCCAACGGTCGATGGACGACGACGCCGACGATCACGACCAGGAGGACTGCAGCGAGCGCGCCAAGCGCCGCCAGGCCGACCCGGTGCTGGGTGGCGCCGAAGGTCACCACGATGAAGGCGACCTCGAGGCCCTCCAAGAGGACGCCTTTGAACGCGACAGCGAACCCCTGACCATCGATGCCTTCGCTCGGCGTGCTGCCCCCGAGTGCGGCGACCTCGTCAGCGAAGATCTGGTCCTCGTCGTGGAGCGACTTGAACCCGCTCGCCCGCAGGATCGCCTTCCTCAGCCACTGGAGGCCGAAGACCAGCAGGAGCGAGCCGATGATGAGCCGGAGCACGCCGATCGGCAGCTTCGACAAGAGCGGCCCGAAGCCGACGATGATGATCGCCAGCGCCGCCAGCGCCGCGGCGACGCCAAGCAGAGCGGTGCGCCAGCCCTTCGTCACCCCGACTGCGAGCACGATGGTGAGCGCCTCGACCATCTCGACGAGGCTCGCGGCGAAGGCTGCGAGGACCAAGAGGCTTGCGGACACGTCGCAATCGTGGCACAGCGGATGGCACGAGAGCGTGCCCGACATCCCTCAGCAGGTGGCTGGTGTTCATTAGCATCAAAGGTCGAATGGGCGCCGCTGGCGCACACCAAGCAGAAGGAGTAGTCATGCCACTCAGTCGAAAGCTCGCAGCCGAGGCCCTCGGCACTGCGATCCTGGTCTTCTTCGCCTGTGGCGTTGCGACCCTCAGCTTCGGAAAGGGCTTCCGGTTCTCAGGGCTCCTCCCGAACTCCGCCGGCATCCTGGCCACCGCCCTGGCCTTCGGCCTGGTGCTGATGGGCCTCATCTACGCCATCGGAGCTGTGTCAGGGTGCCACGTGAACCCAGCCGTGACCATCGGGGCGCTTGTCGCCGGACGCCTGACCTTCATTGAGGCAATCGGCTACTGGGTCGCCCAGTTCATCGGCGGCATCGTCGGCGCCCTCGCCCTCTGGGGTGTCTTCTCCGGGTCGCCGATGTACAGCCGCACGAAGACCGGTCTTGGCGCTGACGGGTACGGCAGTGCCTCGATGACCCACCTCGGCATGGGCCACGCCTTCTTGATCGAGGTGATCATGACGGCAGTGTTCATCTTCGTGATCCTCTCGGTCACCCACAAGCTCGGCACTGCAGTCGCTGCTGGTGTGGCGATCGGCTTCACCTTGACCTTCATCCACCTGATCGGCATCCCGCTCACCGGCACCTCGGTCAACCCCGCACGAAGCCTCGGCCCGGCACTCGTGGTCGGCGGTGAGTCACTCAAGCAGGTCTGGCTCTTCATCGTCGCCCCGCTCATCGGTGGCGTCGTCGGCGCATTGGCGCACATCGGCGTCTACGGCCGCTCCCACGATGAGGTCGAGACCGCAGTCTGACCCCCTCGTTGGCGGCACTGCCGCCCGCGCAGTCACCAACCGCCCGTCGACCAAGGTCGGCGGGCGGTTGCGCGTCCGGCCGCTGGCGTTGAGGATGGACCGATGGCACTCTCGCTCGCCGACGTCGATCTGTCGTCCAAGCTGACCAAAGCAGAGTCCGAGGTCCGCCTGGCGGCGCTGCAACGACATCTGCTGCACCTCCGGCTCGTCTGCGCTGGGCTGATCGGCGACGGTGAGCTCGGCCCCCCGGTCCTCGTCCTCTTCGAGGGATGGGACGCCGCAGGGAAGGGCGGGGCGATCCGGCGGCTCGTCGCACACATCGACCCCCGTCATGTCAGCGTCACAGGGTTCGGGACCCCGACCTCGCGAGAGTTGCGGCACCACTTCTTGTGGCGCTTCTTCCCCCACCTCCCTGGGCGCGGTGGCATGAGCGTCTTCGACCGCACCTGGTACGGGCGGGTCCTCGTCGAGCGAGTCGAAGGGTTCGCCGAGCCGGCCGCATGGCAGCGTGCCTACGGGGAGATCAATGACCTCGAGCGGGCGCTCAGCGACGAGGGCATGGTCATCGTCAAGCTCTTCCTCCACATCTCCGATGACGAGCAGCTTCGTCGCTTCGAGGATCGACGGGCCGACCCGCTCAAGTCATGGAAGCTCACCGACGAGGACTGGCGAAACCGATCGCAACGCGCCGCGTACGAGGAGGCGATCGACGACATGCTCATCCAGACGAGCACCCCCTCGGCACCGTGGTCGGTCATCGCAGCCAACTCAAAGCACCTCGCCCGGGTGACGGTCCTCGAGCACGTCATCGAACGGGTCGAAGAGGGGATGCGAGCAGCGGGGATCGAGCCACCTGCCTCGCAAGGCCTCGACTTCGGTCCCTAGCAGTCGCGCTCTGGCACTGTGGTGACGACTCTGCGAGAGTGGCGGACGTGACGACGACCCCACCTCGCTACGGCATCACCATCCCCTTCGACGGCATCTCCTTGGCTGACCACCGTTCCTGGTACCGCCAGCTCGCCGAGCTCGGCTACACCGATGTCTGGTCTGCAGAGGTCGATGGCGCCGACGGCTTCACGCCGCTGGCCCATGCCGCCGCGGTGGAGCCCCGCTTGAACCTCGGCGTCGCCATCGCCCCCGCCTACACCCGTGGCCCGGCGCTGCTGGCCCAGACGGCAGCGTCGATGGCAGAGCTCGCTCCTGGTCGCTTCACCTTCGGCCTCGGGGCCTCGAGCCCGGTGATCGTCGAGCGATGGAACTCGATCCCGTATGACAAGCCGTTCCAGCGGACCAGAGACACGCTTCGCTTCATGAAGGCTGCTCTGGCTGGCGACAAGGTCGACGAGGCCTATGAGACCTTCACCATCCGCGGCTTCAAGTTGGCACGAGCGGTCGAGGTGCCGCCGAAGATCTTCTTGGCAGCCCTCCGGCCCGGGATGCTGCGGCTGGCTGGCACCGAGGCTGACGGCGTGATCTTGAACTGGCTGAGCGCGGGGGATGTCGCCACGGTGCTCGCCGAGTCGGGTTCGACCGAGGTGGCGGCTCGTCTGTTCGTTGTGCCGACCGAGGATGCTGAGACTGCACGGTTCATCGGTCGACGAATGGTCACCGCCTATCTCAACGTCGACGCGTACGCAGCATTCCATCGGTGGCTCGGTCGAGGGCCGGCACTCGAGGCGATGTGGGAGGCATGGGCCGCCGGCGACCGCAAGCGGGCCCTCGAGGTGATCCCCGACGAGGTCGTCGACGATCTGATCATCCACGGCTCCTACGAGCAGTGCCGTGCTCATATCCAGCGCTATGTCGACGCCGGTGTGACGATCCCGGCACTTGCTGTGATCCCCTTCGGTGTCGATCTGGCCGAAGCCATCACCGAGCTCGCTCCGAGGCACTAGGTGGTCGATCGAGGACGACCAGGCGGCGTCGCCGGTGGCATCGATGCCGTGCTCGAGGCATCGGTGGTCGGCAGCTTCACGCGGCTCGGTCCGGCACTTCGCCGCAAGAGCGCTGCCTGGCTCCCGCTCCACCGCCGTCCAGGTCGGGTCGTGGTGCTGACGGGTGCCTCATCGGGACTCGGCCGGGCCGCCGCGGAGCAGCTCGGCGAGCTGGCGATGACGGTGGTCTGCGTCGGCAGAGACGCCGAGCGGACCGAAGAGGCTGCGACGGCGGTCACCCGGGCGGGCGGAACAGGCATCGCTGAGCTCTGCGATCTCGCAGACCTCGATGCGACCGCTGCGCTCGGCGCGAAGCTCGAAGCTGATCTCGACCACATCGACGTGCTGATCCACAACGCCGGCGCGCTGCTCCAGGACCACACCACCACCGCCCGTGGGCACGAGGTCACCCTCACGGTCCACCTCCTCAGCCCCCATCTCCTGACGTCGCGGCTCCGAGCGACGCTCGATGCCGCGGAGCAGGCCAAAGTCCTGACCATGACCTCGGGCGGGATGTACACCGAGCGCTTCGACCTCGAACACCTCGAGATGGGTCCGGACGGCTACCGGGGCTCGGTGGCCTATGCCCGTGCCAAGCGGGCCCAGGTGGTCTGGACGTTGGCCGAGCAGGCACGCCAGCCTGCCGAGGGGATCGACTTCTCGCTGGTCCACCCTGGGTGGGCCAAGACTCCTGGTGTCGCGAGCTCGCTCCCCACCTTCGATCGACTGCTCGGTCCGCTGCTCCGCTCCCCGGGCGAAGGTGTCGACACGCTGTGCTGGCTCGCGAGCCTGGAGCCCGGCGACCCACCGGGCGGACAGCTGTGGCTGGACCGAGCTCCCCGGAGCTTCTTCAAGCTCCCCTCGACTCGCGTCGACGAGGCCACGCTGGCGAGACAGGGCGACGAGCTGCTGGCATGGCTCGATGAGGTCACCGCACCGGGCAGCTGAGCCACTGAGGTGCTAGTCAAGGGCAATGGACTTTCGCACTGATCGTGTCACCGAGCTCGCCCGACAGGTTCGCGATGGCGAGCGCTCAGCCACCGAGCTCGTCCAGCACAGCCTGACCACGATCGAGGAGCTCGACGGGCTCGTCAACGCCTTCGTCGCCATCGACGCCGAGCAGGCGCTCCGACAGGCCGCCGCGATCGACCAGGTCATCGCTGCGGGTGGCGACCCTGGTCCACTGGCCGGGATCCCGATCGGGGTCAAGGACCTTGAGGATGCTGCCGGACTGCCGACCACCTTCGGCTCGTCGTTGCACGCGGAGGCCGTGCCTGCTTCGAGCGACTCGTCCTTGGTGGCGCGCCTCCGCCAGGCCGGCTGCATCGTCATCGGCAAGACCAACACGCCCGAGCACGGCTGGACCTCCCGGACCGAGAACGCCCTCCACGGCACGACTCGAAACCCGTGGAACCTGGCCCACACCGCGGGTGGCTCCTCGGGCGGCTCTGCGGCGGCGATCGCCGCCGGCATGGTGCCGCTCGCCACCGGGAGCGATGGCGGCGGCTCGATCCGGATCCCATCGGCATGCTGCGGCCTCTCGGGGATGAAGGCCTCGACAGGCCGGGTCCCGATCGGCGGCGAGAAGGGCTCAGGGTGGCTCCACCTGAGCTCAAAGGGCCCCATGGCCCGATCGATCCACGACGTGGCTGCCGCGCTCGAGGTCGTGATCGGGCCCGACCCGACCGACCTCCTCTCACTCCCCCGGCCCGAGGCGTCGTTCCTCGACGCTGTCGTGGAGCCGCACCTGCCCACGGTGATCGGCTGGAGCCCTGGTCTCGGCTACGCCGAGATCGATGACGAGGTCCTCGCCTGCTGCGAGGCGGCTGTGTCGAAGATCATCGAGACAGGGATCGAGGTCGTTCCCATCGACGGCCCCTTCGACGAGGATCCCGTCGACCCCTGGTCGGTCATCGTCACGACTGCGCTGGCGCGAAGCCTCGGTCCAGGACGTGACCACGACCGCTACGAGGAGAGCGATCCATTCCTGCGGCTGATGGTCGACGCCGGCCTCACCACGAGCGGGATCGACGTCCTCGACGCCATCGAGGCGTCGCACACGCTCAACTTGAAGCTCGTCGAGCAGTTCCACACCGTCCGACTCATCTTGACGCCGACCACCGCGGCCCCAGCTCCTCCCATCGAGCTCGGCGGCCGAGGGATGATCAATGGGCGCCTGGACGCCAACTGGGTGAAGCTGACCTACCCGCTGAACATGACCAGCTCGCCAGCGGCCACCGTGGCCGTCGGCCTCAGCTCAGCAGGGATCCCGATCGGCTTGCAGATCATCGGACCACAGCACGCGGATCTTGCCGTGCTCCGAGCTGCAGCTGCGCTCGAGGACCTCTTCGGCTTCGATGCGGTGGCAGAGGTGCCTCGGTGAGCGCCACGCGAGGCTCCGAGCTGGCCGAAGGCCTCCTCGAACCTGGCCTCTACCAAGGCGACCCCTTCCCCCTCTACCGAGCGCTCCGAGCTGAGGCTCCAGTGGCGTGGTGCGCGTCGAAGGGCTTCTGGGCGGTGACCACGCACCGTGAGGTCTCGGCGATCTCGGTCGACCCCCAGCGCTTCCGCTCTGGGGCAGGCATCTTGGTCGAAGAGATCGGGCACTCCTACGACTCGCCACCGACCATGATGCACACCGACCCGCCGGCGCACACTCGCTATCGGCGACTGGTGCAGCCGAGCTTCAAGCCCACGGCAGTGCGCAGCCTCGATGAGCCGATCAGGGCGATGGCCCACCGACTGGTCGGCGCGCTGCCCTCGGACGAGCCGGTCGACGTCGTCGAGGTGCTCTCTGTGCCCTATCCGCTCCAGGTCATCTGCGAGCTCCTCGGCACCGATCCAGATCGCTGGCCCACCTTCTTCGAATGGTCAGAAGCGGTGATCCCCGGCACGCTCGATCTCACCGAGGAGGAGCGCGGGCGCATCCAACTCGAGATGTGGGAGCACCTCATCGACTTGGCCACACGTCGTCGCGCTGAACCGCTTGATGACGTGGTCTCGCAGCTCGCCACCGCCACCATCGATGGCGAAGAGCTTAGCGAGGCCGAGCTGGCGATGTTCTTGATCCAGCTGCTGGTGGCTGGCAACGAGACGACGAGGAATCTCATCTCGGGCGGCTTGGTCGCGCTCTCAGAGCACCCTGAGCAACTTGAGCGTCTGATCGACGACCGATCGCTGATCCCGACCGCCGTCGAGGAGCTCCTGCGCTGGACCGCACCAGTGGTCTCTTTCATGCGCACCGCCACCACCGACACCGAGCTGGCTGGCGTCCACATCTCCGATGGTGATCCGGTCCTGATGGTCTACGCCGCAGCCAATCGGGATCCCCTGGTCTTCGGCGACTCGGCTGAGCAGCTCGACGTGGGCCGCGACCCCAACCCCCACCTGTCGCTCGGCTTCGGGACGCACTTCTGCCTCGGCGCACCACTGGCGCGCCTCGAAGCCAAAATCATCCTCGAGGAGCTGCTCGAGCGGTTCACCTCGATCACGCCATCAGGGCCAGTCACGCGAAGCCCCAGCTCGATCATCGCTGGCGTCAGCCGAGCACCACTGGTGCTGCGCTGAGCGCTAGGCCTGCTCGGCGCTGAGCAGCTCAAGCATCTCGGCGAAGCGCTCCTTGGCTGCCGCGGCCCGCGTCGGGATGTGCTGGGTCGGCACCTCGCTCGGGCTGTAGCGCTTGAGTGCGGCACGAGCCACCGTCTGGCGGTGCACCTCGTCGGGACCGTCGTAGATCCTCGCCGCACGAGCCGCCCGGTACATGGCCTCTAAGGGCATGTCGGATGAGTAGCCGAGCGAGCCGTGGACCTGCAGCGAACGGTCAATGACGTTGTAGAGGACCTGTGCGCCGTAGTACTTGATCATCGCGATCTCGACCCTCGACGCCGACGCACCAACCTTGTCCATCTTCCACGCCGCCTGGAGCGTCATAAGGCGAGCCGCGTGCATCTCAGCCTGCGAGTCAGCGATCCAGTTGGTAATGGTCTGCTTCTCGGCGAGCAAGGAGCCATGGGTGTAGCGAGACAGCGCCCGCTCGCACATCATGTCGAAGGCTCGCTGGCTCTGGCCCAGCCAGCGCATGCAGTGGTGGATGCGGCCCGGACCGAGGCGTGCCTGGGCAAGGGCGAACCCTGCTCCCTCGACGCCGACGATGTTCTCCTTAGGGACGCGCACCGACTCGTAGAGCACCTCAGCGTGGTTGCCGAACTTGCCGAAGACGACGGTGGGATCGTCCATCGAGCCGACGTCGCGAAGGATCGTGACCCCTGGCGTGTCGACGGGCACGATGATCATCGATGAGCCTTGGTAGGGGTGGACGTCAGGGTTCGTCACGGCCATGACCACGAGGAAGTCGGCCACCGACCCGTTGGTGGTGTACCACTTGCGCCCGTCGATGACCCACTGATCGCCGTCGAGCACGGCACGAGTGGTGAGCAACGTCGGGTCGGACCCGGCGGTGTGGGGCTCTGTCATTGAGAAACCGCTTCGCAATGTGGAGTCGAGGAGCGGCTGGAGCCACCGCTCACGATGCGACTCGTCACCTGACATCTCCATCCCCACGGCGATGATCTCGGCGTTCCCGGAATCAGGGGCATTCGATCCGAAGACCACAGGGGCGTAGGGGCTCTGCCCGAGGATCTCGTGCATGAGGCCCAGCTTGAGCTGGCCGAAGCCCATGCCGCCGAGCTCTGGTGGCAGGTGGGCCGCCCAGAGGCCACGCTCGCGCACCTCGTCTTGGAGCGGCTTGATCATCTTGAGGAGCTGGTCGTAGGTCAGCTCAAGCGTCTCGAGGGGGAAGATCTCCTCCTTGACGAAGCCCCGCATCCACTCGAGCTTGCTCTCGAACTCTGGCTCAGTCTCGAAGTCCCAGGCCATCGGCCCTCCTCAGGTCGTGCGGGGCCGATGCGCCCCTCCGAACTCCAATGAGTAGCACCCCGCAGACGAGGCGGCCACCTGACCGCTCGGGCGACGGTCGCTGTTGACGCAAAATAGAACTTGTTCTAGTTTGCGCTGATCGATCGTCGCCGCTCGTCGGCGACAGACAAGGGGGCACACGTGGAGTTCGGGATCTTCATCAACGGCTATCTCCCGGGGCCCGCCTCGCGCGACTCGGACGCCGAGCACCTCATGTTCGAGCGTGAGATCGAGTTCGCGCTCACCGCTGATCGCCACAACTGGAAGTACGCCTGGTTCGGCGAACACCACGCCCTCACCGAGTACTCCCACCTCTCCGCCCCTGAACCGGTGATGGGCTATGTCGCAGCGAAGACCGAGCGCATCCACATCGGCACCGGGATCAACAGCCTTTCGCCACGCAAGGAGCACCCCGTCCGCTACGCGGAACGCGCCGCGATGATGGACCACCTCACCGACAGGCGCTTCGAGTGGGGCACAGGCCGAGGAGCCGGGAGCCACGAGATGGCCAGCTTCAACATCCTCGACAAGGACTCGACCAAGGCCGAGTGGAACGAGGTGATCCGAGAGATCCCGCGGATGTGGGAGCAGCGCGACTACATGTACGCCGGCACCAGCTTCACTGTCCCGACGCCCCACAACATCCTGCCCAAGCCCTATGGACCAGGTCACCCCCCTATCTGGGTGGCATGTGGCAACCCCGGGACCTTCGCCCAGGCAGGCGAGATGGGCATCGGCGCCATCGCCTTCAACTTCGAGCCGGTCTTCGGGCTCAAGGGTCGCATCGACGCGTACAAGGAGGCGGTGGCCAGCTGCACCGAGCCGGTCGGCCAGTTCATCAACGACAACGTCATGCTCACCAACGCTGTGATCTGCCTCAACGACCGCGATCGTGCTCGGCAGATCGCACTCCGACAGTGCCGTGGGTACCTCTACTCGCTGGTCTGCCTCTACCACGACACCATCCCGAAGCCCGACTACGCACCGACCTGGCCAGAGGGCATCGCCGGTGTCGGCGACGAAGCCACGCTCGACCTCCTCATCGACGAGGGCTGGCTCTTGTGCGGCGAACCTGACGAGGTGGCCGAGCAGCTCAGCCGCTACGAGGCGGTCGGGTGTGACCAGGTCACCTTCGGCCTCCCCTCGGACTCGATGCACCACGAGGAGGTGCTCGAGATGCTCGAGGTCTTCGGCTCGAAGGTGATCCCGTCGTTCGACCACGATCCTGTCCACTCGACCACACGGATGCGAGCCACCGCTACCCGCCGGTTCCCCGAGTTCGCCTTCGACGTCCCCGACATCTCGGTGCCGGGACTGCCCGAGAACGCCATCATCAGCTAGGTCAGGTGGGCCCGTCTGGGCACCGCCAGATCGAATCGCTGGTAGAAGGGTGAGGTCTACCAAGGAGAGGTCATGATCACCATCGGGGTCGTCGACACCATGTTCGCTCGCTACGACATGGGCGGAGCTGCGCTGGCCGAGCTGGCCGAGTGCCCTGGCCACGGTGAGGCCTTCCAGGTGCTGCGGCGAACCGTGCCTGGCTTCAAGGACCTGGCCGTGGCAGCCAAGAACATGATCGAGGTCGACGGGTGCTCGATCGTGATCGCGTGCGGCATGCCCGGCAAGGCAGACGTCGACAAGGTCTGCGCCCATGAGGCCAGCCAGGGCATCATGCAGGCCCAGCTCTTGACCTCGACGCCGATCCTCGAGGTCTTCGTCCATGAGGACGAGGCCGATGACCCCGAGACGCTGGCGATGGTCTTCGAGAACCGCAGCCGTGGGCACGCCCGGAACGCTTACTGGATGCTCTTCGAGCCCGAGCAGCTGGTCGCCCGAGCGGGCCAGGGGATCCGCCAGGGCTACGGGCACGTTGGGCCGCTCGAGGGCAGCTAGCGGCTCATCGTGGCGCCCCATCGGCGACTGTGGTCGCTGGTAGGTTTCTCCCCATCAGCCAAGGGGGACCGATGAGCTCGAACGATCCAGCACGGAGGCCCGGCCTCCACCTCACCCGCCGCCAGGCGCTCAAGACTGGCGTCGCCGGTGCGGCCGGCGTCGCGGCGGCCAACTCGGTGGCGGGTGCTGCGACGAGGGGACCCCGGCGAATCGCACTCAAGCACCCCGCCGGACCACGTCCTGACCTGACCAAGCCCGCAGGGACGGATCTGATCCCGAAGATCAAGAACATCGTGATCGTGATGCTCGAGAATCAGTCCTTCGATGGGATCCTCGGGACCTTGACCGAGGCGGGCAGCTCGGCGCCTCGAGGCAACGGCCTCAGCTGGGCGACGCCGGGTGCTCGACCGACCAACACCAACCCCGATGGCAAGGGCGGCTCGATCCGCTCCTTCAAGATGCCCTCCACCGCCCAGCTCGACGCGCAGCCCTGGCAGACCTGGGGCGCTTCATGGACGCAGTTCACAGGCTCGCCGATCGCGCAGACCATCCCGACCGACCCTGCCGCCCTCAACCAGGGCTTCGTCATCTCCAACTCGGGGCCGATCTCGATGGGGTACTTCGGCGCCGACCAGCTCACCTTCACGCACTCGCTGGCGCAGACCTTCCCGATCGCCGACAACTGGCACTGCTCGGTCCCTGCCCAGACCTATCCCAACCGTCGCTACATGATGGCGGGGACCTCGATGGGCCTGCTGACCACGTCGTTCAGTGTGACCAGCACGATGCCTGCGAACGGGACCATCTTCGAGGCCCTGATGGACCACAACATCTCGTGGAAGAACTACTTCTGCGACAACCCGAGCTCGCTGATCTGGGGCGGACACGCCTCAGTGCCGGGCTTCTTCGACCACCTCACCTCGATCAGCACCTTCTTCTCCGATGCTGCTGCCGGGACGCTGCCCGCCGTGAGCTTGGTCGATCCTCGCTTCGATTTCGCCAGCGGCGAGAACCCCCAGGATCTCCAGCAC
>Ga0118677_10001347_pt2 | contig 37026 bp, 46 predicted proteins | sample AliMusrvi5mmetaG_FD_86154 | JGI IMG/M metagenome (GOLD analysis project Ga0118677, IMG submission 86154)
CACACAGATCGGTGGGCGGCTGGTCGTGCTGAGGATTTTCGTTGCCGCCGCCCGATTGAACAGCGGGCACGTCACCATTGGCATCAGGCACTTGGTCTCGCCGAAGGATACCGCGGAACTCGCGGTTGGACGTCGGTGACGGCGGGTTGAAATTCGATGAAAGACCGATGGACATCAAAACCTCCATGTTTGATCAGGCACTTGCGTACAACGACCCCGCGCAGGCATTTGCAATGGCAGCGCGATTCCATGAACGACCGATTGTTGACCAGCAGGCGAAAGGCGATTGAAAACCCGGCGACTAGACACTATTAGTGACTAGGCGCGATCGGGGTGTACTATCCTGCGGTGTAAAATGCGGTCGATTCGGAAGAATACAATGGGGTTATCGAGGTACTACAGGCACTCCGACAGACAGTTTTGGACGACCGCCAAACGGCCGTCCATTAGGGTAACGTGACTATCGGCCCGTCCCTCAAAAGTAAGCAACCAGGGCAACCCTGGTGCTGTCCGCCGCCCATAGTATGGGTTACACCGCGGAATTGGGAACTCTTGAAACAAGAGCCCACTTCGATTGAAAGTTCAGGCAAAATCGACGGACAAAACGTCCATCGGTCGAAATTATACGGCGATTGGGTTTCGCTTTCAAGGGTGCGTTTTCAGGTTTTCTGCCGCCTAGCGGTGTCACAACAAACTTTCTGGTTTAGCTCACGAAAGCCGGGAATAATTCTTGGGACATCTTACGAATAGGATACCGGGCTTGGTGCGTCTCCCTGCGCCAGGCTTACCCAAGGCGTCGGTGGACTTGTTCCGCTGGCCGCCTGTAGCCGCAGTGCGGCATATAGTCTTTTGGCATCCGCGTAATCACCGCGGACCAGTTGGGCGACGAGTTACCCGGTTCGGCGCGGTGAAGCCTCTAGCCATTCTGGGACCGCAACTCGCCCCGTTGCAGTGCGCGTTGGCACGGCGTAGAATCGACGTGGAACCGTCAACCAAGACATCCACGCGGAACAGTAGGCCCATGTTGGCATCCGATGACCAAGACAAACGAGTCCCAAGCCGCCCTCAGCGCGAGCGAGTGCTAGCCCCAGGCATAATCCCGCTTGCTCGCATGCTCGCCGGTATCCTCGCTACTTGAAGAACTCAATTACGTTGGGATCCTTCTTTCGTCGCGGCGGTGGTTTCGGCGGCGGCCCCACCGAACCAGCAGCCTTCTTCGCCTTTTCAACCTGCATTCTATTGCCTCCTTAAGTTCCTGTCGCCGCTAGCTCGCAGGGATAGACCTTGGTCTTGCCATAGATTCGAATCCCTAGACAATCTCGAAAGGGGACAAAATCGGGGACAAGACTGGATAGGAAGGCGGAGGGGGACAAAAGAAGCCAGCCGTAACTTGTTGCTACGACTGGCTTTATGATGTGGAGCGGAGGAGTAAGCGGCCTTTCTCGCATCCCGGCTTGCCCAGAAAGTGCGTTTTCCCCGCAAAATACTGGCATTTTCTTCATTCTGCTTGTCCCGTTCCTCTTGCCCAAAGTCGGCCTTATCGGACTTTTCGGCCACCGCTTATCGGACTCCGAGCCGAACCAATCGCGGCCAATTCCCCTCCACTTGGGTCTTGGCGGAGCCGATCCAACCGCGTGTAAAGTGTAAGGCAATAGCCCATGTCCAACAATAGGACCGGGTGTGGTTCCAGTTTCCTACTTCTCTTCCATATCCAATATCTCGCAGCCAGGGTAGCGTTCTCGCAGGACGTGTTTCGCGGCTTCGGCATTCTTGGCCTCAATCAAGATATTGCCGATGATCCCGCCGCTCTTCGTCTTGATCCTGAACACGAACTTGCGGTCCTTGGCGTAGGCGACAACCGGGCACACCGCAAGCGATGCTGCCGTCAAACAGGCCGCCAGAAACGATCTCCTTCGCATGGTCATTTCTCCGACAAAGCCAAATTTTCACCACCAACAAGCATTCTACCGCCTCAGCCAACGCTTTACGCCCCGGATGGAAGTGGCTTGGAAAAAAAGCGTTTGCCGCCACGGCCCCTATTGACAGCCATCTTGCCGCTGTCCATGCTAATAATAAGTTGCCCCGCACAAGTGGGGCGAGAGCTAGAACGCATAACGAATTCAACCGAGGAGTAGCACGCGACCCCGATTACAGCCAGCCAACTGAATACTTTCTGATTGACGAGCAAATTAGCCTTTGCCCGCCGTCGTTCCTAGAAAAACTACGACATTTCTTGTGCAGAACGGCGTCTGGAAAGGCTCCCGAAAGGGAGCCGCCGGACGTTGTTTTCTGCACGGCCCGTCGTAGGGCTTCTAGGGGAGCATCTTCGGTTGGCTCCCTGTTTTTTTGAGGAATGGGCCTCGTCGCTCCAATACCCAACGGAGCAATGGCATGGCAAATCAATGGCACTATAAGCAACACGGCCAGCAAATCGGTCCCGTTACCGATCAGCGACTCAAGCAGCTTGCTGATTCGGGCCAACTGCAACCGTCCGACACAGTTCAGCGGGTAGGTACGGACCAATGGGTAGCGGCGGGGCGGCTCAAAGGATTGTTCGCTGTCCCCGTTGCCGTTGGAACTTCCACGCCCCGGCAACCCGAAAGCAACTTTGACGCCCCGCCACCGTTGCCACCCAACGAGCCGGAAACGGGGCTTGACATCGCGAGTCTTACCGGCACATCTTCTGCACCGTCTGCCGGTAGCTCATCCTCGCCACAGATGAAAGGCAAATCACTACTTGGATCATTGGCGAGCCGTGCCAAAACCGCTGGCCTGCTGATCGCCAAGCAGACCGAACGCACGAAGCTGCTGAATGTCACGTTGCCGCACCACTATCATTGCCTCGGCAAGCATTTGTTTGGCAGCAGGCAATACGCCGACGAATTCGCAACTCTCTACCAGAACATCGACGCCTTGCTCGGCCAGATCAAGACGTTGGAAACTGGTCACGCAAACGAACCGAAGGCCGAAGGGATTGCAGCCAAGGCAACGGCAGCGGCCAAAACTGCCCAATATGCAGTGCAGGGCAAGACCCTCAAGATGAAACTCGGCCACGCTCTGGCTGAACTTGGAAAGGCGGCCTTTGAGAAGCATGGTGAAGGCAGCGGGCAGGAAGAATTGATCCGGCCTATTGCCAACGCCAAGTTGCGTGCCGAGCAATTGGCGACCGAGATTGCACAAATCTCGAAGGCTTCAGCAGGGCAGATTCTCACCCCGAAGAGGATTGCGATTGGTGGCGTGGCGGTCGTGTGTGTCGTTCTGGTGGCCATTTTCTTCGGGCGTTCTGTCACCAAAGAATTGACCCCGCCTTGGGAACAGAAGTTGGACCCGCAGACGTGTACCGACACTGCCAAGAAATGTATCACCTACGCAGACAGCGATCCTGACGAAGCAGTAAAGCTGCTGAGAAAAACGTTGCATTCCTCATTTGCGTCTTCAATGGGGAACGGTCCGTCTCCTCAGCAAGTCATGCTGGATGCTGTAGCAACGCTGCCGAAGGCGGACCAAGACAAGTTTGCCGTAGTGTGGAAGAAGTATAAGGAGTACGAGAAAGCTGCTGACCGAGAGGAACGGCGGGAGGAACAGCAGTACGAGCAGCGTGAGCAGCAGAAGGCAGAACGGGAGCATCAAGAGAAGATGAAACCAAACATCATCATCATTCCCAAGAACTGATTAGCGATACGTGTTGCAAAGCACGGCGTTCTCGACCAGATGAGGGTATGGACAATGACGGAACCACTCACAGCACAATGGTATTATGGCCGTAAGGGGCAGCAACTCGGCCCCATCACTGAAGCACAACTCAGGCAGTTGGCAGCATCGGGCCAGCTTCTACAAACAGATTCCGTTTGGAAGAAAGGTATGGCCCAATGGGTGAAGGCAGGCCAGATCAAGGAATTGTTCCCGCCCGTAGCCAAGCCTCTGCCGCAGACTGCCAGCACGCCGAGGGCGGTTGCTACGCCACAATCATCGCCTCCCCAAGACCAGGGCTCGGATTTCGATACTGCCAGTTGGACTTCAACCGATGCTGGTCCGTCTGTCAAAAGTTCGACCGGATTACACCGTCACAAGAAGAAGCGGGGCAATTCACTTCCCTGGGGCGTTATTGCAGTGGGAGGTTTGATTGTTGGCATTGGGCTTGCTACGGTCGCCTTTCTGAATCCGTTCGGCTCGTCGCCCACCAAGCACGTTGCAAACAAGGATGTCGTTGTCGGGGACCGCACGACGGGCGACGTGAAAGGCAACAGGTCAGTCGACAAATCGGGCGGTGATGCCGTTACGAAGAATGGCAGTGCCGAGGGTCGCCCCACGATACCAAGTGTGCGGACGAAGATGGATGCAGGGATTCAGCAAGCTCAGTCGGCAATTGACCGACTGACAGACAACCTAACCCGTGGGGCGAACGCTCGCCAGACGCAGGGGCAGGTTCCAGGAGCGACACGCCCTCTTGGTCATGGAACGGCGTCGAGTAACAAGGCAGCAAGTCGGCCACAGAGCGTTGCCCCGCAACGCAATCCTGACCAGGACACGTCCCCCAAACTGGCCGCGTACTACTCAACTAGCGACGCAGCCTTGGCAAAGCCAGATAAGTCGTGGTCTTTTGATAACGCGGTTGCGTTTCCGCGATCCAAGACCAGCGTTCACAACACGGTCATTCTGCTCGACGCCGACACATTCGCTTTTGGGGGAGCCCACTTTCCTGTCACGATTTGCAGGATGGGCACCAATACCGTTCTATCGACCGCCAACGATGTCGAGCCACCGTCCTATGGCATCTATCACAGCGAGTCTGCCCACTGTATTCTATGGACCGCTGGCACGAAACCGCCGAAAAGTGCGACATTGCACGCTTGGAACTATCGCACTAAGACATTGCAGACTTCCCTTCAGGTGCAATCCCCATCGGATTCTACGACTCATTCAACGGAGGGTGCGTGTTCCCCCGATAAGACTTTGATTGCAACGGGAATGTACTATTCCCTCTGCGGGAACGATCCTTCACCCGTGCGAATCTGGAAGGCCGCAACCCAAGAGAAACTATGCGAGACTGACGGTTATGGTCCGGTCGCATTCTCCCCCGATGGATCACTATTGGCTTTCGGTGAGCGGAAGAAACAGTTTCGTGGATGCGTCCTCTGGGATTATAGGGCTGATAAGAAAGTAATTCTGCGACGACCTGATAACAAGTACGTGAACACAAACATACCAGCCTTGGCGTTTGTTCCGCATACTCCTCTCGTGGCCGTGCTGACGAATGACCATCCCGGCTCAAACCGCGTCGAGTTGTGGGACAGCCGAGAACACAAGTTCCTGGCAGAGTTGAGATTTCCAGAAGGAATTTCGACCATGACTTCCAACTCGATTGCCGCCTCTACGGACGGAATGTATTTAGTTGCTGGTCTGGTTTCGGCTGTGGGCGTGTGCCACCTTCCATCTGGCAGCGTGGCCATGCTGCGAGGGTGCAAAGGACCGTTTTTCTCTGTCAGCATCTCTGCGGATGGAAGTAGAATCGCTGCAACCAACCAGATGAAGGAGGTTTTGTTCTGGACAAGAAGATCAGATGGCACGGGGCAATTTACCTTCAATGCAGAAACGAATCACTCGCAAGGTGATGAGGAACCGAGCGGAAAGGCAGACAATCCTACGAGGACACGGCACAGCGGCAAAGGTTCTAGGCCGCCTCCAATCACCTACCAAGGAGGTTACGATCAGGGAGTAGCTTTTGTCCAGCAAATAATAAGTAATGGTGGGGGAAAAGTGACTTCGACTACGATTGAAATACTCCGAAAGCAGCAATCTGGTTTTGAGAGTTCCGCCGCTGACTCCCGGAGTGGCGGGCAGACTGGGCCGATAACTCAATTTCAACAGGGAAGGGCTGATGGCATGAGGGATGAAATGGCCAAACATGGGATAACACCTTGAGCGGACCTGACTATGACGCAATGGCACTACGCTCATAATGGACAGCAATTCGGCCCAGTCTCAGATCAGCAACTCAAGCAGCTTGCGGATTCGGGCCAACTGCTGCCGACCGACATGGTTTGGAAGAAGGGCATGGCACAGTGGGTGAAGGCGGCCCGCATCGACGACTTGTTCTTCGGCCTGCCACTCGTCCCAACGACAACACAAGAACAGGCAAGACCCGCAATAGTATTAGGCCCGTCCGAAAAGGCGAAAGGGTTCTGGGCCGGGTTGAATACGACGCAGAAGGCATTCGTCGCCGGTGGTATAGTGGTCGCCGGATTGTTCTTGCTCTCTTGCATGGGAATGCTTTCGATGTTGGGTTTGATCGGGAGGACGACAGATAGCCACGATAAACGGTCGATGGCCAGACATGCCACGCCGGAAAAACCTTCGGAGGACGTTGACGACCACGCGACGGATGAAGAATCTGCTTCGGTGGAAGATGAAGAACAGCCGATGGCCAAGTCGGGCAGCAAGGTCCGCAAAAGGCAGAGGGACGACGACGATGAGGCAAGCGTCGAGTTGATCCTCAAAATAAGACGGGGAATGCCCGAGAGACAAGTGACCGCGATTCTCGGCCCACCGCACGAAATTCAAGAGAATGTAATCGACGCTATCCCCGCGTTAAATCAGCCGCGTAAGGTGGTCACAACCTGGACCTACAATCCGAACACCAAGAACTTCATGGTGTTCGCATTTGTAAACGGAAGGTGCGACGGCGGCGAAAGCGGCGGATACGACATTGAAAAGGGCCTCAAAGTGCCTGGGAACATTAGGGACATCCTGCAAAAGAATAAGTGAGTAGTCTGGGGCGACCCCAATATCCCATTTCCTGGCCCGTCATTTTAATCCGCCACACGCCCCGGCAGATACAGATGACCAACCATCTTTTCTAGGAGCAATAGTATGGCAGACGAGCAGAACAAACCGGACCTTACTAAGGCGATTGTGGGTATTATCGGTGTCGCTGTTATGATTTGGAGCATGGGGGCGTGGTTCGGCTTCTGGTAGCAACTCGGTTTCTCCCGCCCGGCACCCTTCATCGATCTTGAGGCAGTTTGGTCGTCGAATCCGGGGTGGTCTTTGGCCGCCCTCGCACATTTTTCAAAAAGGAGATTCAATCATGGCGTATGGCAGCGGCACAACCCAATGTCCGCATTGTGGAGCAATCGGCAACTATCCCATCACGATGTCGAGCGGAGGGCAGGTGATTTCCTGTCAGAAGTGCCATAAGAACTTCACGGCACAGGTCAAGAACGGGCAATTTACCGGGCAAAGCCGGTGACGAAGAATTATTTCCGAATCCAGGGCCGGGCTATTCATCGAACCCGGCCCTTCCCATTTCCATACGCCTCACTTCAAGCCCTCACGAACACCCTTGTAAATGCAGACGGCAATAAAGACCCCGGCGATGAGGAAGCCAACCGGCAAGGCAGAGTCGTCCAGGCCAAAGAACACCGCGAGAAAGAGGGCGATGTTTGGGCCGAGTTCGAGGAGTGCCCAAACGAAGACGACCAAGCAAATCAACGCAAATAGTACGCAGCCCATCGGCCTCATGCAGTCCTCCTCATAATGAGGCCCGTGCCTTCGCCGGTGACGTTCCAAGTCCAATCCATGCCCCAGGACACAGGCGGTTCGACCTTGATTTTCTCGCTGCTGGCCTTGTCGCAAATCCAAACCGACCGAACATCCTCTTGAGTTGCGAACCAATCCGGCCAGGGCGACGGGTGGACTACCGTATCACCGTACCGGGAATTATCTTGGCTGCTTCCAAAGCGAAAAAGTCGGCCCATAGATAGTCCTTTCAATTACCAAAGCAGACGAATGCCACCGTACCGGGAATTATTTTTCTTCTTCTTTCGGTGGAGGCCACAGCACACGCAGTTTCCGCTTCTGCTTCGGCTTTGGTTTCTGCCCCCACACCAAGTCGTACCAAAGTTCTCGCAATTCGTCGGGGCTCGGTCGCGGCGGTTGGCATTCACGCCACCCCTTAGCGAAACCCCGAATAAAGATGACCAGCACCGGCATCAAGATCAGGCCAAGGACAATGAGGAGTGCGGTTGCCAAATCACGGCTCCAATATGGTTCGCAGATCGACAGACGCTTCCTCCAGCCGCTCCCAGTCGTAGAACAAGAGTTTGGGATTGCAGTTGGTTAGCACTTGTTGCAACCGATCCGCAATGTCCTGGGGCGAAAGCCGGTGGTCGATCCTGGCAGTCTGGACAGAAAAGTAATTCCAGATTTCCGTGACAACCGGAAAGCCGACAGCATGTAGTTCGTGTTTCAATCGCTCCGTTGGCAACATGCGGTTCTCTTCTACTACACCCGGCATTGGACAGGTGGTGACGAACACGCCGAAGACCAAGGTCGATCCGTTCCGATCTTCTTCGGTGGAGCAACGCAGGCAACCGACTTGAATCGTGCATCCGTCGTCATATCTTTTGATGACTGGCTGCCGGGATGGTGAAGTCGGGGGCCACAATGCAAGGGCCGAAACGGATTGGAGGAAATGACGGCGGTTCATGTTTTCTACCGTACCGGGAATTAAAGTTGCGATAGTCCTGAAACTGGCAACAAATGGTGCAAAAATCGCCCTACAACCCGGCCTTGTTCATGGCATCCTGGTATTTCGCTTCCAATTCGCCGTCCAACGCAACATGCTGATAGACTGCCAGAGTTTCGCGGCGGGCATGGCCGGTGATAAGCTGCAATTCGGCATCGGCCAAGCCGCTGTGCCGGGTGAGCCATGTAATACACTGGTGGCGGAAGGAGTGGGGCGTGGCCTTGACCCCGGCTTGCTCGGCATATTTCTTCACGATCTGCTGAACCCGCCTGGGGGTGAATTTGCTGTTCCGCCGCGTTTGGAAGAGCCAGCGGTTGTTCGGGTGGGCCGCGATATGGGTACGCAGGGCCGTTGCGAATGTCTTGCCGAACAATACATAGCGATCCTTCGATCCCTTGCCCTGATTGACGAAGATTTTGCAGTTCTCCAAGTCGATCTCGGCAACTTCGATCCGGCATAACTCGGAAACGCGGACCCCGGTGTAGAAGACCAGCCGCAACATGAGGGCGTGTTGGACATCTTCGGCCCGATCCACGACCTGATAGAACCGGCGAAACTCATCTGCATTCAGGACGCGGGGCAGCTTGATCGGCTTCTTGTCGGGCCGTAGCTCACACTTCTGCCGAACCCTACGGCTGACATACCGCCAATCGTCATAGCCCAGACCTTCCGCCCGAACCAACTTGACGATCCGGGCGACCATTTGCGATTTCGCCTTTCCTTTTTGTGATACGGAATTGGACGGGTTTTCGGTGTTCTTTGTCATGGTTTCATGCTCCAAACTGGGTTTGAATTTCGTGTTCTGCGTCTTCTGCGAAATAGCCGTACCGGGTTATTTCTTGGCCCGAAGGTGGAGGAATACCTTGCGGATGACTTCGCCCTGGTCGATCCCCTGGACACCGTTGGGATAAATCTCAGCAAGGGCCTTGGCAACGGCTTCATTCGTCGCGGTGAGGCCCAGCGATTTGAGGGCATCGATCAGCCCGGCATGATCGTCAGCGGGCCTGGGTTCGGTGATCGGCTGTTGCGGTTGCCGCTGTTTCCGGGGCTTTCGGTTGGCCCGCATCCGGTTGAAAAGGACTGGCCCGCTCAATCCGATACCCGTCGCTCGAATTTCAACCACCTTCTGCTGCAATTCCAGGTTGAAAACAGGACGCTTGCAAGAGCCATGTCGTTGTGGTTTTGGAAAAACACCCGACTTTATCAAGGCATGGAATCTTGATTCCGAGAGGTTGATGATTTCCGCCATTTCCCGGCAGGATATAAATGCCTTTGAGGAGGGTTGTTGCGGGGACATAGGGGTACAGTCAGATAAATGTAGGGGCACAAAACGAGCCTAATTGCCGACGAATAAGAGCCTTTTACGAGTTATTCTTCACATTTTCAGTTGCCAAAGAAGCCAGATGATCGCGGCCTGATTCGGTCAATTGACGCAATCCGCTAGTATCCGTCTTGACGATCAGGCCGCTCCGTAACAGGAAGGGCTCGATGGTCTTCGTGACCACTTTCGTCCCGACGCCAAGCGAAGATGCCAGTACATTGAGCCTCTGTCCCGCCCCCTCCAAGAGCAGAAGATACTTCTGCTGTAGGTTGTCCAGGCCCAAGTCGGAAATGCGTTCAATCTCACAGGCCAGACGCAGATGGGCGACGGTAATCAGCTTCGCACCTTCCGCCATTTGGCAACGCCTCGCTGCCAAAAGCAGGCGAATGGCGATCCTCGGAGTTTGATGTCCCCTCCTTGCGATTTCGTCGGGCAATTCGGGTTCGTATTGCCAATTCATTGCGAAGCATCGTTGCTGAACAATCTTGGCAAGTTCTTCCAACGAGTAGTAGTCCAGGTGTAAGACGATACGGAAACGATCTCGAAGAGGCAAAATTAGCTGGTCAGGATCAGTCGTCGCTCCAACAAGAGTGAAGTCGCTGACCGGAATCGTCTGAACGGTCTTGCCGGAACTTATGCAGATACGCCGCTTGTCCAGCACCATGAGAAGTTGGTGCTGGATGTTCGGCTGTAGTAGGTGAATCTCATCGAGGAAAAGAATGCCCGCCTCTGCTTCCAAGAGCATCCCGTTCAACTCGGCGGAATTCGTGAGGCTCTGTGCCAAAATTTCCTTCATAGGACAGGCTTTTTCGCTTGCCAAAACAACGCAGAGGGCACTTTTCCCCAAACCCGGAGGCGAACAAAGCAAGACTTCATCGAGTCGTTTGCCCTCCTGAAAGCTGGCATCGACGGCGATTTGCAAGGCTTTCTTGACATGGGTTTGGCCGATAATATGCCGGAAGCTGGTCGGCTGAATGTCTCTCAAATCTTTCGGTGTGTCGTCGCTCATGGTTTCCTTCCGTACCGGGAATTATGAGAAGAGCCATCTCCAGAACCTTGCCCACAACGGCATCGTGGCCAATCCAGCGACAACGCCCAACGAGTAAGCGTAGCCCTTGTCCTCCTGCCGCTCGCCGTTCGGTCCAACCGGCCCCAAGAGCCAATCAAGTTCTTCGGGCGTAGCTGTGTTGCCCCAGGCATTGAGGGCATCCAGCCCAGATCGATCCCGCGAAAGCCCGGCCTTATACGCCCAGGCACTTACAATACAGTGATCGCCGGGGTAATCTATTTTCTTCTTCTGCTGGCTCGGCATGGCTTTGTTCCTTTCGCTCTCCACCGTACCACCATCAACTCTTCCAGGGCAAGGTTGTCGGTCTTGGCAACAATGTCCCGCAAGTCACTGAGCAATAGCAGGGCACATTGATGGGCCTTGGTCAGCCGTTCGCGTTCGTTCTTGTCCATTTCGGTTCTCCTCTGGGGGTGAGGTAGGGAAGAAACGCCCTGCCTTTTCACGCTCTACCGTACCGGGAATTAAATTATTTTTAATTCCAGGGTGTTCCGGGCCGTCTTGGAGGCCGTGAGGCTTAAATTAAATGCGTGGAGGGCCTTCAGCGGGGAAACAGACCGCCCCCGGAAACCGAGAGGCAAGAAACGGGAAAAGGCCGGTTGCTTCGCTCCGTACCGGGATTTATTTTGTGTGACGGCAAAAGAGAGGCCCGCTGCTTGTGAGGCAACGGGCCTATGGTTTTTCCGGTTGTCAGTTCCGACTCTAGGCAGCTTTCGGGGCCGGGGCATCACCAACAAACTGCTTCCAAGATTCGGCCAACTCCCGCCGAAGCTGACTGACCCGCCCTTCGCTCACCTTGAACTTGCGGGCCGCATCGCTAGTGCGATTGCCCAGGCTCAGAAACTCGGCAATGCGGCGGTCACGGTGTTTGAGACTCTTCAGCCAATCCGCGAAGTCACAACGGAAGGCGACGATTTCGGGCACGGGGGCGTTGCGGGTGTCGATGACGACTGCCTCTTCCCAACAGCCATCCTGCTCATAGAAGCGGTCCAACCGCTCCACCGTGACGCCCTTGCGGTCCTGGCAATAGGGCGACAGGACATCGTGGACGTTGAGCGAGTTGCCCACCTTCCGACCGTCGCGGGCCTGCCTCACGCCATAGCGGGCCAAAACGGTCGGATAGGCCACGTCGGTCTTATGGAGTTGGACCAGCCGGGCAAAGGCTTTTAGGGCATTGCAAACGACCTCTTGCACGGCTTCGGCACGGGCTTCGGGCTTCAGATGCCGAAACGCGAATTTGGCGTAGGCCGTGATTTGTGGCAGCATGGCGAGAAACACCTTCTGCCAGCGGCGGCGAGTTGCGGGGAAAACGATACGGGTCATGTCGATCTCCTATGAATGGGAATGGTTGGGAACTGACATGATCTGTACCGAGATTTATTTCCTGGCAATGAAACGACCGGACATTCCTTCCTGGTTTTTCTTGCTTACCATCAACCGGCAACCCAACCGCCTGAACATCCTGTAATTGATCGCTTCGCACGGATGCCGTTCGCTTTGGTCAAGGTTGGCAATGGTGCGGGCGATGGCGAGAATCCGATTGCGGGCATCGGCAACCCTCTTTCCGCGTGGTACAGAATTACCCAGCCAAGAATGATGCCAGGATTTATCCCACCATGACCTTCCGAAGTTGAAACCCAAGTTCCTGAAGGGCAGAATCCACATCCCATCCGTTGAAGAAGTGAAAGTTCCACTTCCCGCTGAATGGGTTGCAGGGCACCAGATGCCGGGCAGCGTGCGGGTCCGTGAAGCAGGCGAACACGGTGCCCAATCCCTCTGTCATGTTCTCGGTGACATGCAACTCCAAACGGCCCGCCTTGGTTTGCATAGTGAGGGGATACACTTCGCCGCCGTCATGCTGTGCCCCGGCGTCCAGTAAGAATTGGATGGCCCTGGCGACGAATCGCTGCCGTTGTTTCTTGGGGGCGAGTTTCGTTCTCATAGCTTGGGGTTCCTTTCGACTGTGACCGTACCGGGAATTAAAAAACGAAAGTCATGCACAATGAAAAAAATGAAGAAGCGGCGTTTCCTGGTACGCGGTTGTGCCCCCACCGGGAAACAGCAACCGCCCTTCGATGCCGGGGTGGAGATTCGGCAGAAAAATCGCCGGTGTTTGGTCGTCGGTTGACCAATCCCACTGGTAGGATGGCCGGGAGCGGAGAGTCTGCCGGATGGTGGCGGCACCCTTTACCCGAACCGCCGAAACCGAACTAACCCTTTGGCTGGTTGGAACTTATTGCCCGCACCTTGCTTGTAGACAGCCCTTGGCGGGGGTAAAATCGGTTTTCCGGTGCATTTCCCCCTCTTGCGGTGCAAAGATTGACCGGCCAAACCCGATTCAACCGGGATATATCCCAGCATGTCCGAAACCGAAGCCGATACTTGTCGCGTCTACGTCCTGCCCAAACTCTATGGGGCGGGCTGGACTGACGACCAGATTCAGGAGCAGCATTCCTTCACGGATGGCAGGATAATTCCCGGCACCAAGAAGATTCGGCGTCTGAAGCAAAAGCGGGCTGACTACCGGCTCCGATACACCCGCGACTTCCCCATCGCCGTGGTGGAGGCCAAAGCCAGCTACAAGTCGGCGGGCGAAGGGCTCCAGCAGGCCAAGGACTATGCCGGAATCCTTGACTTGAAATTTGCCTATGCCACCAACGGCAAGGAAATCATTGAATACGATTTCCTCACCGGCATCGAACGGAAGACCGACGCCTTCCCGTCCCCGGCTGAACTTTGGGCACGGTTGCGGCAAGGTAAGAATCTGCCCGACGAAAAAGCAGCCGGGCAACTTCTCACACCATGCTTCCACCAGCCGGGCAAGCAACTTCGCTATTACCAGGAGATCGCCGTCAATCGCGTCATTGAAGCGATTATCAAGGGCAAGCGGCGAATCCTACTGACGATGGCAACCGGCACGGGCAAGACCATAACCGCTTTCCAGATTTGTTGGAAGTTGTGGAATGCCCTCTGGAATAGCACTGGGGAACACCGTCGCCCCAAGATTCTCTATCTGGCCGACCGCAACATTTTAATTGACGACCCCAAGGACAAGACCTTTGCCCCCTTTGGCGATGCCCGCTGGAAAATCTCCGGTGGGAAGATCAGCAAGGGCCGGGAAATCTACTTTGCCATCTACCAAGCCATTGCGGAGGACAAGAACCGGCCCGGCCTCTACCGTGAATATCCGCCCGACTTCTTCGACCTGATTATCGTGGATGAGTGCCATCGCGGTAGCGGCAACGCGGAAAGTAGCTGGCGGGAGATTCTGGAATACTTCAAGCCCGCGTATCAGCTTGGTTTGACCGCAACCCCGAAGTGCGACACGAACACGAATACCTACGCCTACTTCGGCAACCCAGTCTATACCTACAGCTTGCGGCAGGGAATTGACGATGGCTTCCTGGCACCGTATCGCGTCCATCGGATCATTACGACTTTCGATGCCTTGGGCTGGCGTCCCTCCAAGGGCGAACTTGATCGCTACGGAAAAGAAATCCCCGATGAGGAATACCAGACCAAGGATTTTGAGCGGGCCGTGGCTCTCCTGGCCCGCACTAAGGCGATTGCCAAGGCCATTACCGATTTCCTCAAAAAGACGAATCGTTTGGACAAGACCATCGTTTTCTGCGTGGATCAGGAACACGCCGATGAAATGCGGCGGCAATTAAACAACCTGAATTCCGACTTGGCCCAGCAGAACCCGAACTATGTTTGCCGGGTGACTTCGGACGAGGGGGACGTCGGCCTGGGGCATTTGAGCAAGTTTCAAGATGTGGAAACGGATGCCAAGTCGCCGGTCATTCTCACCACTTCCCAATTGCTCACCACCGGCGTCGATGCCCCAACCTGCAAGAACATCATTCTGGCCCGCGTCGTCAATTCGATGGTGGAATTCAAGCAGATCATTGGTCGCGGCACCCGGCTCCGCGATGACTACGGCAAGTATTTCTTCAACATTCTGGACTTCACGCAATCCACTCGCTTGTTTGCCGATCCCGAATTCGACGGTGATCCGACCCTCATTACCGAGCAGGAGATTGACGACGAAGGGAATCCAACCGGCGAAGAAACCGAAGTTGGGCAGGACGATCCCGAAACTGGCGACGACGATTCGGACGACGATGGCGAGCAAGTTGGCGGCGGTGACACTGGCGGTGGCGGTGGAGGTGAACCACGGCAGAAATACTATGTCGATGGCGGGCAAGTTGAAATCGCGGCCCACTTGGTCTATGAACTTGACCCCAACGGCAAGCAGCTTCAGGTGGTCAAATACACCGACTACACCGCGTCCAAGGTCCGTACCCTGTTCCCCAACGCGGCTGACCTTCGCAAGAAATGGGCCGATCCTGCTTGCCGTAACGAAATCATCGAGGCCCTGGCAGAACGGGGCATTGAGTTCGATGAGTTGGCGGAAGCTGCCAAGCAACCCGATGCCGATCCCTTCGACTTGCTTTGTCATATCGCCTTCAATGCCCCGCTTCGGACTCGGCGGGAGCGTGCTGACCGATTGAAGAAGGACCGCAAGGACTTCTTCGATAAGTACGCCCCCGAAGCACGGGGCATTTTGGAAGAGCTATTGGAGAAATACACGCAGCACGGCACGGCCCAATTCGTCATCCCCGACATCCTCAAAGTCCCGCCGTTGTCCGAACATGGCAACGTGCTGGAAATCGCGGACAAGTTCGGTGGCGTGGATAAGCTGCGTGAGGCGGTTGTGGAATTGCAGACGTTGCTCTACGCTGCTGCATGATTTAGATACGGAAAAGGAAATCCAAGCGTACTATGGCGAAGAAACAAGCCAAGGCCGAACAACCCGCCCAAACCACGGCACAGCAACTCGGTTCCCTCATCAAGTCTGCCCGCGACATCATGCGGAAGGACAGAGGGCTCAATGGCGACATTGACCGCCTGCCGATGCTCACCTGGATCATGTTCCTCAAGTTCCTTGATGATTTGGAACAGGTGGAGGAGGTGGAAGCCAAACTCGCGGGCAAGAGATACCGCACCGCCATCGAACCGCCCTATCGCTGGCGGGATTGGGCCGCGAAGAAGGACGGCATTACAGGCGACGAACTTATTAAATTTATCAATAACGATGAAGCGGTGGGGCCGGGAGGTAAGAAAGGGCCGGGCCTGTTCGCCTACCTTCGGGAATTGTTGGGGCAAAACGGGGATGGGCGGCGGGATGTGATTGCCAATGTGTTCCGGGGCATTCAGAATCGCATGATCTCCGGGTATTTGCTCCGCGATGTCGTCAATCTGATCGACAGCATCCACTTCAATGCGGCGGAAGAAATCCACACCCTTGGACATCTCTACGAATCCATGCTCCGCGAGATGCGGGATACGGCGGGGGATTCCGGTGAGTTCTACACGCCCAGGCCGGTTGTCCGATTCATGGTCGAAGTGACCGATCCCCGCCTTGGCGAAGTCGTGCTTGACCCTGCTTGCGGTACGGGCGGGTTCTTGTCCGAATCCTACGGCCATTTGGAAAAGCAATGTAAGACCGTGGCGGATATGAAGGTCTTGCAGGACAAAAGCATCTTCGGCGGCGAGGCCAAGCCGCTGCCCTATATGCTGGCCCAGATGAATCTGCTTCTGCATGGCCTGAAATCCCCACAGATCACCTACGGCAATAGCTTGGCCGGGAAACTGACGGAAATCGGCAAGCGGGACCGGGTGGATGTGATTCTTACCAATCCGCCCTTTGGTGGTGAAGAGGAGGCCGGGATTCGCACGAATTTCCCGGCTGACAAACAGACTTCGGAAACGGCCTTGCTGTTCCTCCAACTCATTATGCGGAAGTTGCGACGGGCGGGCGAAGGCTCCGAAAAGGGTGGCCGGGCCGGGGTGGTTGTTCCTAACGCCGTATTGTCAGCAGGCGGGGTCACGTCCAGAATCCGACATGACCTTCTGACAGATTACAACCTTCATACGATTGTCCGACTTCCACACAATGTCTTTGCCCCATACACGGACCTTGCGACGAATCTGCTTTTCTTTGACAGCACGGGTCCAACGACAAGTATTCTGTTCTGCGAAGTGCCGTTGCCTTCTGGAATGACACTCAGCAAGACCAAACCCCTTGAATACGACCAGTTGCAGCCGTTTCTAAAAGTAATTCGGTCACGCAAAGAAACACAGCATTCATGGTGCGTAAATGTCTCTGCCTTGTCCTCTGATCTTGACCTGGACATCAGGAATCCACGCATCAGCGTGTCCGCATTGCCGCCAGCGACGACGCTGGTGAAGACTCTGCGAGATGACGCGGAACAAATCCAACACGACCTCCGCAGACTGCACCATCGTCTTGAATCCATTCAAGACAAGTTGCAGGGCGGCTGCCTTGTTTCCATTGGCAGCGTTACCCATGAACGTGATGAACGAGTGGGTGCCAAATACAGTCCAGTAATGCGGCTTGTCGGCGTGACCAATTCGGGAGGTATATCACCGCCAAAGACGAAGATCGGGAAAGCACCAGACAAGTACAAAATCGTTGCCGTTGGCGACCTCGTCTACAATCCCATGAGGATCAACATTGGCTCCGTGGGGATTGCACTCACCGAAGACCAGACAGGGATTACCAGCCCGGATTATGTGGTGTTTGCTTGCAATGAAGGACTTCTTCCTGAATACGTTTATCATTTCCTGAAAAGCGAGTGGGGCCGACACGCCATAAAACGCAAGACTCGCGGCAGCGTTCGTTTCCGATTGTACTATGATCGGTTGGCAGAAATTGAAATCCCCGTGCCCAAGAGCCACAAGGTTCAACAAGAGTTTGTCGAACTGTGCCGTGAACTTGGTTCCATAGAAGCAAGGTTCTGTTCTGCCCAAGGCATCGCGAAGGATTCTATCGCGTCGTTGTGTACCGAAGCATTTAATCTTATCGAGGGGTAGGACAATTCCATGAATCAAGAATTGGTGAAGAGGCTAAGAGAGTTGGCGAAGGAAGTGGAACAATCGGAGGATGCCATTTTGTTCGTGTCACTTGACCAGACGGTACTTATTGAATCGGTGAACGCTATCGTGCAAGGTGGCACGGTGCCCTACAAAGACATCGGTGCGTTGCTGTATTACATTGCGGACATGGCGGAAGACTAAGGTTGAGCCTGTCGCCCACAGCAAAGGCGTCAAACAAATCGGCAGTCATAGAATATGGCAATGGCCCCTTGGAGCCTCCTGCCCGAATGGATTTTCAGATAATCGTTCGGTCTTTGGGAATGCAAGTCGCCGTTGGGAATCGCAATCAATCCCCGGAAACCAAAACGGCGTCGGGCAGGAATTGTTGGTAACGCGGGCCGGGAACATATTGGAGCCCTCTTCGGTCAATAACCCCTGCCGCTGTCATGTTCGCCAGTACGTCAGCCAGTCGGTTCGCATACGGGGAAGATGGGTTTCGGGGCTTCCGTTCCAGCCATCTTCGTCGGGCTTTACCCAAGATTGCACTTCCAACCCGACGCCCATGCTTTTCCATGACGTCGATAATGGACCGAAAATCTTGTTCGTCGGGCGGTAGCTTGGGATTGGCCGGTGCTTTCGGCGGGCGTGGTGCCGCTGGCTCCGGGTTTCGGATTCGGTCAAGAAGCCGAAGTAGTTGCCAATTTTCGGTTCGGTAGGCATAATCCTCCACCGTCTTGATGATGATCTTCCGCATCAAATCGCACCGACCATGCCCATATTTGTGCCGCTGCTGACGGGTGCCACCACTTCCTGCCAGTATGTCGGCAAAGAGATTACACAACGGCAAGTCCGGTGTGCTTTTCTTCTCCAATAATTCCATAATGTCGGCCATAATTTCGTCATTCTCGGCGGCTCTGCCGGGGATTTCATCGGGCTTGGCGGTGCCGGGGTCATCGTTGCCGCCGCTGCCGATGCTGATCGTCCCCTTCGGCCTGTGAATTGTGCGGAGCCTTGCGATCTTGTTGCCGACAATGCTTCGTAGATCGTTCGCCAGATACACCCGGAAAATCTGTTGAAGGGGATTTCCGATTCGCAAGTCATAGGGCCGGGACTCGTCAAAATCAAAGAGGCTCTTCCTCCGCTGGCCCCGTTCCCCAACCGGCGAAAGCATGTGGAACACGATCATTTGCAAGGCGTCTTCCAGGTCGATGGTTCGGTTGCCAGTCGTCCAGCGAATCAAAGCCCCAAGAATGTAGTCAATAAATCGGTGACATCTCCCGTCTTGGCCCCGCACCGGGCACGCTTGCATGTCCGCAAATGCCTGCCGCAACTCCGGGTCTTTGGTACGGGCAATTAGAGTCCGCAATCCCTGCTGAAACGCATTCTCGTAGGATTGCAGGACGGCGGGATCAATGCCCCGTCGTTCTTCTTGGAACAGCCATTCACGAAATCCGATGCCGCACACCATGAAGGTATGTAGTGAGCGTCGGCGGTATTTTCATTCCGGCAAATGGTGATCGGTTGCTCCTTTTGCGTTAAAAGCGGTCACGGCCCTGGCCCGGAATGAATGAGCGGCACCTGCTCCTTCCAAGAACGAAATGGCATTGCCACGTCTGGGTTTTCAGGGGTGATGCATCTTCTTCGGTTTTCCACTTTCTTCCGGTCCCGCGTAGATAGATTTATGCTGACATTTTCTCGATGGTTGGAGCGGTTCCATTACACGGACAAGAAGCCAGGGCCGGTCATGCCCCAGGCCGATCAAGTCTGGGTCTTGATACGCGATGCTGGGCGGAAGGGAATCTCACGCGGAGAATTGGGGGCAGCCATCGACCTGGAAAGAGAAACGCTTGACGACGTGATTCAGGCCCTCACCGGCAGAGTAAAGGTTTCAATGAAACGGGGCCAAAGAATATATCGGGCAGGCTGACAACCGCCATTCTTTTACACTTTGCACACGGCCAAGCCCGTGCCGTTGCGGTTGGGTGAGCGGTTCGCCATTCGCTTGCACTTTACACGGCGGGCGGCGGGCTCCCTAATTCGTCGCTGATTGGTCTTGATGAATGCCTGACCGATTCCGCTGACGGCTGGCGGGGTGAATATGTAAGCGAGTGGCCGGGCTTGTTTCAGCCCTGGTGAGGAGGCGTGGCGATGTGTTGGGCCGTTATTAACGCTGGTCGGGCCTTCGTTTGGCATGTGCGGCGACGAGTCCAGTCGATGGCCGTGGTGCGAGCCGTTAATAACTCTGGTCGGGACTTGGAGGGATTGCTCCCGCCGAAGGCTGGCGAGTCCCCTATTATTAACGCTGGCCGGGGTTTGTTCTCTCTCTGCCGAACCTTGGTGGCGATGCGTGTGGATGCGTTAGCTCTCCTGCCCGCAAGGGCAGAACTTCGGCCACCGGAGGGCAAACCGCGAAGCGAAGCAAGCGATCTTGCCCGAAGGGTGGTTAGAGGTTCATTACTTTCTTTTATTACACTCATTATCATCATTACTGGGTCTCAAACTGAACATCCCCCAGTCTCATTCTGAACAAAACCAGTCTCAAACTGAACACCTACCCAGTCTCAAACTGAACAGCACCAGTCTCAATCTGAACACGATTCTCCAAAGAGAATCCGCTCACGAACTGGTTCCCAGTTGATCGGATCAGGGGAGGCACCGAGATCGAACAAGGCCGCTTCACAGATTTTCTTGACGAACGAGTAAGTCGGACTGCCACCGTGCCGCTCTTGGTGCTTCTCGACGGCCATGTTAATAACCGTCCTGGCATGGACCAGGAAGTTCTCAAAAAGTTCGGGGTTATTGCTCTTCTCCCATAGGTTCCGAAAGTACTTGCGTTGGTAATTGCTGCCGAGTCCGAAGTCCTTGAGCAGCTTTGTGACCCAGCCTATCCGTTTCTTGAAAACGGCCCGATCCAGCGGCGTGTCATCATGGTAGTAGCTTCCAAACGGCTTTGGATACCACGACAAGATCGTTTCACATAGGGTGGGCTTCTTGGCGTTGGCCTCCATACTTGGCTTGTCGAGCCAGAATGCGGGGTCATAGACGGCCTTGCGGTGGCCGGTCACAAGCCCATGCCCACGAAGCGTCGTGATTGAACGGGCAACGGTCGCCCTCCCCAACCCAAGTTCCCATGCCAGTATGCGAAGGCTCATCCGCCGCCCCTTCAGGTTTCGGAGTTTGGACCATACCGCCGCATCCGTCATGCTGATTCGTTTGTCCGCAGGCAGCAGCAGTTTGAAGTACCCGAATTGCTTGTGCCAAGGCAGCCCGTTGTCACGGATCGGGTGAAACCAACCGGCCTGCTTTTCGCTGGGTTTGAGCGGTGCCTTGGTTTTGGCATCCAAAAGACCGTACTCCACCAGTTTGCCCAGGACCGCGTTGAGCGTCTGCCGGTTCAGATGCAGCGTCTTGGAAATCTCGCTCTTGGTGGTCGTGCGGTCCAATCCGTGAAGGCTGAGGCAGTAGGACCATACCACGATTCCCTTGAAATCCAACGGCCCGCTACGCCGGTTGATGAAGAAGAAGTATCGTTTATCCTTGTCTTGCATATTACTTTTCATCCGACCACACTCCATGCTTGATGGCTCGGTGCCGGATTCTGCGGATTTGTTGCTCAACTTTGTCTATTTCCTCGTCATCCAAATCCCAAATCGTCTTTTCCAGGTCATACATAATGCTGGACACAATGGCTTGTTGGTCGCTCTTACACAGGCGGAAGAACTTCTTTGTAAAAAGTCTCATGCTGTCATTCTCCATTCATCAAATAAAAAGGGCCGTAGGTAAGGGCTACTTCAACCTACGGCCCAGCGACAACGCACGGATGCGATGATTTATGTATTACGCTTAACGATCCCTTGTTCGCGTTGTCGCTTGGCCCACCGGGAACGCCCCAGTGGTCTTCATAGGCCATAGCCCTGGCCCATCCATATAGTAGTAAATCCGGGCCTTAATTTTTCCCGATTTCCGATCTTTTCTTTTCCTCCTGGTTCAACAGGGCCACAATCGCCACGGCCCATGCTTCAAGCGTGTAAAGTGTAAGCAAATGGCAAATGTCAGCCGCTCACAAGTGTCGCGTCCTGAACAGCCAGTCGCTCCCATCCCCGCGATACGCATCGTTCTTCAATGTCACAACCGACAAATCGGCGTCCCAGGTTTCGGCAGGCGACGGCGGTAGTGAATCCGCCTCCGCATGGATCAACAACCAAATCGCCGGGATCAGAGAAGTAGCGGATCAGTGTCTCAATTTCGTGAATCGGCTTTTGCCAAGGGTGCCAGTCCTTCTCCTTGGAGTCGGTGTGGAAGAGATCGTGCCAGCGACGACGCTTTTGCCAGTCACCTTTGGAGAAGACCAGAATGGGTGTCCAGTTATTTGCAAGATCAAGAGGATGGATGGGATTGGCATTGCCGAACCACACCGATGCCATCATCCAGCGATAGGTCAAGTGCCGTCCAAGGTCCGCAATCACCCGGTCCAGGTTGAAGTGGCCCGAATAAGTGACTAATAAGCCGCCCGGTACGAGGAGCCTTTCAGCGACCGCTCCAAAGTCCGCAATTTCCGGCACGAACTCCTTGACGTAGGGAATGTCGGTGCAAACCAAATCCACGGAACCAGGGGCAATGCCTGCGGTGTTTTCAAGTTCCTGAAACCGGCAATGACACAGGCGAACCGAATCGTCAGTCAGAGGCACGATTGGGTTGGCAGCAATCTCTTTCTGGCTTGCATGACGACGGGCACGACGGGCGGCGGTGATCGGATCAAGGATTTTGTCGGATGCGGATGCTGGCAAGTTCTTGATCGCTGCCAGGGCTTTATCCGTTTCCTTGGGGGTGCTTGCCATGATCCGCCGATAGGTGGCCGGGCGGTCTTTGCCATCCCGACCATGACGCATCGGCAACTTGTCAATTTGACGAGTTGATTCCAATTTTTCCCGTACCGATGCGACCGTGTTCTTGCTCACGCCAATAATCTCGCCCAAGTGAGTGTCGTTGATTTGCGAGTCGGCCTTGAGATAGACCGAAATCAGTTCCCGCCGTTGAACACGGGTGAGATGACGGCGGTTGGCATTCAGGGCAATGGCAATTTGCAACCGCTCGGCATCGGAATTAAAATGCCGCACTTCCCGTGGGCAATAGATTCCAAGTTCTTGGCAAGCACGGTCCCGGTGCCAGCCGTCAATGCTCTTGCCGTGCTGGTCTACGATGATCGGCACGCGGACCCCATGCCGGTGGATGGAATCCTTCAACGCGACATATTCGTCCGGTGGCAACGCGGGAAGCAACTGTTCCGGCCTCCAGCCAGCAGCAGTTGCACGCCGATTATGACCGCGAGTGGAGGACGACGAAAATCCAGTGTGTTTCGTGGGCTTACCCATGATTATGACTCACTCTCGGAAGCCGGGGTGGAGTCGTGGGGTTGAAAAATAACCAACACAGGATCGGCATCAGCGAAGCCTTCCGCTTCAATGGCTTTCTTCAACGCCTCCGGTATCCCCGGAAAGCACGTTATGACCAGGAAGGCGTTGAGCGGCACTCCTTCCCTCTGCACCCATTCAATGGATTCCGAGTCTTTGGCCAGCACACGCACAAACTCATACAAATCAACAGTCATTCAAAGACCTCCACGTCAGATTGTGCCCCAATGAATGCGGGTGGGGCCGTTCCCGCTTATGTGTCATGCAGCCGCTATTCGTCTACACTTTGCACTTGGCAGGTGTGTAATGTGTAAGCAAATGGGGAATGCGAATCGCATCCGCCGCAGTACAGGCGTCCGATTGTGGTGGCCGCCTGCGTTTGGTTTTGTCGCCTGTGGGCCGCCTGTCGGTCGTCTTGCGGCGAACGGGCTTTTGCACCTTGGGCCGCTTCACATCTGCCTTCTTACCCGCCTTTTGTTTCGCAGCGGGTTTCTTCTTGGCCGATTTCTTCGTGGCCTTGGTAGGTGGCTTGACCGGCATGTCAAGCGGTTCTTCCGGCAGGTCATCATCTTCGGGGGCAACGACCTTCAACGGCGTCTTTGTGGCAGGCGGCTCGGCGGGCTTCTTCCGCCTGGACTGTGCGGCTTTCTTGCCATCGGATTTCTTCTCCGTGGAATCGTCCTTTGGCGAGTCGGCGGGAGCAGGTTGTGCTTTGGCAGCCTCCAAGTCGGCAATCAACGCCATGCGGTCCACTTCGGGCGGTGCGGTGCCCTCGCATTCAACTTGTGGTGGAGGGGCAACCCTGAGTTGGCCGTTCTTTTCCAGTTCGGCCTTGTAGTTGTAGTAGGTCTTCTTGCAACCACCTTCCAGGGCGATGAATTCCTGAATTTTGTCCTCCACGGTCGGATACTTCGGGTCATCTACCAACTTTTGGACAAGCCAAAGTTTGGACCCCGGATCGCAAAACCGCGTCGTGAAAAACTGCTGCCAGTCCAAGCCCGCCGCCTTCTTCTCTGCCGTCAGGTTGTAGGCACGGGCAGTCAAGCCGACGACGCGGTGGAGATGCTGGGCAATGAAGTCAAATACTTCTTGGTCGTGAAACCATTTGGCACAATACTGATGAATCTCGGCGGGAGGCGGATCAAAATAGACCAAGTGCCCACGGTCCAAAATCGCGGCGTAGAACGGGTCATTGCTGGAAACGAACCTATTCATCACGAACACGGACTTGCTGGTAGTCTTGAAACTGGGCGGGTAATGGTCCAAGTTTTTGCTGCTGGAAAGCCATTGCAGCATCTTCTCGGCATGATGCTCCGTAAGTGCCCGCATCAAGGTTTTTCCGTTGTCGCTGGCCCAAAGAACTTCGGCATCATTGAAGATAAGCAGGCGGTGGCGATAATCGTAGCATTCCTTGTAGGCCCCCAGCGGCGTCGTCTTGCCGGTAATGAGATGGCTCTTGGCAGGATTTAAGGCAAGATACTTGAGCATGGCTTCGGTTTTCCCAAGGCCAGGGCGACCAATCAAGATGAACAACTTGTAGTGGTCGCCAAAGAACGCGGCGGTTTCGGCATCAAGTTGAGCGTAGGTCCGAATCGTAAGGGCTTCGGAGGGGACTTCGGGGGAACGAGACATAGTTGAGTTCCTTTTGGGTTTGCTTGTGAACGTGAAAAACCCGCAGAGCCAAGGCTGGTCGTGCGGGCAACGAACTTCTACCGTACCGGGAATTAAGTTTTCTCCACGATTTTGACGCGACGAACTTCGGTGATCTTGTACAACCAATAATCAACGCGGGGAGGACACGCCAACAGCTTTACAATGTCCCGACCGCGATAACCCCCTTCGTACTGGGTCACGGTGGCAAAGAACTCTAAAAAATCTCCTTCGTTCAATTGGCCCAACGCCCGGAATCGTTTCGTTTCAGTGACCCACACATGCTCGGCCACACATTCGCCCGTATCAACGCGGGTGATGTCGGTAAGAATGATCGTTTCTGTTGGCTGAACCGTACCGGGTTTCAACCCATATTTCTGAAACTTCGCACAGAAATGAAATCGTTGGCCCATCAGCGACCGTAGTTTCTTTCGCATTGGATGGTTGTCCTCAAAGAACGAGCTAGTACTGAGAACCCAGCGGACAACCCACCAGAACAATTCCCGGTAAGGACACATGTCTACGTACCGGGATTTACTTTTTTCCGGCGACCGTTGCCCTGGAAAGTCATTCCCGGCTGGCACTTCGGCCATTGGAAACTGCTGCCGCTGCCACCACGCCTCTCCGTTCCTCCGCGTCGATCATCTATAATGGCGGCTCCCATACACCAGGGCCGAACCATGCAAGGACTCACCTTTCACCCCGCCTGTCTGCTTTTCCCTCCCATGAGCCAGGGGGAACTTCGGGAACTTGCTGCCGACATCAAGGAACGGGGACTGCTCAATGCGGTCGTTCTGCTCAAGAGACAAGTCTTGGATGGCCGGAATCGGTTGGCGGCGTGCAAACTGGCCGGGGTGGAACCGCGATTCGTGGAATGGGAGGGGGAGGGTTCGCCCACGGAATGGGTCATAAGCCAGAATTTGTTCCGCCGCCATCTCACCAGCAGCCAGAAGGCCGTTGTCGCCTACCAATTGCTTCCCGTGTTGGAGAAAGAGGCCAAGGATCGGCAGCGTCAATCGCCGGGCAGAGGAATAAAGGTAGGGAAGAAACGCCCGGCCTTTTCGTTCGACGGCAAGGCCAGCACCATCGCCGCCCGCTTGACAAAGACCAATGAGAACTACGTCAAGGCGGTCAAGGCAATCAGCACAACCGCTCCCGAATTGATCGAGGTGATTCGGGCCGGTCATTTGAAAGTGCCCGATGCTGTTCAGGTCGCCAAATGCCCCAAGGCCATGCGAAGCACCGTGCTTGATCTATTGAAGACTGCCAGGGTCGGCACCACGGTCAAGCGAGTCATACGCGAAGCCGAATTCCAATCACTGGAAACTTCCGGCCATAAGCATCGATGCCAGCGGTCCCGTCACGGCAACGAGATTCAGGTGTGGTGCGACGATTGCATTGAGGCCATGAGCAAGAAGATTGCCGACAAGACCATTTCGCTCGTCGTGACTTCGCCGCCGTTTAACCTGGGTGTCGCCTACCATTCCTATCAGGATGACCTTCCTTGGGAAAAGTATTTGGATTGGCTTGGGACGGCCTTTTCGGAAATCAGACGGGTGTTAAAGGACGATGGTTCGCTGTTCCTCAATGTCGGAAGTTCTCGCCGCAAACCCTGGAATGCGATGCGAATTGCCGAAGCAGCCGGAAAACATTTCGTCCTGCAAAACGAAATCGTGTGGGTCAAGTCAATCGCGGTCGATGGCGAAACGCATGGGCATTTCAACCCGGTCGTGGGCAGCCGTTTCCTCAACCACAATTTTGAAATGATTTACCATTTCACCAAGGACGGCAAAGCCTCCCTTGACCGGCTGGCTGTCGGCGTGAAGTACAAGGAGCTATCCAATCGCGTGCGAAACAGCACCCATCACGATCTTCGTTGTGGTGGCGATGTATGGTTCGTGCCCTATGAAACCATTCAGGACGAAATGGAAAAGGGCCGTCATCCGGCAGTATTTCCCGTGGAACTTGCCGCCCGCTGCATCAAGTTGGCTGGAATCAAGAAGGATACGGTCATACTCGATCCGTTCTTTGGCACAGGCTCGACCCTGGTGGCCGCGAAGAATCTTGGCGTGAAGGCCATCGGCATTGAAGTCGATCCGGCCTATTGCGAACAGGCTCGACGACGCTTGGAGGAATAGCCGCCATTCACTTACACTTTACACTCGCGGTGTAAAATGTAAGTGAATGGGAAGTGTCGCTCATTCGGGATTCTTCGGAGGCTGACGATGCCGCCGCAAATACCGTTGCACGGTCATTCTGGATTTGCCCAACGCGGCGGCAATTTCCCGAATTGACTTGCCCTGTTCCTTCAACTTCAAAATACGATCCCGCGTCTTGGCCGCACCGTAGGCGGTTTGGGACAACCGGGAATCACTGAAGGGAGTCGGCCCGGCAGCACCAAAAACCGGCGTCAAGAAGTCCTGAACCTTGCGAGTCGCCTCAAAAACCCGACCAAACGGGCGATTGGTGTATATTTCCGCCAGATCATCGGTAGCGACCGGCTGACCGTGACAAAGGAATATGCCAGCCGTTTCGCCATCCGAGAAACGCCGAATCAGGTCGCCAGCCGTCTTACGCATTTTTCCGAACGAAAGGCCCGCAAATTCAGGGTGTTGCTCCTTGATCCGTTGGTTGAGCCGCCAAAAGACATTGGGTATCTGCTGATTGCGGTTATTTCCCTTCGTAGGCCGGTTGTACGGAATCCCGTGATCGTTCAGCATAAGAATCGCCGCGTCACGAAATTCAAGGTGTTTCTTCCTCCGCTCTATCGCCCATTGCAGGGCTTCAACGGTTTGCGGAAAAAGGATGTGTTCGCCATAGACGCCGTTCTTCCGCCGCACCCGCTTGATAAACGAGTCGGCATCCGTAGTCTCGTATTTGAGAATCTCCTGGTGCCGCTTTCCATGCCCTTTGAACAGGACAACCTCCCCAATCAACAAGCTGGCGATTTCGGCGGTTCCGAATCCGCAGTTGAGTCCCAGCAACAGGAACACCCTTTCCAAAGGAGTTGCATATTCGTTGAGAAGCTGCAATTCGTCCCGCATGAATGTAGCCACTTGCATTAGCTTCTTCTGTTGCTCGTCCGGTGCCGCATCAACCTTGGTTTTGATTTCATGGAAGTCCTCCGGTTTCCGCCAGTCAAAAGTCTTGGACTTGTGAAGCCAACGAAGGAACCGCTTCAACTCACCGATGTAGTGTTCTGCTGATTGCTTGCTGATCGGGTGGGTGGTGCCCTTCTTGAATGGACGCTGACGCCAGTAACGGAACATTTCCTCAATCCGCGTTTCGTCCAGCGTGGAGAGCGGAACATTGTCGTGACGGCCAATCAGGGTTTCCACTTGCCGAATCTTCGTGCGGCCACCATCGGTGATCCGCCCCAATGCCGGGCGGAAGTAATCCTTCTCAATCCACGCGATATAGGTCCGCATCGCATCGTGGAGGAGACCACCACGATGGGATAGATCGGCTTCGCTGATGTTGCCGTTCTTGATGTGAGTCTCGGTCGTGGCTTCAATCTTCTCTTCCAAGTCCTTGATCTGCCCACTGACCATTGAGCGGTTCTTCTCCACGCCCGAAACATACGCCGCTTCGTCTTCGGCCAGGAAAGAAATCATGGGATAGTGCCGCTGAATACGATGCAGCCAACTCGCATAGTCGGCGGCGGCGACCTTGACCGGCTTGGGAACGCGAATCTGGCAAGCCCCCTTTGCGATCAATTTGGCCCATTCCAGGGTGTTCGGCGTCCAGACCAACGGCCTTTCGGTCAGCACCTCTCCCATCCGATTCCACAGGTCCAGCAGCTTTTGCTCCCGCCGCTTCGCTTCCTTCAGATCGTTGCCGAGCCGGAACTTGTGCTGGACCAGCTTGCCGTTCCTGCTACGGCTCCACCCGACTTGGCGGGGATACTGGCCTTGGTCATCGAGCGTCCAATTCTGTTTGATACGGGTAGGCATGGTGGCCTCCTTGGGGTGCAAACTTGACTTGTTCGCACGGCCACCGTACCGGGAATTAAATTGGCTATAGGCCGCACCGCGACACCGAAAGGTGGGGTGAGCCAGGGTTGCTATTCCATTACATCTTGCACTTCGGGGGCGTTGGGGGCTGTCCCAAGACGAGAGATGGAGGCGGAAGTCCGATAAGGGCAAAATCCCGGCTTATCGGACTTTTGGCACGCCCTTATCGGACTAAAAATCGCGTTCTTATCGGACTATTTGCGATTTCGGGCCAAGACAGGCCGGGTGATGGGACAAGCAAGAAGTGCCTAAACCCAATAAGAAAAGCCACTTACGTCAATGACATAAGTGGCTTAAAAGTGGAGCGGAGGAGGATCGAACTCCCGACCTGTACATTGCGAATGTTATTTATCGTCGTAAGTCCTTATTTTTCGGCTTGTTTGTCCCCTTCATGACCCCTATAATGATCCCAAGGGGGACAAAAGCGGGGACAAAACCACGACCTATACATTGGACGGGGACAAGTTTTCGCGATATGATACTTTGATAGAGCAAGTTGGGATGGAGGTGCAAAAATGCCAAGAGCCGAACTCATGACGTGGAACACTACGCACCTGCGTTGGAAGAAGAAATACCATGGCAAGCAGTATGCCGTGTCGTGTCGCCAATTAGAACTGCCACCCGACCAGCATACTCGCCTCGGTAGTCTTGAAGCCGCGAATGATTGGTGGAGGAAGAAACAGGCGGAACTCCACGAGCAGGGTGACCTTTATGACAGGCCGACGCTCCTCGACATCGAAGGCGAAATCCAATACCTGAGAGGGCAATGGCAAGATGGGAAAATCACCTACGACGAACTGGAAAAGAAAGAAGCCCCCTGGGAACGGGAGCGGCAGAAACTCTTAGGTGGTCATTTGTTGACCACCCTCCACGACTACCGAAAAGGTATCGTCACTGGCGATACATTGGCGGATGAGCTAGAGAAGATCGCCATGGCCAACGCCTCGGCCGATCCTGCAACCGATTCACTCGACCAGGCCATCGACGAGTATATCGGGTTCCAGCGAACGAGGGCAAAGGCAGGAGAGATCGCGCCACAACGATTCCACGTATATCAGGCTCAAATCGAACTGTTCAGGGCTTGGATGCAGGAAGCCGGTCACACAAGTGTGTCAGCAATCACGGAATCCCTCTTGGGCGACTACCATAAACACCTTCTGGACAGGATCAAGACTGGGCGTAATAGCAAGGGCATTTCCAGAACATACGCCAAGGGAATCATGGATACCGTCAAGCAGCTGGCCCGGCGATGTTTCCAAAGACGTTTGATCGAACTCCCGAGAAACTTGATCGACAAATACGCCCTGCGAATCAAAATTCCGAAAGTCAGGCCTCGCCTCGCCAGCATTGCTCAGGTCAAGACATTGCTGAAAGCGGAAGACGAAAGACTCCGGCTCTACTTCCTGCTCATGCTGAATTGTGGTGCGTATCAGAGCGACATCGCAGAGCTTCGGCGAGACCAGTATAACAACGGGCGGATTATTCGGAAACGAACAAAAACAGAGGAACACGAGAGCGTTCCGACCGTGACATATAAGCTCTGGGAGGTGACGGATCGGCTGCTAAGTAAGCACATGGAAACCAGCGGCGACTGGTTGCTTCTCAATTTGAATGGCGAGCAACTTTGTCGAAGCTGGATTGGAAACGACGGGAAGGCCAAGCACGTCGATAACATCGCCATGAAATACAAACGCCTTGTGAAAAAAGACGATGACCGACCGACATTGAAACAGCTACGTAAGACTTCGTCTAACCTCCTTTTCAATGACAAGCGATTCAAAAATCTGCACACGCTCTTTCTGGGCCATTCGCCTCGAACGGTCGCCGAAATCAACTACGTGGAACCTAATGACGACACGCTTGACGAGGCGATTGCGTGGTTGGGTGAGCAGTATGGCGTCAAGTGATCAGACTAACGCTGTTCCTGAATCGTTAGTACGGGGTAAGCAAGTTGCAAACTACTGGCATTTAAGCACTTGTGGATTCACTAGAGTTGTGCATTCCGTGCATTGCTCGCATGGTTTGTGTGCGGATTTTGTGCGTTGCCATCGGCGGTCACACATCCTTGATGTCCTCATTTGATGGCGTGAGAATGGGCAACCCTGGGGAACTTTGCCGTCAACCAGCCTTAGCCAAACCCCGACCTGCCCATCTTGCCGATTCCCCCATTGCCCCAGGAATCCACCGATGAGTGACAACCACGCAAAACCGTCTGAACTGCCAGCCAACTTGACGGCCCTGCAACTTCAACTGCTCGATTTGGCAACTCGCACCAAACAGGGGATCAGCAATCCCCAGGAACGATCTCAAGCGACGCAGGGTCCAGTTATCGTGATTCGAGGCAAATAGCTCGATTTACCTCCGAAAGGCTCGGCACCTTTGGGCCGCCGCAGAGAGCTTTATTCGCCTGTTGGCGAGAGATCCCCGGAACCCCTAGCCGCACCGCTCGCTCAGCAGTTCGTCAAAATCCAGGGCATTGGCCTCATCCATAGTGAAGGATTTGTCCGTCGCTTCCCTGAGCTTCGGATACAAGTAGAGTAGTGACGCGGCCAACTCATTCGCATACTCTGAGCCCTTGCCTTCGGGATCGAACTTGGAAGCAATATCATCCGCAAGGGCGTCGCAGATTTCACGCAACAGACTATCGGCGGAGCCACTCCCAAATCTTTCTATTTTGGCGATGCGGTCTTCGGCAACGTCGGCTATTTGGTCTTCAAGGGACGAGCCGAAGATCATCCGCTCCAGATCGAACTCCGACTTCTCCGCTCGTGCCTTGCCTCTCTCTTTCAGAGCGGCCCACGTCGCCTCAAGGTCGCTGTCGTCCTGTGGAAACGACTTGAGCATCTCGTCGAAATCAAAGGTCCCCTCATCGCCGCGATCCTCTTCTGACATAGTGGCCCTGCTTGCAAGTTTGTGGATGGTAGAGCGTATAAGTGGCAGTGTACATCGGACAGGGCAGACTTCGCAAGTGCCCCATTTGGCTAAAACAGTCCGTCAATAAAGTACATGATCACTCTGGTAACTCGGCAGTTTGACCCGGTTACCAACTTTCTTCTTGACATCATACTCTACTTGCCCGAGACACCCATTCTGGCGACTGATCGTCGTTGCTCAGCTTTTGGGTGGAATCTGCCCTGACATTGCTATCGTCCGCGACTATAATTAGGAGCCGCTTCAGTAGCCAGGCTGATAACTCCCATCACTCCCAAACTAACCAGGCCCTCGAACGGACACATTCTCATGGCTAAAAAGAAGACCGACGCCGTACCGACGCCCGAAGAAGCAGCTCCGCTGACGTCGGAGCAATTCCTCAAAATCGCGGAGAAATTCGTGCCGGACATTAAGGGCAGGGATCGCATCCGGCAATTCAATGCGTTTTACGCTCTCGGCAAGATGCTGATAGAACACTTTCCGAAGCACTCGTCATACGGCGACAATCAGATGACCAAGTACGCCGAGGCCCTTGGATACTCCAATGGCTGGATCTCAAAGGTGCGAAGGTTTGCTGCCGCGTACAACCAGGCCGATTTCGACGAACTTCTCAAGACCAACCTTAACTTCGGGCACATCGCTCTGCTGCTAAGCCTTGAAGGTGCCGAGAGGATCAAGTATCAATCGGAAGCCGCCAAAAAGAAATGGACGGTTGCCCAATTACAGCGGGATCTGAAAGATCGGCCGAATGTCGTGAAACGAGGTGGCCAACCGATGAAAGTATCCGATGATCCCGGCACCGCACTACGCCATCTTGTTGCTGAAGGCGAGACATGGAAGCAACGCTGCGAGAAGACCGCCGAACAGATTTCCAACAAGGCGAAGATGTCGGCCAAACTGCGAGAGCAGGCCCAGGATACGGCCGCTGCATTGCAGGCGACGATTAAGGTTATACAAGGCGTGGCTAAGGGGCTGGCGGCATTGAAATAACTCCAGCCAATCGCCCGCCCTACCGCCAACTGAACTTCAAAGCATAGATCTAATGAGGCATCTCCGCATGCCCTACTGGAAGCATTGCCCTGCTGCCCTGGCCTGCAAAGATTACATTAGAAGGCCCGTCCGCCGGTGTTGGTTCAGAGTCGCCTATAAATCGACATGAACCAGAGTTGAAAGCACTGGCAATTGCGGGCCTTCGCTCTTTCTTGAGCTTCTCCAACCCCTCTATTCACAATCCACTGGATGCACCGTTTGGGTTATTCTCGCAATTGACGTGCTAGACTTGTATGGGGCATATCATGGATCCATTGTTTCAATCGTTTGGGCTCGCACTGCTGCTCGGCTTGCTCGTCGGGCTACAGCGGGAACATGCTGCGGCGGGAATCGCTGGCATGCGAACCTTTCCTTTGATCACCCTCTTCGGCTCAGTTGCGGCCGTCCTGGCCAAGGAGTTTGGCGGCTGGGTCATCGCAGCAGGGCTGCTGGCAATCGCCGCTCTCGTTTTCGCACATGTGGCCTCGCCCTTCCGGAAAGATCGAGGAACCTCCTCGGCTGAATCTAGCGGCACAACAACCGATGTCACCATGCTCTTGATGTACTGCGTCGGGGCAATGCTGGTAACTGGCCCGACTACCGTCGCCTTGGCCGTCGGTGGGGCGGCCGCTGTGCTCTTGCAGTTCAAACCCGAACTGCATGGATTCGCAAACCGCCTGGGAGATCAAGATCTCCGGGCCATCATGCAGTTTGTGCTGATCACATGCATCATCCTGCCCATCCTTCCGCAGTACAATCTGACGATATGGCCCGATCCACCCTATGGCCATCTGAATGTGTTCAATCCGTTTGAAATCTGGCTCATGGTCGTGCTAATCGTAGGCATGAGCCTGGGCGGATACATCATGTATAAGTTCTTCGGCGAGCGGGCCGGGACTTTGGTCGGCGGGATTTTGGGTGGAGCCATTTCGAGCACCGCTACCACAGTCAGCTATGCACGCATGGTTCGTAAAGATTCGGCCTATGCGGGCACAGCCTCGATCGTGATTATGATCGCATCGACAGTCTCGTGTCTTCGCGTCCTAATTTCCGTGGCTGTCGTGTCGCGATCATTCCTGGTTGCGGTCGGACCGCCCGTGTTGGTCCTGCTCGCTTTGACGTTTGCACCTGCCGCCTTACTCTGGCTGCGAAGTCGTGCCCAATCGGTGGCCATGCCGTCTCAAGGTAATCCATCGGAACTCAAGGCAGCGATCGTGTTCGGCGTCATGTATGCGGGCGTACTTTTCGCGTTGGCGGCGGCCAAGTCAGCTCTGGGCAACCAGGGGCTTTATGTTGTCGCCGGCCTTTCAGGCTTAACGGAAATGGACGCCATTACCTTATCGACGGCCCGCCTTTCGCTGGTTGATCCCACCATGGCCGCCAACGGGTGGCGATTGATCGTGCTGGCCATCATGGCGAACATGGTGTCAAAGGCTGCTCTTGCCGCCATCTTAGGAGGCTGGCGATTATGGCTCCGAGTTGCCATACTGTTTGCTATACCAATGGCTGGAGGTGCGATTCTGCTAGTCCGTGGCTAGGACTGTTTTCGTCTCGATTGGGGATGGCCTAGTTCCTTGGTGGCCCTTCGCTTTGGGCCACGGCTGGACCTACAATATCTGGGGCTTCGCTTGCGTGAAGCTGACGCTGGGCCGGAAGATCATCCGTGTTGGGACATATGATGCGGAGGGGCTGGCGAAGGTCATTTGTGAGAAGACCGGCCTCAGTAGGATTTTCGACTGATCGAGAACGGCTAGCAATTCCGAACCGACATTGCCTGCTTCCCCCGTCTTTCATAGTTCCGGACAACGTCAGCTTTGCCTACAAGGACTTCTTCTTGCCCCTGAACTTGGCAACCAGCCACCAGATGACGACAAACAACAGCGAGCCGAAAAAGGCCGAAATCAAGTCGTTGAAGGTGACCTTGAGTTCACCAAGGCCCAGGTTGATATTGAAGATTCGGAATAGCAGACCACCAATCAATGCCCCGACCATGCCAACGCCAAGGTTGGTCCAGCGGCCCAGCCCAGCCTTCTTGAGCGTTACCAGCATTCCAGCCAGCGTTCCGGCCAGACCACCAACGACCAACCAAACGATGAATTGCCCGACAGTTAGGTTCATTATTGTGACTCCCTAAGATTTTGTAATTGAGATGAAAATGTGATCTGCTCAGATGCCATGATTAGCATCAGCGTCTCGATCTTGTTCTATTAAAGCCATGAGCGATCGTGTCGGTCTGGTGGTCAACTCTTGGTCCTTCATCCGCACGCAATTACTTGCTCTTAGTCCTCGTCGCCTTACCGTACTCCGCTGCGACTCGCTCCTTCACTACCCGCCCCGGCTTAAACTTCACCGTCACACTTTCGCCCACCATGATCTGCTCGCCGGTCCTTGGATTGCGGCTCTGCCGGGCCTCCGCTTTTTCACCTCGAAGACGCCGAAGTTCCTTAATTCGACGCGGCCTTCCTCGACCAGGACGTTGATGATTGCTTCGAGCGTCTTTTGAACGATTGGCTGGGTTTGTATTGCGGAAAGACCCAGTTCGTCTGCGATGCGGCGGATAATATTGCGTTTAGTCATGGTGTCATTATATCAGGATGCGTTGGCGTGTGTAATCACGCCCCTGATTCACCTTGACCCGAAGTAGAAGAGCACCAACCCGAGTGTGATGTCTCGAAACTGGTGCGGCACGAGTTCGCCTCGATCCATCAGGCTAGGCACGGCGGTACATAACAACACCAGAAGAACGGCAATCGCCTTGAAATCCTCCCAGCCTCGCACACTCCGAAGGCGGGCCACAATACCGAGAAGATAGGCGAATACCACGCCCAGAATGGACACCGCCTGGGACTGGAACAGCCGGTCCTGCCGATAAAGGTACACGGCCAGTCCGATGAAGGCCACAACAAGGATCAGGCGGATGCTGTATTGCGGCAAGTAAAGCGGGCGTGGTTCCGCCTCGATATGGCCCTCTTCGGTCAATCGGCGGATGACATCGGGCGAAAGCCGGATGAAGCGTCTCGACGTGAAGTAATGAGCCAGGGCGATCATCAGAGTCTCCGTCCAGAGCAGTTCGACTTCACGCCCTCTTCCCAACTGCACGATGACGACCGCCACGATCAAGAGCGTCAGCAGGGCTCGGACGCTGCCTCTGGGAAGCCCAATGGGTGGTCGTGCCTCGGAGCTTGGCTGCGTCAGTGGGGATGATTGACGTGGAATACTCTCAAGCATACCTACATTCTCGTTTTCAATCTCCCGGGTAAGCACATACTGCCTTGGCTAGATCACGAGCGATCAGGTCGTGGAATTCAAGCGAGAACGCCCCATCCCAGACATTCTGGCGATGAGGCGTTCTCTCGGCTGAGCAGTTACTTTGCCATATCTTTCAACATCTTCAGTGCCCGCACCTTGACCTTGCTACAGGCTGGCTTGGCCGGACGATCCATCAGTTCGCCTGGCTTGAACGGATTCGGCACGCCCTTCTCGGCCTTGCGGGCCGGAACCTGCTTCTTCTCGATCTTCACAAGGCCGGGGATCGTGATTGCCCCAGCACCCTTCTTGCCGAGGCTCGTCTGGATTTCGGCAGCCAGGGCATCCAGTACTGCGGCCACCTGCGTCTTGGGCAGTTCGGTGACGGCGGCGATGTTGGCGAGTAGTTCGGTCTTGGTTAGGGGTTTCTTTGGGGTGACTTCTTTGGCCATGAATCTTTCCTCCGTGAGGTGATAGAAAATAAGTTGTTTATCCGCAGTGGATCGCGTGATTAGAGGCGATTTTGGCGAGAAATACAAGCCAGAAACGGCATAACTCCGCGAAAACGAGCAGAAACTTGCCTCCGGCCCCGTATTTCTCGGGTTTTCAGGCTTCATTGAGACTGGGTGAACATGAGGTGGTAGTCATCATCGGTTCATCCACGTTCCATACGGGTCAGTAGCCCGTTTGATCGACCACGGGGATTTTACCCGTTGTGTCCGTGTTCATGTTTGCAGGGTGAATTGGAAGCAGCGGCGGGTGGGCATGTCACGGTCGTTGAATCTTGCAGATCGGCAATGCGTGTTGGAGTGTTTTCACACCTTTGACGGTGACGTGGGTGCTGCCGAGCCACAACTCCTTGAGTTGAGTCAGTCCTGCAAGGTGTGCTAGCCCTGCATCCGTGATCTGGGTGTAGCTGAGTCCCAGAC
>Ga0118677_10002478_pt1 | contig 37023 bp, 25 predicted proteins | sample AliMusrvi5mmetaG_FD_86154 | JGI IMG/M metagenome (GOLD analysis project Ga0118677, IMG submission 86154)
GCTCTACATTGGCACGAACTACGATGGCCCCACGCCCGCGCCCCCAAACCCCGAGGTTTGGCGTTCGCCGCGCTACCTTGCAACCTGGGCGCGCAAGCGCATCGGGCTGGCAACCAGCAAGAGTGTGCGCGGCCCGTGGAAACGTCTGGACCAGCCGCTGCTTGAACCTCGGCCTGGCGAGTGGGATTCCATCGCCACCACCAATCCTTCGCTCTGTCCTTTGTCTGACGGCTCGTTTCTCCTCGCATATAAGTCGCGCAAGGAAAACCTCGGCCAACTCCAGGTCGGCGTCGCGCAGGGCTCACACTATACCGGCCCGTGGAAACGCCAGCCTACACCCTGGCTTTTCCGCGGCAAACCCGCGCACGTCGAGGACCCCTTTCTCTGGTACGAGGATGGCCGCGTGCAGGCGCTGATGAAGGACATGACGGGCGAGATCTGCGGCGAGAAATTTGCCGGCGTGCATGTTACGAGCGCAGACGGTCTGAACTGGGACTTCGACAGCGCCACGCTGGCCTACCGGCGGGAGGTGCGCTGGAGCGATGGCCGCGTCACGAAACAGGCCTTCCTCGAGCGCCCGCAATTGCTCATCGAAAACGGCGTCCCGACCCACTTATTCTGCGCCACTGCCGAAGGACCCGGCAGTGATCTCAAAGATGCGACGCGCACCTGGAATATCGTGTTCCCGCTCGCAACATGACCTCGCGACATCGGTGCGGTATTTGCCTTCTGCTTACTCTGTGGCATCTCGGAGCCGAGGCTGGCGACAATTCTCCCGAATTGCGGGGTATCGCGATGGTGCCGCATATCCAGTCTTCAGAAATGCGCTACCGGCGAGAGCCCGACCGTAGCCTTGGCGCATGGGTGCAGTTGTTCGTCGTCAACAACGGCAACTCCGCACTACGTCTGGGTGCGGAAACACCCGTTCGCCTGCGCGGCAAAACGCCAGAGGAACTGCTCGCAGCCGGCGAGTGGACCTGGCACGACTTCCCAAGCGCCTGGACCAACGCACCGATTGAACTGCCGCCAGGCGCAATGACGGTCTGGTCCTTCAATGGCAGGAACGCTCCCTGGGGCGCAGGCACCGGCGCGGACCTTCGGGTCGGGGACACGCACCTTCAATGTGACCTTGCTAAAGCCCGCGTCTGGCTTTCGGCCGTCACGTTCCTTGGCGATCCCACGAATCCATTTCCCAACTCGGTTATTTTCCATGTCGCCAATGAAACCATCGCGCGAGTGCGGTTGGAAGCCTGTCGGTTATGGCTGCCTCGCGACAATCTCTCCTGGCGCATGCTGTTGCCGCAACCATGGCACACTAACCTGCTGAGGTTCCCCGTCGACGGACGGATACCCGCTGGCGACCACGGCGGGGCGCGGGTAATGACCGGACCGCTCCCACTCACCTACACCGCCTTAGAAGTGAAACTGTCCGACGATGAGGGACATGCCTTAACGCTTTGGACTTATCTCCGGATAAAACGCGAGGCATTCGATATCAGCGGCGGGTGGGTGGCTTCGGATTTGCATGGCAGCAACACGCTACAGGCCGAGCCCTACCTCAAAACGCTTCGCCGGATGCACGTCAATGCGGGTATGCACCAGGAGGTGCCCGGGTATTCGGATACCCCCCTTTTTGAAAAGTACCCCCTCAAATACATGAACCGCCTTCAGCCATTCGACCATTACGATGTTGAATCGAAGCTCCGCCGCATCCATGCCGTGGAATTTCTCGGCGAACCCCAGTATGGCGGCGGGCGGCCCGTCCCACCGATGGATGTTTGGCGGGCGCTTGCTCCCTATGAGGCGACACGGCTTCCCACAAGCGTCACCCACAGCGAGGAGCGCGTCTGGCGGTTCTACGCCGGACTTTCCGATTATCCTCATTACGATGCCTACCGGGTTACGGCTTCCTCGCCGGATGCGTGGTCCAAGTACGACCGGTGGGGTGGTGAGGTCATCCGCTGGGGTGCACCCCTGGAAACCATCGGCGACATGACCCGCTCGTTGCGCGAACTCAACCGGCCGCGCCCCATCGCCTATTGGTCGCAGGGTGCGCATGAAGGATGGGAACACTATGGTGGACGAGCAAGGACTTCGCCGACGGCAGAAGAACTCCGCGTTCAGGCCTATCATGCCCTTGCCAGTCGCATTACCTCGCTTTACTGGTTCAACCTCAGCCTGAAATCGTTGGTGAAGTTTCCCGATCTGATCGACCCAATTACGCGTATCGGCCGGGAAATCAAGATGCTGGAGCTGTTCTACCTGGAAGGCGAGGCGTCGTATTACGAACGCGTTCTTCGGGAAGGGAAGGCCGACTGGGACCTCGCCGTTATCGCCGGACCGCGCGGAGCGGTTCTTTTTGCTCTTGATCTGGCCTACCTGCCGGACCCGCACGAAAGAGTTTTCAAATTCGGTCCGCCACGCTCCGCCACGTTGTCGTGGCCGGTGCCTGGCTATCTGGAGCAAGCGGACCAACTTTGGCGTGTCGATGCGGACGGGATTCATCCGGAGAACATGGATCGCGGGAAGCGACGGGTTTCCGTGCGCACGCAAGGCAGCCCGGTAAACATCTTCCTGCTCTCCAGCGATCCTGAAGCAGGCGCACGATTGAAGGCACGGATTCACGAATTAGTTGCGGAGGAGGAGTCTGTCGATTTTGACCCGGCGCGCCGTGAGCCAGATCTCGAGACCCTCCGGGCGCTCTTGGGTATGACTGGCAAGAAGTGAAGCATGAGGTAAGAACTGGGAACAAGCAGGTCCAGGTGAGCTTCCAGCCATGAAACGTATTCCACGCCGTCAGTTCATCGCGACCCTCGCCGCAACCGCACCCTTGAGCGCGGTAGCGCTGGAAGGTTCGAGCGGTGTCAAGCCGGCTGAACAGTTTTCGAACCGCGGCTATTACCTGCTTCCCTGCCGCACCCCGACGCTGGGTTATCGAGCCTACCGGAACCTGGTCGATGATCTGGCCGGGGAACGCGTGAACGCACTTATCTTGTGGTTGGGGGGTGCTTTCCGTTCGCGGAAATACCCTGTCACCTGGCGATACAACGCCGAGCATCTCAATGTCCGCGACGATTTCATCCGCCGGCTCATCCGGCACGCCCACTCGCGGGGAGTCCAATGCCTGCTCGGCTTTACCCCGTTTGGCTACGACGGGGTGAATCAGTACCCGCTGGAGCATCCCGAACTCAAGGCCGTTGGCCCAGATGGCAAGCCGGTCAACGAGTTTGGGATCCATTGTTGGGGTTGGAATCTCTGCCCGGCAAAGCCCGAATCCCAGCGGTTCATGCTCGAGTATGCTCGGGAGCTGGCCTTTGAGTTCTACCCGCAGGCTGACGGTCTGTTCATCGAATCGAGCGATTACGCCATCTGCCATTGTCCCGAGTGCGGTCCCAAACACTTCGACCACGAGTTCCGGTTCGTGCGGGAGATTTCGGATGAGGTTTGGGCGCGCGATCCAGCCGCGACCATCGTGGTCTACCCGCACTATTTTTCCGGCGCCAGGCTGCGGTTTTCCTTCAGCGAGGCTGTGGCGACCAAACAGGCGTTCGACTCGCGCTGGACGCTCTTCTTCACACCCCACAGCGCTGCCATCGAGCCCGAGTTGATCGCTCGAGCCAGGGGAAGCTGGTGGTGGAATGAAGCGCCCTGCCGGTTTGATATACCCGGGATCCGTGACGGGGCTCGCCGCGCCCGTGAGGCCTACTGCACCGCGTACATGCCTTCGCTCGAATGCTATACTTACATCCAAACCCACGAGGAATTCGGCGAGCCGTGGCTCAAAGGCCGTCGGCAGGTGCCGTTTGGCTTTGGGTGGTTGCCTGAAGGAGCCTCGCCTTATCGCGAATTGCCAGTGCGCGCTGCCCGCCTCGCCTATCGCGAGTACACGGCTAACCCGGACCTGTCAGAGCAGGCCATGCGCTCTGCACTGGGACGTGGGCTTTTCGGGCCGCATTGGGAGCCAGCGCAGGTTGAGGATACCCTCGAACTATGCCGCGTGTTCAGGACCGACCGCGACTGGGCTGTGCCCGCTCCTCTGACTACCCCCGGCCTGGTTGAAGCGCGGCTCAAGGCTGGGCGACTCGATCCCAGCAAACGCGCCTTGTTGCGGCAGCAATTGGCCCGGGTGCGCGCGATCGCCGCCCGCAACGTTGGCTCAAAGAATCCCGGAGCCCAGCAACTCGCCCACATCGCTCAGTGGCTCAGCGACCAATGGCGAGGTGCAAACGCCAACATCTTGCAGGATCCAGCGCCTTTGTGACTCTAAGGGAGCCGTAACCTGTGGGCTCACAGCCATGCCCACCTTCTCATAGGGCATAATTCGCAGGGGACATCCGGGCGCTTTTTTTCACTTCATATACATGAAAGTGCAATTCCTGGTTGAGTCATGTGAGTTTTGTGCCTTATATCAATGGTCATCCGGTCATTGTGTGTTCACTTGTTGATGTCAAATATGAAAACTCGGCCCGCTCTGCTTCGGCATTCATTTCTTCTGTGCATCTTTGTATTGTCGCTGCTTGCAGGTGCCCCCGCTTTCGCCCAGATGACCACTGGCAAGGCGATGCAGGACTTCGACAAGACGTTTAACCTCGCCGCCAGCGACTGGAAGGTGCATCAAATCGGCTGCAGCCTGGGGGCCAATGTCCTCTGGCCGGGAGACGAGGTGATATTCAAGTTCTTTGTCAAACCAGGCCAACCTTATAAGGGACCCGTCAAAGCTGATGTCGTCCGCTACGGCACCAAGGGCATGCCGGGAGATTGGTGGAAACCGATTGTGTTCAAGATCGCCGAATGCGGCTCCAGCACCATCCAGGTCGATCTGCCGGCAGAGGGAGGGGGCTTCGAAATCAGTCCGAAAGTCGGCAACGCCTTCGGTGGGTACGCGGTTGTCCTTGACCTGGGAGAACACGGTCGCGCTTTTGGCTGCACTTGCGTGCGTGTGCCTGCGGCTGAACCGGGACGAGAACGACTCCCGACGTATGCGATGGATCTGGGTTGGCCTCACGAGATGTCACCCCAAGTGTTCAACGTGTTCAAACGGCTTGGAGTTAAGGGAGCCCGCACCGAAGGCGGCTACAACACCATTGCGGATGCGCATGTCGACTGGGCTATGGAAAACGACGTCACGCTGATGCTCACGGTTGGGTGCGGCAATACCCCACAGGAGCAGCAACCCCTTGGGCAGGGCCGGCCGTGGCTCAAACCGGACAACACCTGCATCGAAGGGATCAAGGAGGACCTGGCCTGGCTGCCCTCGTTCGATTCCGAGTTTAAGCGCTACCTCAAAGACGTTGTTTCGAAGTACGGCTGGCCCAAGGGGCCGGTCAATGCCGTCGAACTCTGGAACGAGCCCTGGGAAGCCGTTTCCATCAGCGGTTGGGGCGCCGATATTCCCCGTTTTCGTGAGCTATACCGGGTGATGGCCGAAGCTGTGCTCGAGGCGCGAAAGGAAGCAGGGGTGAAGGTGCTTATCGGCGGCGCCTGCTCCTCTGCTAACACCCGTGACAAGCTTTTCTGCGATGGCACGGACACGTTCCTGTCCTGGCTGGACTTCGTGAGCATTCACTACCAGCCGCTTTCGGCCGATCCCGTGCTGGAGCCGAAATGGATGAAACGCAAAAGCGAGTATGGCCGCGTGCGAGTTTGGGATACTGAAAGCTGGGTCGCTAATTCGGATGACCGGGTGGCCGCGGTCATCGCCTCCATGCGCGCCATGGGACAGGACCGGACCGCGGGCATTTATGCCGGGAATGTGTTCACTTCAGAGAAGCCTCGAATCAACGGACAAGAGTATGCCGTGGCGCAAGTGTGGTCAGCAGGCGCCTCGGTGGCAGCCTGCCAGCGTTTTATCGGGCAGCGCGAATTCAAAGAAATCCTGTTCAGGAATGGGCTGCCGTGGGTTTTTGTATTTGACGGACTGCGGCAGCGGGTTGGAGACGAGCGCGCCGGGCCGGCTAACCCCGACGACGGGACTGTGGTCGTCACGGGCGACCTGAGTGCGAGCTATGACAAGAACCGAACCCTATTCCGCTCGGTAGCCCTGACCAAGGACGCGCGCATGGAAATACCAGCCGATGGAGGCAGGTTCATCCTGTACGACTTCTATGCGAACGCGGTGCCTTCGGAATCCGGCAAGATCGTCGTGCCGTTGAATCAGCTTGGGTACTTCCTGCGCACTGACGGGAGCCGCGGCTCGTTCGAAAAGCTGTTGAAGGCACTCTCAAAAGCCAAGATCAGCGGGATTGAGCCGGTGGAGATCGTCGCCAGCGACCTGACGGCGCCCATCAGTGCCCGACCCAAACTCAAACTCAGGCTGACGGACGTGCTGAACCGGTCGGTGACCGGGAAGCTCAGCGTGAAAGTCGAGGGTCTGATCGTGCAACCCGAACATCAGAATCTGTCACTCCACGGCCAAGAGAGCGGCGAGGTATTCGTCACTGTCACCGGCGGCCAGGCAACGCCGGATAATAACTACAAGCTAAGGGCGACTTTTGAGGACAGCGAAGGCGGCGCGGTGAGCCATGCGGAGTTGACGCATGTAAACTACATCGCCAAACGCACTGTCACGCTGGATGGCGACCTGGGCGACTGGGACGGGGTGATCCCACAAACCGGAGCCCAACGAGTGGGGATCAGCGAGACCGAGAAGGCTTACCTCCCCTTCAAGAATTGGGACAGCCAAACCGGCGGCGGAGCAGTTACCGCCAGGTTGGCGTACGATGAGGGGTTTCTCTATTTCGCGGCCAGGGTGCCGAAAATGGATGGGTTACCGCGCTTCGAAACCCGCAAGGATGACGACTATTTCTATCCCGACAAAGTAATCAGCAAAGGCAAGGAGCTGACCTGGCCGGCGGGAGTGCGACATTATTCGTATCGCAAGGACTTCGAGGTTCCTTCCGGCAACGGCAAACACAATGTGCAGATTGCCTTCAATGTCATCTCGCCGGAGAAGAAAGACCATTTGCAGTATCCACCGGGAACCATGCCGAGGTTCTGCGCCTACTTCGACACGGATTACGAATTCGCACTTAACCAAGTGGGAGAATCCTATGGCGGTGGCACAGAGATCTTTTGCCTGCAACGTCCCGGCATGATGCGAAAGCACTTCTTCCCGCGACAACCGCGGGCTCCGGAGGATGGCGGGCCAGTCAAAGGCACAGCCAAACTTGTGGTGAAAGGGGACATCCTCGAATGTGCGATCCCCTGGGGTGCCATGCCAGAAGTGAAGCAGCGCCTGGCTGCCGGCCAAACGATCAAGTTCAGTTTCCGGGTGAATGATGGCGGAAATGCGTTTGAACTGGCTGCTGGCCGGAGCGTTTCCAAAGACAACTGCTTCGCCTTCCATAATGACTGGGCCACGCATTGGGCCAACGAGGTCGAGTTCGGATTCGAGAGGTAAACCGGGCTGCCCGCGACTCGACGCGCTGATCGCAACGACCAGAATAATAATCCTCAAGACCCACTATTTGGTGCCGAGTTGGCCCAAGGTGCCCCTGAGCATGACCAGGTGGGAGTCCTGGAGCCGGCGGTAAGCTTCAAGTTGTGACGTCGTGAGTACCCCTTGGAGTATCTCCAGCTTCTGCTTGCCCTGCAATTCCGCGGCGCTGACCGGGTTATGAGGCTGGGTTGCCAACGTGTTGGGGTCCGGGTCCAGTTGACTGACTGCCTGGTTGTAGAGGACCGCAAAAACTTGGTCCTGTTGTTCTTGGCTCAAACCCAGGCTATTCTGCACGCTCAACAACTCGCCATTGGCCACCAAGCGGGCATTGGCGGCGACGTCCTCCCGCTTGTACCTCTGATAAGCGGTTTGTTGCTCCGGGGTGAGTGCCGAGAGGATCTGCTGCTCCAGCGACTTTGCCCACTGCAGCTGGGTGGGCACATCCTCAAAGCTCACCTGCCCGGAGAGGACCTTTTGCAGGTTCTCGCGCCCTTCCTGAAGGGATTTATTCACAAGGCTCCGTACGGCCTGCTCCTGTTCCTGGCTCATGTTCAAACGCTCGCGTGCACGGACAATCTGGCTTTCCACAGACTGCTCGCCGGCGGCCTTAAGCCAATTGGCCGCTACTCCCGCCAGCCCCGAGCCGGAGTTGTTGTTGGTCGAGTTGGATGATTCAACCTGGTTCCTGGAAATGGCATTGGTTTGAGAGCGTAGCAGGGCACCAAGCTGGCGCCGTAAACGGGCTATCTCCTGGAGCCGGGCCGTCTCACTATCGCGCAACCGGCCCAACTCCCCCTTGTCCACCGTAATCAGGCGCAGACGTTCCGCCTCGCCGCGCAGTTCCGAAAGTTGGGCTGTTTCAGCGCGTAACTTCTGGTTGGCCGCTTCACTCTTCCGCAATCGGGTGCCCTGCCAGATCAGGCCCAAGGCCATGCAGCTCACTACGGCACTCACCAGGATGGTCGATATCTTCATCAGAATCGTCGTCTCTACCGGAGTACTACGTGTTCCGTTCAAGAAGGGTTACACCAAGAACCTGCAATGCGGCGTGGTGCCCCGTAATCAACCATCAACAAATGAAAGGAAGAACCAACACTGGATTAACCATCCATTATTACCTCAAGGCGCGAGGCAACGCTGCCCTGGCGCGAAAACTCTTCATCCACTTCACCAGGCCGCCCAAGACCTTGTGCAGGTCCGAAAGGAACAAGCAACCAGAAACCCCGAAGGAAAGTCAAGTCAGCCACAACCTTCAGAGGCAGAGCAGCGCAATCTGGTTTCATATTTACACACGAAATATGAAAAATAATGCTTGCCTGCGTTCACGCATGCTGTAAACCGTGACCAATTTGTGCAGATCACATGCTCACAAAATGAAAAAGAAATGCCTTGGATTTGGAAGACGCCGATTCGCTTCAGAACGGCCTGCTCCTCTCGTAGAGCGCGGCTCCAGTCGGTCTGCGGAAGAGTCTCTCTCGACGACTGCCGCTTCGTCTCAGTCTCCTCTTCACGCGTTTACGCTCATTGAACTCCTGGTGGTCATCGCCATTATCGCGATCCTCGCGGCTCTACTGCTCCCGGCGCTTGGCCGGGCGAAGCTGAAAGGCCAGGGCATTCACTGCATGAACAATCTCCACCAACTGGGACTTGGCTGGCAGATGTACATGCACGACAACAATGACCGGGTGCTGGGCCCGTTTCCCGACCCGCCCCGGCAACCATGCTGGGTGGACGGCGCGTATGATGTGGCGCCCGACGGGGTGAGTGAAAATACACTTAAGAACAGCACAGCGTGGTCATACATCAAGTCTGTACCCGCGTTCAAATGCGTCGCGGACCGGAGCCAACTCCGCTGGCAGGGGCGTCTGCAGCCTCGGCTGATCAGCTACTCGATGAATTGCTTTCTGGGTCCGGCGAGCGGGTGGGCCACCAGCTCCGGAGGAAACCGTTACCGGAGCATGCTCAAAATGGGGGATATGACCGGACGAGGTCCGAGTGAAATTTATACTATCCTCGACGAGCACGAGAATAGCATCAACGACTGCCACTTCGATCCCTTCGCTAACCTGAGTCGTTACAATAATGATTCATGGCTGGATGCGCCCTCAGGACGCCATGGGAACGCAGCGGGGTTCGCCTTTGCGGATGGGCATTCAGAAATTCACAAATGGCGAACTACCGGCCTTAGCAAGACGATCACCAGCGCGGACGGCGGCACGCCTCGTCCTTATCCTGATTTGCCGTTCATTGGGCCTGCGGTGTCCGCGGACTACCAGTGGGTCACCAACCACATCGCACCAACCAGGTAGCCCTATCGTCCGCCTTCTCTACATCGTGGCACGGCGAAAGAAGAACCCGATCCTTTTCGCGGTAGCTCGGGACCAGCTTTTGTGGCCCATTGCGATGATACAAATGATATGAAGGATGTAGGAAGAAAGACCGTTTCCCGTAATGGGGCGACGATCGCGGCCTCGGCCATTCTGGCGCTCGTCACGTCCGGACGGGCGCAAACGCTACCGGGAACCTTAAGCTATTCCTGGATCGGCAACAGCTTCATGAATCACACTACCAAAGCATGGGTTCCCGATGAAGTGCGGGATTTGTGCGTGGCCAGCGACGGCACGGTCTTCACTGCCGGTTACTCCGAAGCCGGCGGCAGCGGTCTCGCCATCAAGAACGGGGCTTTCTTCGGTCGATATAGCGGCTTCAACTCGGGCTTCGGCGATCCCGTTAAGGCCGTTGCGACCGACGAAACGAACGTTTACTGGGGCGGTGGCAACGGTGTCCAGCGCTACGGCTTTGCGTCGAGTACCGCGCCGAACCGGACGGTCTTGGCGGGAAGCAGCATCACCGGCCTGGCCTACAAGGGCGGCGAGCTCTACATCAGCGACTACAATAAGAACCTCATTCGGGTCTTCGCTACGAGCTCAATGACGCAGTCCCGCCAATGGAATTGCCCCCGGCCGGGCAAGGTTGCGGTGGACAACAGCAACCGCGTCTGGGTCATCCAGTATGCGGCCGGTAGCGACCCGAACACCATTCTCACGGGAACACAAGTCCTGTCGTTCTCCAGCAACGGCGTGGCCGGCCCCTCGATCACGGACGTGACAAACCCGCTGGCCATCACCGTCAACGGCTCAAATCAACTTTTAGTGGGCGGCCTGGACCCGGCCAGTCAGATCCGCATCTACGGCAAACTGGGCGGCACGCCCTCCTTCGAAGGGACCTTCGGCACGAACGAGGGCATTTTCTCCGGAACGCCTGGCCTGCACGCGCCGCTGAAGTTTCATCAGATCCGCGGTCTGGGGGTGGATGGTGCCGGTAACATCTACGTCTGTATGATGTACGGCGCCAAATCCTGGGGCCAGTCCGTCGAGGCCTACACCCCCAAGGGCGCGCTGCTCTGGGAGGTGCATGGCTTCGACTACGTCGAGTGCGCTGCGATTGATCCCGATTCCGAAACGGACGTTTACGATCACCAGCACCATTTTACGCTCGACTACACCAAGTCGGACGGGAAAGAATGGACTTTCAAAGGTTTCACGGTCAATCGCTTCAAGTATGCCAACGATCCGCGCGTGACGTTCGACGGAGGCTTCCGAGCAGGCGTGGTGGCGTTCCGGGTCTCTGGCAGACTGTTCATTGCGGAATCGGACCAGGGTGGCTACCCGCTCAACCTCTACCGCTTCAACTCCGCCGTGGATGGGGAGGTCGCCATTCCATCCGTCAGCTTCTCCGGCGGTAACCCGGATAGGATCTCGCGCGACGCCAACGGCAACGGACAGTTCGACGCGGGCGAGACCGCCAACGGCGCCCCCGGCTACTATCAGTATCATTACATCACGCCGAACGGGGGCATTTGCCGCATCGGCAACGCCGCGGGTCCCGCGACGATTACCTACTATCCGTGCCAGGGGCTCGACAGCGCGGGCAACCCGATTTATACCGCCGCGACCTCCAAGACGTGGAATAAACCGCCCGAGTTCAGTTGCATTCGCAAGGTGGTCTATGACACGACGAACAATATCATGTACGTCGGCGGCCAGGCCGTCGGCACGGTTGAGGATGCCGTCGTCCGGCTCTGCCGCTACAACAACTGGACGGGTGCTCGCACCAAAGCCTGGGACGTCACCATCCCCTATGAGGACCAGAGCTATACGCCTGATACTGGCTATGGCGCAGGGCGGGCGTATTCGGTGCGCCAGACCGGCCAGTTTGTGTTCATACAATATGGTTACGGCTATATCCGTGTTCATGACAAGGACACCGGCGTTTATCTCGGCACGATCAAGCCCAGCTTGCATGGTTTCAACGGTGGCGGTGGCCAGGTGGACATTACTCACGGGATGACAGCCTACAAACGCACGAACGGCGAATACGTGATCCTCACTGAAGACGCCGGTCACAACCATATTGTGATGACTCGCTGGTGCCCGAGCGGCGATTGCCCGCTCCCGCAAACAAAACCGGTTTCCTTTGAGGAGGTTGGATTCGTTCCTCTCTTCGCGGAGGAGGCGTCGAGGCAGTGGCGGCAATGCGGGCCAGGGCGGTTCGCGCTCACCAATGAAGTTGCAACGGGCGTGGGTGGAATGGGCTTGTGGTGGTATGCTGGTGCGCAGTTCACGAACTTTGTGTTGCGAGGAGAGTTCATGCAGGAACAGGCGATAGCAGACTCAGGCGTGTTTTTGCGTTTCCCGGATCCCGGCAATGACCCGTGGAATGCTGTTCACCAGGGCCATGAAATGGAGATTGGTGATCCGAACCCGAAGGACCCGACCTGGCGCACCGGCTCGATTTATCCCTTTCAAGCTTCGACCAATGCCAATACCAGGCCCGTGGGACAATGGAACCAGTATGAGATCACCTGCATTGGTCAGAACTACTCTGTGCGAATGAACGAAAAGGTCATCATGACCTGGAGGGATCCGAAGGCACGCACCAGCTTTGGCTACATCGGTCTGCAGAATTACGATGATGGCAAGACGGTTCGGCACAGGAATGTGAGAATTAAACGATTGCCCTGAGTCCAAAAACACACTGGTCATACTATGAAACCAAACATCACTCTCGATCGTCGTCAGTTCCTCAGAGACACCGCTGTCCTGGGCGCTGCGATTGGCGTCGCCCCGAACCTGTTCGGAGCCGAAGCGGGTTCGAGTTCCTTCCCCAGCCGCAAGATCCGCGTGGGGCACATTGGCTGCGGAAATGTGTCCGGCTCATACCTCCCGAACCTCACCTCCCAGCCCTTCATCGAAGTAGTCAGCGTTTGCGACATCATTCTGGACCGCGCCAAGAAGCGGGCGCAGCAATTCAAGGTGCCCGATGTGTATCCCAACATCGACGAGATGCTGGCCGGGGTGCCGTTCGATCTGCTGGTCAACACGACTTCCATGCCTTCGCATGGCCCCGTCAACAAGAAAGCCCTCCAAGCCAAACGACACGTTTGGTCCGAGAAACCCATGGCTTTGGAGGTGAAGGATGCCAAGGAACTTCTCGATCTGGCTCAGCGGAACGGGGTGCATATCTGGGCGGCGCCGACGTGCGTGACCAGCCCGCAATTCAAGTTCATGGCCGAAACGATGGCCAGCGGCAAGGTTGGCAAGGTGACCGCCGCCCACGGCACCTATGGCCATGGAGGTCCGGGATGGTCCGGATGGTTTTACCAGAAAGGCGGAGGCAGTCTATACGACCTGGGCGTGTACAATGTGACCACGTTTACCGGGTTGCTTGGGCCCGTCAAAGAAGTTGTGGGGATGGAGACGATCCTCAATGCGACGCGCAAGGTCGAAGACCAGGGCGAGGTGAAGGTTGAGGCCGACGAGAACACGATGCTCATCATGCGCCACGGCAATGGCGTGCTCTCTCACGTGCAGACGGGATTCGTTTACTTCGACGGCGAACGCCTGGCAGGTGAAGGACGCCAGCTTTTTACCATCGATGTAACTGGCACCAAAGGCACCATGCACATGCAGGGTTGGGACTGGGGTCCTGGCGGCGTGGATGTGGCTTCCCAAGGCGAGGCGGTGCTGGAGACTTTCTGCAAGGATCCGGGCAAATACAATTGGGTCGGCGGCGCTGCCTACGTGGCTGAGTCGCTCCTGACCGGCAAGCCCAGCCTTATCACACCGGAGCACGGCCTCCACGTCCTGGAGGTGATGAATGCCTGCCACGAATCGCAACGGACCGGACGAAGAGTAAAGATCGAGTCCACGTTCAAATGGCCGCTGTTCGGCTGAGAAGAATGAACCGGAGAATGACGTATAGACAGCCTGCCCTTTTGCTAATCACCATTTCAACCCGGTGAACGGCCTGCTGCCCTTTAGAGTTGTCGGTAGCGCTCACCACGAGGCTCTGAGAGCAAAGGGCGACGTGAGATGAGGCGATCAAGCCTGCTGAATCTGGTTCGGCTGATGTCGGAATTCCGATTCGTAGCCCTTTTGAGTCTTCTGCTGGGAACTGCCGTCCAGACCGCCCTTCCCGGGCCAAGGTTCCCGCTTAAGCTCAGCGAGGACCGTCGGCATCTCGTGGACCAGAGTGGCGTGCCATTTCTTTATCAGGCGGACACGCCTTGGATGATCTTCATGAAGCTCACGGAAGCGGAAGCAAAGGAATACATCGCGCGCCGGAAGGACCAGGGCTTCAGCGTGCTGCAGGTGCAGCTCACCGGCTTCCTCGGCATGACGAATCTCGCGGGGGAATTACCCTTTGAGGGCAAGCCGCCAGAGCAGGACTTCGCGCAGCCCAACGAAAAGTTCTTCGCTCATGTGGACCGTGTCGTCGCCGAAGCGGGGCGGCAGGGAGTATTGCTCGCTATCGCGCCCGCATGGTCGGGTTGCTGCGGGGAAGGTTGGGCCGGCAAGGAAAACGATGGCCGGCCGAAGCCGCTCAACAAGAATGCTGTGGAAAAATCGCGCGAGCTTGGCCGGTGGCTGGGCAAACGCTACGGCAAGTTTTCCCATGTGATGTGGATTCTCGGCGGCGATAACGACCCGGATAACGCCCGCGCGGAAATCCGCGCGCTGGGCCTTGGCTTGAAGGACACAGCTCCGCGACAACTCATCACCTTTCACGCGGCGTCCTCTCACTCGAGCACTGAGGTGTGGCCGGCGGACGAAGGCTGGATCGACGTCTCGATGGTCTATACTTACTTCCGCGGCTTCAATAAGGCGTGGAATAAGAATCAGCCTGACGTCTATGAAGTCAGCCACGCGGAGTTCGCGAAAGTCCCCGTGCGGCCTTTCTTCCTCGGCGAATCCACCTACGAAGGTGAACACAGCGCGTGGGGCAGCGCTCTCCAGGCGCGCAAGAACGCCTACTGGTGCGTCCTCGGCGGCGGGTGCGGTCACGCCTACGGTTCGCCCAACTGGAATTTCCCGTCGAATTGGCGCGAGGTGATGAACCTGCCCGGGGCAGCGAGCCTGAAGCATTTCCGCAGCCTTTTAGAATCGCGGCCGTGGTGGAAACTCATGCCGGACGTGCAGAACGACGTCGCCGTCGCGGGCCGCGGCACTTTCGCCACGAACGACTACGCCGTCACTGCGCTCGCCTTCGACGGCTGCTTTGCTATAGCTTATTTGCCTACGAAACGCACGCTTACGATCGACCTAAGCAAGCTGTCCGGCGAACGAGTAAACGCCTGGTGGTTCAACCCGCGCACCGGTGAGATCGGGCGCATCGGCGTGTTCACCGAAAAGACGCGCCGCACTTTCGAGCCGCTCGCCGACGGCGACTGGGCGCTGGTGCTGGACGATACGGCCAAGGCCTTTCCCGAACCTGCTCCACCATGATGCGTCTTCTGCTGTTCTCCGCCTTGCTGCTGTCGCCAGCTTTCGCCGAAAACTGGCCGCAATGGCGCGGGCCTTTGCTGAACGGTTCGACCACGGAAACCAACCTCAAAGCCAGCTTTAGCAGGCAGAAGGACTTGCTCTGGTCCACGCCCGTGCCTGGCCGCAGTGGCGCGACCCCGGTGGTGTGGGGAGATGCCATATTTGTGCCCAGCCCTGGCACTCAAAACAGCTTGCTCCTGCTTTGTGTGGATCGCTCAACCGGCAAAGTGCGCTGGCAGCGACCCGTCGGCGGGGGGGATCGGGTGAGCGGCAAGAATAATATGGCCTCCTGCTCTGCTGTCACCGACGGGCGCCGGGTTTATGCCCTATTTGGCACCGGCGACTTCGCCGCGTTCGGCTTCGACGGAACGCCAGTCTGGCAGATCCGCCTGAGCGAGGAGTTTGGCGTATTTGCGAACATGTTTCTCTACGGGGCCAGCCCCTTGCTGTTCGAGGGCAGGCTGTATGTGCCGCTGCTGCAGCGCAACCCGCCCACCTACGGCCATGCGATGGACCAGAGGCCCGAGCGTAAGTCCTGGCTGATCTGCATCGATCCGACAACCGGCAAAGTGCTGTGGAGCCACGAACGCAAGACCGGAGCACGGGAGGAGGCGATGGAGGCTTACACTACGCCGGTGCCCGTGGCCGGCAGCCAAGGAATGGAATTAATCGTCGTGGGTGCGGATTGCGTCACGGCCCATCGTCCTGCCGATGGGAGCGAGGTGTGGCGGTACGCCGGGTTGAACCGCCGAAAGAACTTGGGCGGGCGCATTGTGCCGAGTGCAGTGACGTCGCCGGGCTTCATCTTCGTTATCGGCCCCAAGCGGGAACAACTGGTGGCCTTGCGCGCAGGCGGGACGGGCCTGGTGGGCGAGGAGGGCGTGGCGTGGCGGACGGAGAAGGACATCCCGGATGTTCCCACACCACTGTTCCAAGAGGGCCGCCTGTTCGTTCTGGATGGGGACCGCCAGACGCTGACGTGTTTCCAGCCGGACACCGGCCGGCAGCTCTGGCAGGGGCGGCTAGGCATCCGCGAGCTGTTTTACGCCTCGCCCACCGGCGCGGACGGCAAGATATATTGTCTCAGCGAAACGGGCACGCTGGTGGTGCTATCTGCCGGTGGCCAACACGAGGTGCTGTCCACCACACCTTTTGGCGAAGGCCCATGCATGTCGTCGGTGGTGGTGTCGGGTGGCAATCTTTTGATTCGCACAGCGGAGAACCTGCATTGCCTCCGGGCGAGCCTGGTAAAGGAGCGCCCGTGAACATCCCTGGCTCCTTTTGTGCCTTCCTCACCGCCACCGCGCTCTGGGTCCAGGCTGCGCCGACAGCCGGCGGCGCGAAGCCGCTGGAGAACTCACTTGGAATGAAGCTCGTCCCAGTCCCGGGAGGGCGGGTGCTTTTCTCGATCTGGGAAACGCGGGTGCGTGATTACCTGGCATTCGCCGATGACACCCATCGGGCCTGGACCCGGCCGGACTTCGCCCAGACGCCAGACGAACCGGCGGTGAACGTCTCATGGGAGGATGCCGATGCCTTCTGTCGTTGGCTGACGGCACGCGAGCGGAAGGCAGGGCGGTTGACGGACAAACAACGTTATCGCTTGCCCACGGACGCCGAGTGGAGCGTGGCAGTGGGCCTGGGTCCCGAACAGGGGCGCACACCTGAGGACCGGCTCCAGGGCGGCGTGGTCTGGCCCTGGGGATGCACCTGGCCTCCCCACGACGGCGTTGGCAACTACTCGCCCGAACTGGAAACAGACAAGTTTACCAACACTTCGCCGGTGGGTTGCTTCAAGCCCAACCGGCACGGGCTTTTCGACCTGGGCGGGAACGCCTGGGAATGGTGCGATGACTGGTATAACGACGCCCAAGTCACCAAGGTGCTGCGCGGGGGATCGTTCCACGACAGCCAGCCAAAGGATTTGCTCGCCGCCTACCGTTTCAGCGGCACGGTGCACTTGAACAACGACGACATCGGTTTCCGCGTGGTCATCGAGGGTGTTTCCGCGCCGCAGCCATGAGCGGATTCCAGTTATTTTTCATTTTCCATATACAGAACTGAAAACTTTGCTTGCTCCTTTTTCCGGGTCTTGGTTAAATGCCTGCGGTTAGCGGGCCTTAGTAGTTTTGTCAATGCCATCAACTTCGAAGAGAAAGAGCCGGTTGGAACGAGATGTGTGGAAGACCGCGCGGTCGGTCTGGAACGCCGAGGCGGAGAGCGTGCGGCGGCTGCGCGAGACGATCGATTCCCGCGTCCTGGCTGAATGTGTCGAGGCGATCGTGCGGTGCCAGGGGCGAGTGCTTACGGCTGGTTGTGGCACGTCGGCGGCGGCGGCCCGGAAGATTGCACATTCCCTCTGCTGCATTGAGCGTCCGGCTCTCTTCTTGGCGGCTGGGGATGCATTGCACGGCGGGTTGGGGCTGGCACAGCCAAGCGATATCGCCATCTTGATTTCAAAGGGGGGCAACACACGTGAGATTGTGGCTCTGCTGCCGGCTCTCAAGTCCAAGCGTGTCTTTATTATTGGGGTCACTGAGGATCCCGAGTCTGAGCTTGGTCAATGTGCGGATCTGGTATTGCGGGTCAAAGTGGAGCGGGAGCCGGACCAGTTTAACATGCTTGCCACGGCCAGCACCATGGCCGTTCTGGCTGTGTTTGACGCCATCTGCATCGCGGTGATGAAGGTCACAGGCTATACTCGGAGCCAGTTTGCCATCATTCACCCGGGGGGGGCGGTCGGAAAACGGCTGACGGCAGCGAAGGGCCGGACCAAGGGGAGCCGACGATGAAGGGGCTTTGCGTAGAAACCAAGGTGGGAGCAAAGATACCGGTGATTCTCATTACGGGGATGGATCGTAGGGGTGGGGCGCGTCACTTCGCGCACTGCGACCCAAAGCGGCAGAGGACAGCCGCACTCCAAGACGCTGACGCGCGGTCCCATGCGCCAGAAAACGCGAAGCATCTTGGAGTGCGGCTGTCCTCTGCCGCCTTCTGGTCCGAGCGAAAGGTATTGCCAATTGTGAGACACCACACTAGCGGGCGACCCGAGACCGGCACGCACGGAGTGACGCCCCCTACCAACCTGACACGATGAGGATTGCTCCTAAGACATTCGACCACAACTGTGAGCAAGCTTGGCTGCTCATCACGGTAAACAGAACCCGGAATCACGGATGAAAACTGCCTGCCTCATTGCCCCCAAGACCATTGAAATCCGTGAGTTACCCGGACCCGAGACACCTCGGGATGGCCTGTTGATGAAGATGGAGGCCTGCGGAGTTTGCGGGTCCGACTTGCGGCGATGGCAGGAGGGACCACCGTCGGGCTCACCGTACCTGATTCAGGGGCATGAGCTGGCTGGGACGGTGGTTTCTACGGGTCCGGATGTAACTCGTTTTAAAGTGGGCGGCCGGATCGCCGTCGCCCCTGACATTCACTGTGGGCGGTGCTGGTACTGTCGCCAGGGACGATTCAATCTTTGCACCGACCTGCGGCTCCTGGGGATTACAGCCGGCTATGACGGCGGGTTCGCAGAATACGTGTGCCTCGGGGGAGAGATTTTGACCAACGGGATCGTGCACCCGATGCCTGAAGGCCTGAGCTTTCAGGCGGGTGGTTTGGCTGAGACGCTCTCTTCGGTGCTGGCATCGCATCACGCATGCGGACTGAGGTTGGGAGAAACCATGGTCGTTCTTGGCGCAGGCCCGATTGGGTGTCTGCACGCGGCCCTTGGCCGCGCTCGCGGCGCCAGGGTGATCGTTGCGGAGCCGAGCCCGAGCCGTCGCCGCCTCGCGGAGCGGTTCGAGCCGGAGGCAATTATTGACATCACGGCAAAGGATATCGTCGCGGAGGTCCAGAGGCTCACGGGTAGTTTGGGAGCAGACGTGGTCGTGTGCGCCAATCCGGTTGGTTCCTGCCAAACCCAGGCGGTGGAAATGGCACGGCGGGGTGGACGGATCGTCTTGTTTGGCGGTTTGCCCAAGGCCAACCCGATGGTAAGCCTCAACTCCAACTTGATTCACTATGGCGAAAAGGTGGTCCTGGGTGCTTTTTCGTATCACCCACGCTTCCATGAGGAAGCCTTGGGTTTGTTAGCTCGCAACGTAGTCCGCGTCGAGCAGTGTGTTACCCACGTCCTGCCACTCTCCCGCATCGCGGAGGCCTTCGGAATTGCGACCTCGGGAGAGGCGCTCAAGGTAATGGTGGTTCCCGATTGAAATCTCCTGATTCGAAGCAATGAACGCAATTAACGAACGGCTGGCGGATCTGGAATCCAAAGGCACCCCGGTGAGCATTGGTCTGATTGGCGCCGGGCAAATGGGCCAGGAGATCCTGTGCCAGGTGCAATTGATGAAGGGGGTGCGCGTGCCCGTGGTGGTGGACGTCACGTTCGATCGCGCGGAACTGGCTTGCCAAATGGCACAGGTGCCGGTTGAACGGTTGGTGCGCGCCACGACGCCCGAGGCGGCGCAAGCGGCCATTGATGCGGGGCGGATTGCCCTGGCCACGGATTGGCAGATAGTGCCGCGATTAAAGGGCGTGCAGGCGGTGGTGGATGCTACTGGATCGCCGGAGCTGGGCGTCTCAATCGCCCTGGAATGCATTCGTGCCGGGAAGCACATCGTCATGATGAATGTCGAGTGCGATGTGACAGTCGGGCCGATCTTGAACCGCTTGGCACGGGAGGCGAGGGTGATCTACACGCTGGCGGCTGGAGATGAGCCGGCGGCGATCCTCGAGTTGTATCGGTTTGCTACGGCGCTGGGCTTTGAAATCGTGGCGGCGGGCAAAGGGAAGAACAATCCTCTCGACATCACTGCAACTCCGGAAGCTCTGGCCGCGCGAGCCAAGGCGCGGGACATGAGCGCGCGGATGCTCTGTGAATTTGTGGACGGCTCGAAGACCGCGGTTGAGATGTGCAGCGTGGCGAATGCGACCGGGCTAGTTCCGGATGTGCGTGGCATGCACGGAGCCAAGGCGACACGGGACACGCTGCACCAGGTATTCTGTCCGAAATCACAGGGCGGGGTTCTCAATAGGGGCGGGGTGGTTGATTTTGCCATCGGCGTGCATCCGGGGGTATTCGTGGTGTTCACGACGGACCAACCTCGTTTGAGGCATGGCCTCATTCAACGAGACATGGGGCAAGGCCCGAATTACCTGTTGTTCAGGCCTTACCACCTCTGCAGCATTGAAGTGCCGCTTACCGCGGCGCAGACCGTCATTTATGGCGAGTCGAGCGGCCATCCATTGTCGCGGCCGGTAGCGGAATGCATCGCCATTTCCAAGCGCCCCCTTAAGGCGGGGGAGACCCTGGACGCGATTGGCGAGCGCTGCTACCGCGGGTCGATTGATACCGTGGAAGCGGCGCGGCGGGAGAATCTCTTACCTTTGGGGTTGGCAAGAGGCTGCGTCCTGAAGCGGGACGTGGCCCTGGGTCAACCGATTCGTTATGACGATCTGGAGCACCTGCCAAGCACGCCGCTGGTTGAACTGCGGCGGCGGCAAGATGAGTTCGTTGCATCCGCGGATTGCCAACAATGAAGCTAATCGGTCTTGATGTAGGCACCACGGGCTGCAAGGCGATGGTCTTCGACGCGGAGGGTCGCGTTTTGGGCCGGGGGTCTCGCGAATACGGGGTGATCTGCGATGCCCCCGCCAAGGCGGAGCAGGACGCCGAGCTCGTCTGGTCATTAACAAAGGAGAGCTTGCGGGAGGCGGTAACTGCGGCCGGCAGCAAGGGCATTTCGGCCCTGAGCGTGTCGGCGCAGGGGGACGCCATCATCCCGGTGGACGAAGATTTTCGTCCGCTACATCCGGCGATCCTGGGAATGGATTATCGATCCGGGCCGCAAGCGGAGCGGTGCGCGACGGTGCTTGGTGCGATGGCGTTATTCACGCGCACAGGCATGCGGCCGCATCCGATGAACTCGATCACCAAAGTGCTTCTGCTGCGGGAACTATCCCCGGGGGTATTTAATCGGGCGGCGAAGATCGTGACCTATGCGGATTTCATACTCGGTAGGTTGTGCGCTGAGGCCGCGATTGATTACACGATGGCCTCACGCACTATGGCCTTTGATCTTGAGGGGAGAGAGTGGAGCGAGACGATCCACGGGGCACTTGGATTGGACAAGGGTATTTGGTCGAGACCTGTGCCGTCGGGAACGGGTTTGGGCAGGATTAGGCGCGGGCTGGCGGAGGAGCTGGGATTGCCGTCCGACCTGGAGCTGGTGGCAGGGGGCCACGACCAGACTTGCGCCGCCCTGGGCTCCGGCGCGATTCGCGAGGGAATGGGAGTAGTCTCGACGGGCACGGCTGAAGTCCTTTCCACCGCGCTCGATCGCCCTGCCCTCTCGGAGTCTATGTTCAACAGCTTTTACCCCTGCTACCTGCATGCGAAAGAGGGGAAGTATTTTAGTTTCTCGCTGAACCACAGCGGCGGAATGGTGCTGAGATGGTGGCGGGACAACTTTGCCGGGGAAGAGGTCTCGAGCGCCGCCAAGGTGGGGATGGAGCCTTACCGATTAATGGACGATTCCATGCCGGAAGGTCCGTCTCCGGTGATGCTCCTGCCTCATCTCAATGGAAGCGGGACGCCGACTTGTGATTTGCAGTCCAAGGGCGCGTTGATCGGCCTTACGCTGGCCACCAGCCGACATGACGTGGCAAAGGCGATTCTTGAAGGATTGACCTTTGAGCTCAGGGTAAACCTCGAAACGATGGTTGGCTGCGGCATGCGCATCGAGGACCTGGTGGCGGTTGGCGGCGGGGCGAAATCGGCCCGATGGCTGCAGTTGAAAGCCGATATTCTGAACCGGCCCTTGCGCACATTACGCAACCCCGAGGCCGCGTGTCTTGGGGCGGCGCTGCTGGCAGGGGTGGGAACGGGGGCTTATGAGAACCTCGAGCAAGCTGTGGGCAAAACCGTCCACTACGATCGGGAGTTCCTTCCCCAGGCAGATCGTGTAGCCAGTTACTCGGAACGTTACGCGACTTACCAACAGCTCTACCCGCAACTGAGGGAGTTGCACTCAAAACTATGAGCGACGAACGGTCACCGGCAATATCTACGGACCATGCCGAGCGTGTCCCTCACCGCTGCCTGATTCGGCTGCGCGGGATTTATCATTCCCTTAAGAAGGCGGAGCGGAAAGCGGCGGATTATCTTCTGGCCGCGCCCGAGGCCATTCATGACGCCGGAGTCGTGGAGTTTTCATCCAAAGCGGGGTGCAGTCAGGCCACGGTCGTGCGCCTGGCCAAGCGGCTGGGCTACGAGGGTTTTCCGGACCTGCGAAACGATTTTGCCACGCAGGAAACGGAGGTTCCTTACCGGGACATTCGCGTGGGGGACAAACCCGACACTGTCCTGAGCAAAGTATTCGCCAATTCCGTTCAAGCCTTGCAGGACACGCTGGCGGCGGTTGACCCCGTGCAATACAGCAAGGCAATCGATGCTCTTGTGGGCGCCAAGAGCCTGGCCTTCTTTGGCTTGGGCAACGCCGCAGTGGTCGCGCGCGAGGCTTATCATAAGTTCTTGCGTATCGGCGTCTCCTGCCATACCGCCGAGGACCCGGACCTCCAGCTCATCATCCTGAGAAACCACCTAACCAAGGGGGATGTCATGGTGGCGGTCTCTTATTCGGGCGAGAGCAGGCCGATTCTGGCCGCGATGCGAGTCGCCCAGGCGCGGGGTATCCTTGTATTGGCCATCACTAATTTCCCGCGCTCCTCGCTGGCAAAGGCGGCTGACCTGGTATTGCTGACGGCCGTGTTTCAGGAGCACGTCAATGGTGAGATCGGCTCCCAGCGTCTGGCCCAGCTCGCCGTCCTGGAGAGCCTGTATGTCAATTATCTCCTGCGGACTGGGCCTGGCGTCCGCAAAGCACTGGCCGCCGCCAACAAAGTCGTCGGGACCAACAAGAACCGTCAGTATGATCCGCTATCAACGTGAACGGGTATGAGCTCGCAAACCAAAGGCAAAGACAAAAGGCCACCCCTAAGCCGTAACTATACTGTAATGGGGGAGCGCGCCCGCCCCGGGCGTCGTGACTGGCGCCCTCGCCAGTCACCTTCTCGGCTCCCCGAACGGACTCACTGCTCAGTGACTCGGCACGCGGCCCAGCCACCCGGCGAGGGCGCCGGCTGGCCACACCCGGGGCGGGCGTGCTCCCCATTTCCAAGTGCATGGTTACGGCTAAGCGAATGCAGAATGCAGAATGCAGAATGCGGAAAGGCCCGGCAGAGCCACCCAAGGCCGCCCATAAGCCACCCCCAAGCCACCCTCAAGCCATCTGCTTGGGAGGGGGTTGCGACCCCCAGGCCATCCTCAAGCCACCCTCAAGCCACCCTCATGCGACCCTCATGCGACCCTCATGCGACCCTCAAGCCACCCTCATGCGACCTCAAAGCCACCCTCGACTCAAATCCGCGCGGTTTGGGCTGCCGCTGCGGGCCTGAGATTCAGCCCGGTTGCGCTCCAGGCATAGCCCTAGCGGATGAAACGCTTTTCGGCAGGCGATCCAGGCGTGTTTGGACTTCCTGGACCGTCCTCGCCGGGATTCTGTGCGCTACTTTGCTCATCGCTCGCTCATCCGGCTCGGCTGCCGCCTTGCCTCATTTGAAAGTCAGCGAGAATGGGCATTTTCTCGTAGTGGAAACGGGACAGCCATTCTTTTGGCTGGGCGACACGGCCTGGGAACTGTTCCACCGGCTGGATCGAGCGGAGGCGGAGCGCTATTTGGAGAATCGGGCCAAGAAGGGGTATAACGTAGTCCAGGCAGTGGTGCTGGCCGAAATGTCCGGGATGACTGACTCGAACCCCTACGGGCAACTGCCGCTGGTTGACGGCGACCCGCTGAAGCCCAACGAGGAATACTTCAAGCACGTGGATTGGGTGGTCGCGCGAGCCAATGCGCTGGGGCTCTACATAGGGATGCTGCCGACATGGGGCGACAAGTGGAACAAGAAATGGGGCGCCGGGCCGGAGGTTTTTACGCCGGAGAATGCTGCAGCGTACGGAGAATGGCTCGGGCGGAGATACCGCGACTCGGGGCTGGTGTGGATACTTGGAGGGGACCGGCCGGTGGACAATGATCGGCAGAAGGAGATTCTGCGTGCCATGGCGGGTGGATTGCGCCAGGGCGATGGCGGCGCGCACTTGATCACCTTCCACCCCACGGGCGCCAGCGGTTCGGCGCAGTGGTTCCATAACGATGCCTGGCTGGACCTGAATCTCCGGCAGAACGGCCACCAGGCGGAATTCACCGGGCGCTACGATCAAACTCGTGTGGATTATGATCGCACGCCCCCGAAGCCGGTGATTGACGGGGAGCCGATTTATGAGGACCACCCGATAGCCTTTGACGCGAAGAAATTCGGACACTCCATTGCCATTGACGTCCGCCGGCCGCTCTACTGGGATTTGTTCGGGGGCGCCTGCGGGCATACCTACGGGCATCACTCGGTCTGGCAGATGTGGACGACGAACCGCGCGCCCATCAACAACCCGCTGATGCCGTGGATCGAGGCAATGGACCAGCCCGGTGCCGGTCAGATGCAACACGCCAAGAACCTGCTGCTGTCGCGTCCGTTCCTGACCCGAATTCCTGATGACACGGTGATCGTGGTCGATCGCGTGGTCACCAGCGTGCCGGGTGCGGGACGCTACCGTTTTGCGGGCACGCGAGACGCGGAGGGCGCGTTTGCGATGGTCTATGCTCCGCTAGGCAGGAAGTTCAAGGTCCGGATGAACGCGATCCAGGGGCAGAAGGTGAAGGCGTGGTGGTTCAATCCGCGGAACGGCGAGGCTTCGGTCATCGGCGAGTTTTCAAACATCGGCGAGCGGGAGTTTAGCCCGCCCGATCCGGGCGAGGCGCTTGATTGGGTGTTGGTTCTGGATGACGCGGCGAAGGGCTTTCCGCCTCCCGGCAAGATTCCTCGGTCATGAGCATCAACTGTCTAATTCGGTTTAGCCTGCTGTTGGCGGTGGGCACCATCGGGACTCAGGCCGAGAACTGGCCATGCTTTCGGGGGCCGACTCGGCAGGGCGTCTCGCTGGAGACCAACTTACCTCTGGAATGGAGTGCGACCCAGAATGTGCGGTGGAAGACGCCGATCCCCGGCCAGTCGTGGGCTTCGCCCATAGTGTGGGAGGGAAGAGTGTTTGTGGTCACGGCAACGGAGGATGGCGTTAGTTGTCGTGTGATCGCGTTGGATCGCGAGACGGGGAAGATTATCTGGGACCGGGAAGCGTTTAGACAGAGCACCGGGCACAAGAGCGATCGGAATAGCTATGCTACCCCGACGCCTTGCACCGACGGGGAGCGTGTTTATGCCGTGTTCGGCGACGGCAGCTTCGCGGCGCTGGATTTCGCCGGGCGCACGCAGTGGGTCAACCGTGATTTCCCATTCTACGGCGAGCACGGCTTGGGCACCTCGCCCATCCTCTGGGAGGACTTGCTCATCATGGCGCGGGATGGGAGTCATCCGCCACCGGAAACGAGTCCTGGTTGGCATGAGCCCTGGGACCAGGCTAGCCTTATCGCACTGGATAAACGCTCGGGCAAGTTGCGGTGGAAAGCCAGTCGCGGCCGTTCTCGAATAGCGCACGTGGTGCCTTCGATTTGGAACGCGCCTGATGGCCGCGCGCAAGTGATCAGTGGGGCCGGCGACGTGGTGCAGGGTTTCGACGCCAAGAGCGGAGAGCTGGTTTGGACTTCCAGTAACATCGGGGAGGGAGTGGTGCCTTCGATCGTCCTCGGCGACGGGCTGGCTTATACCGCATCGGGGTGGGGCGGGCGCGAATCAATCAAGGCCTTCCGATTGGGTGGCAAGGGAGATCTCGGAGAGTCGAACCTGGTTTGGGAGCAACGCAAGGCGATGCCCCATATCCCCTCCTATCTTTACCTGCCGCCTTACCTTTTCACGATAGCCGAAGGCGGTGTTGCTATGTGCATGCAGGGCGACACCGGTCAAATCGTCTGGCAGGAGCGCCTGAGCGGGAGTTTCTCTGCTTCGCCGGTGGCGGCCGAAGGCCATATCTACCTCCTGTCTGATGCAGGCGATACGACCGTCATAGATGGTGGACCGCAGTTCAAAGTTGTGGCCCGGAATTCAGTACAGGAGAAGACTCAAGCTTCGATAGCGATCTCTCGCGGCCAACTGTTCATCCGCACCGTCAACAACCTGTTCTGCATTGGAAACGGTCAGGGTGTGAAATGAAACGGCGGCTTCACTGCGTTGTGGCCCTGGCGGTCGGGTGGGTGGCCGGACTGACGACTGGCGTCCTGGCACAGAGCGTGGATTGGCAAACAGTCATCTGGCGCGAGCCGCAGGTTCGTTACCTGCTGGCCGACATGTGCCTGGGAGGCAACGTGGCGATGTACGGCAGTTATGCGACGGAGGATCCGGATTCGCGGGAGGCGGTTCGCCTCTGGAACGCGGGGGTGCGCGTGGTTAACACTAACGAGTTGGAGCGGGGCTGGATAACCAACCGCTTCGGCAAAGACGGCCGCGTCATGCGCGTCGTTCAGCGAGGGTCTAATCGGACCATCACCGGTAACGAGGTGCTGCTTTCGAATGACGGTTCCTTTTCACAGTCAGCTATGCGGCTCGTGTTGCTGGATCTGACGATGGGCTGCCCGGTCGGGGCTTATCAGAAGCGGGCCAAATCCGACCCGGCGACCGCCGAAGCGCTGCGTCGGTGGGCCGAGGGCTGCCGCGCCGTCAACGGGAGTTGGTTTGCCGCCGTGGGCCAGCCCCCGAAGCGGCGCCTGACCTTCGCGGCAACCGGCCTTCTGGCCGAAGGCTCGCGGGTGGTCCTGAACTCCGATGTCGCCTACCCGGAAGTTAATGTGCGCTATTTTCTTGCCGACATCTACCTGGGCGGAGGCCGCGAGTTTTATCACCGGGTGGCGGAAAGCGCGCACGAAATGGGTTGCCAGGAAGCGGTCGCGCGTTTCGATGCGGGCGTGCGGATTGCCAACCTGGATCAGTTGGAGCGTAAGCAGGTCGAGGGTAAGACGCTGATCACACACAGAGGAAGCAACGAGAGAATCAGCGGGCTGGAGGTGAAACTCAGCACCGACTAACCCTTCACGTAGAGGTATGCGAAACTTCAACTTGCTGTGTCTCTTCATGGGCCTGGCACTGGGCGCGAGCGTTCGAGCCCAGGTCGCGGCTCCCGCGGAGCTTTCTCAGGCGCTAGCACAAGGCGTCTTCAGTATTGTTGACTTTGGAGCCACGGCCGGCGGCCAGGCCGATTGCACGCCCGCGATTCAGCGAGCGATCAACGCGGCAAGCAGTAAGGGTGGGGTTGTGCTCGTCCCCGTTGGCCGCTGGCGCTGCGACGGTCATCTCGAACTCAAGAAGGGCGTCCATTTATCCGGACTGAACCAAGCGCCCCAGTCCTGGGAGCCCGCCGCCGGCTCGATCTTGCTTCCGACCGAGGGGCGTGATCAGGAATCAGGGCCGGCGTTCATCGAGATGCGGAGTTCCACCTCTATCAAGGGCGTCACGATTTACTATCCGGAGCAACGCGTGCAGGATATCCGGCCTTATCCCTGGACCATTCACATCCGCGCCAACCCAGCCGATCGCAGCGAAGTGAGCTTCGACAGCACGGTCGAAAACGTCACGCTCATCAACAGTTATAATGGCATTCGGACCGGGCCGACCGAAAACGGACGGCACCGTCTGTTCCAGATCAACGGGTGCGTGCTCCGGCGCGGGATTCAGGTGGACTGGACCGGCGACATCGGCCGTATCGAGAACGTCCAGTTTCACTCCCATTTCTGGGCACACCCGGCGTTCGAAGGCAATTGGAAGAAGGTGTATGCCTACATGCAACAAAACCTGGAAGCCTTTATCTTTGGCCGGACGGATTGGGAATACGTCAACAACACGTTCGTGTTTCCGGCCAGAGTCGGTTATCGCTTTATCGAGACTGAAAACGGAGCCTGTAATGGCCAGTTCTCCGGGATCGGCGCCGACGCTTGTGACACCTGCATGCTGGTGGAAGCGATTCAACCGCAGGGCTTGCTAATCAGCAACGGGGAGTTCAATGCCCATCGCGTCGGACGCAGTACTCAGATCGTCGTGGAACCGGGCTGCTCCGGCAGCATCCGTTTCGTGAATTGCGGCTTTTGGGGACCTGTAGTGCACAATGCGGTTTTAAGAGGACCAGCCTATGTCTCCTTTTCCGAATGCTATTTCTCGAATGACAACCAACAGGATCCCGGTTATTCGATCGTCGCTGCGAACGGCAAGCTCCAGGTCCACAATTCAACTTTCGATGCCCGGTCGCGGGAGCGCAAGCCGGGTAATGCCTGGACCGGGCATGACGCGCGCAACCAACCGGGCAGCATTCATCTGAAAGCGGGCCTCAAGTCCGCAATCCTTCAGGGCAACAACGGCTACTATGGGGTGAAGATCCAGAACGACATTGGGCGCAAGGCGATCTTGCGGGACAACGAGCCATATCAGTCGAAGCCATAGACTACGCTGCACGTATGAACATTCTCATCATTGGCGGCACCGGCAACATCAGCACCCCAATTACCCAGGCCCTGTTGAAGCAGAACCACGAGCTTACGCTCTTCAATTACGATGCCAAGCCGCCGGAGTGGCTCCGGGGCGCCAGGGTGATCAGCGGAGATCGAACGCACCGCGATGATTTCCGCGCGAAACTGAGCCAGGTGGGTCCGTTTGACTGCGTCATCGACATGATCTGCTACGAACCGGAGGATTTGCAGTGCGACATCGAGTTGTTTCGGGGGCGCACGCGGCAATTCCTGTTTTGCAGCACGGTCGATGTCTATCTGAAGACCCCGCAATGCTACCCGGTGACCGAGGAGAACGGTGCGCTGGGGGCGCTGCCCAGCTTCCCTTACGCTTACAAGAAAATGCTCTGCGAGCAGGCCCTGGCCGAGGCGCATCGCCGGGGCGACTTTGCGGTCACGATCTGCCGCCCCACCTTCACTTACAACGAAGCGTGGAGCCCGGGCATCCATTCGTTTGGTGGCCAAAGCTATCATTTGGACCGGATTCGGCGAGGCGAACCGATCCTGCTGCACGGCGACGGCACGTCGATCTGGACGGCGAGCTACCGGGACGACACGGCCAGCGGCTTCATTGGCGCCGTGGGGAACCCCCAAACCTACGGGCAATCCTACAACCTTGCCGGCGAGGAGTGGATGACCCACAACCATATCTGGCGCATTATCGCGCGCGCCATGGGAGCCCCTGAGCCGGACTTTGTTTACGTGCCGACCGATCTGCTGGCTCGCCTGGCTCCGAAGCAGGCGGAATGGTGCTTGGAGAATTTTCGCCACAACAATATTTTCGACAACTCCAAGGCCAAACGGGAACTGGGCTTCCGCTACACCGTCACGTTCGAGCAGGGGGTGCGGAAGTGTCTCGACCATCTCACTCGCCATAACCTGATCGAGAACTCCGACAACCACCCATTCTATGATCGGATCGTGGAGGCCTGGCGCAAACACACGGGCGCCCTGGTGGAGGAGTTCCGGCTGAAGCCCGTCTGACATGAACTCCGCCGAACCCCGCTCGACGCGCGTGTTGCTGCTGATGGTCTATTCCATCTACTTCTTCTGCGGCATGGCGCTTTGTTTCGAGGGGGCGTTTAATCCGGAGTTCAAGGACTACTTCCAACTCAGCTACCAGCAGCAGCAATACCCGGCGTTTGCGAAGAACATCTCCTTCGCACTGGCGGGCTCCATCGGGCTTATGATCCCGCGCCTGGGCTACAAGAACTGCCTGAGCATCGCTATGGGACTGTTTGCCATTGGCACGTTGTTGCTGGTGCCGGGTTTGCAGAGCGGCAGCTATGGCCTGGTGCTCGCGGCGTTCTTCGTCATCGGCATGGGTTTTAGTTTCGAGTTGGTCGCCGGGAACCCCCTGCTTTCCGGCCTGGGGCCCGCCGCAAGCGGCTCGAGCCGGCTCAATCTCGGCAATGCTTTGGGTGCGATCGCCCAGATCATCGCACCGCTCATCCTGACGCTGATCATTCCTGCCACCGCCCTCACGGTGACGGACAAGATCCCGTACATGAAAGGCCTGTTCGGGGTTATCGGCGCGGTTTTGATCGGCCTCATGGCGCTCACGATCCTGGCCCGGAACGTGGACATTTCGGCGAGCCTCCAATCCGCGGCGGCAGGCCCAGGCTCGGCTGGTCCCGCGACCAGCCTTTGGAGCCAGCCGAAGATACTGCTCGGGTTCTTGACGATTTTCCTGGTGCTCGGCGCCGAGGCGGGTGTGTTCAGTTTCTTTCGCAACTTCGTGGAAGACCCAAGTGTTGCTGGGGTGTCTTCGCGCGACTCCCAGCGGCTGTTCACCGTCTTCTTTGGGGTATTCGCTCTTGGCCGGCTGGCCGGGTCCTGGATTCAGAAGCGTGTCAAACCGGCCTCGAGTCTGGCGTTCAATGTAGTGGCGGCACTGCTGTTGACCGGTGTGGTCAGCTTGGCGAAAGGTCCCTTGGCCATCCTCGCAATGATCCTCTTGGGGTTCTTCGTCTCGATTTTCTTTCCCACGCTCTATTCCCTGGCTATTGAAGGGCTCGGGGAGCACACGGCGAAGGCGTCCGGTTTGCTCACCATGGGTTTTCTCGGCTGCGCTTTGCTCCCGGTCCTGCAGGGAAAGCTGGCCGATTCCATCGGATTGCAGCGCTCATTCTGGGTCCTGGTGCTGCCTTATCTGTTCGCCCTGTTTTACGCTTTGAAAGGACATCGCCTAACGAAATGACATGAAACGGCTGCGCGTTGCTGACAACCACCGGCACCTGGTATGGGAAGACGGGCGCCTCTTCTTCTGGCTGGGGGATACCGCGTGGGAGATTTTCCACCGGGCCACCCTGGAAGAGGCGGAGTATTATTTGGAGAACCGCAGGCAAAAGGGGTTCACTCTGTTCTACGGGGTGGTGTTGGCGGAATTCGATGGGTTGACCTCACCCAATGCTTACGGCGAGCTACCGCTAATCAACAACGACCCGTTGCAGCCGAACGAAGCGTACTTCCAGCATGTTGACCGCGTGATCGAGTTGGCGGGCCGCAATGGGCTGATGGTGGGCCTGGTCCCCACCTGGGGCGACAAACTCGAGCTGCTGGCGCATGGCAAAGGGCCGATCATTTTCAACCCCGAGGCGGCCCGCTCTTACGGTGAGTGGATCGGGCACCGGTACCGAGACGTATGGAATATTATCTGGATCAACGGGGGCGACCGGCAGGGTGGCAACGCCAATCGCCCGATTTGGGAGGCTCTCGGCCGAGGCATCAAAGCCGTTGACCCGCATCACTTGATGACCTTTCATCCTCCGGGCGGCGATGGCGGCCACAGCTCTTCCGAGTGGTTTCATGCCGCCGAATGGCTGGACTTCAACCTGGCGCAGTCCGGCCACGAACGGAAGCATCATCCCAACTACGAGATTGTTGTGCGAGACTACAACCTGCTCCCCGCCAAACCGTGTATGGATGGTGAACCGCGCTACGAGGATCATGGTGTCAATTGGAAGCCGCAGGAGTTGGGCTGGTTTGACGACTACGATGCTCGGCAGGCGGCATATTGGGCGGTGTTTGCCGGCGCCTTTGGGCACACCTACGGGTGCCACCCGGTATGGCAGTTTTTCAGCGACCGTTACGCCCCAGTAACCTTCGCGCGACGCAACTGGTTGCAGGCACTGGATTTGCCCGGGGCCTTTCACATGCAACACCTGAGGCGACTGATCGAGTCGCGCCCCCAATTGACGCGGGCGCCGGACCAATCGCTCCTGGTCGAAGCGAAAACCGGCCCTGAACATTGCCGTGCTTGCAGGGGAGCCGGTTACGTGTTCGTTTACCTGCCGCAAGGAGGGCAGGTCACCCTGAACTTGCGAGCACTTTCTGACCCTGTCGTCCGTACCTGGTGGTATGATCCGCGGACGGGCGACGCGCGCGATCTCGGTGTTATCACCCGCAGCGATCGGATGAGTTTTACAGCACCATGGGCTGGCCCTTGTAGTGATTGGGTATTGGTGATTGACAGCCCAAGCGCCGACCTTCCACCGCCCGGAGCGGTGGCGAATCCAAACCCTAAGTTCTGACCCTGAAAGCAGCTCGAACCTCCACTTACACAACGATATAGCCGTTATGAAACTCGCCCTGAATACCTATGTTTACGAAGTTGCCAAATGGCCCATCGAGAAGACGCTTAAGAGCGCCCAGCGCATGGGATTCAAATACACCGAATACGCCGCCTGCGGTTCGGGCGACCCAACTGTGATGAGCGCCAAGAGGCGCCGGGATGTTCTGAAAATGCATCGCGACTTCGGTCTGTGCAGCTCGCAGATGCTGCTGGCCGAGGTGGAACACATGGCTTGTCCCCACGCCCGGACCCGTCAGCAGGTGCTGGATTACATGAAACGCTGCAGCGAGTTTCAAATGGAGTTAGGAGGCCGCCAGGTACTGGTCTGCTGGGGATGCGGCGTGCACCTCGCCGAAATGCTACCGGAAGTCGCGTGGCTGAATTCCATCGATTCCATACGGAAGCTGGCTCAATGGGGGCTCAAGCAAGGGCTGCTGGTCGATCTCGAAATCGAGCCTCACATCTACTTCATTCTCAACAGCACCGATAAGGCGGCACGCATGGTCGAGGATATCTGCCTGCCCAACGTCTTTCCAAACCTGGACATCGGCCATTTCACCATCAATCGCGAGGGGCCGCAGCGTATCGAGAAGATCAAGGACAAGATCATCCACGTGCATTTGAGCGAGACCCAGGGTTACGACCATACCAACAGCATCATCGGGACTGGCACCGTGGACTTCCCGGCTTATGTCCACAAGGCCATCGAACTTGGCATCGAGGAGAACTGCAAGCGTGTCGGCGAGCCGTGCATCGCGGGCATCGAGATGGGCGAACCGCATTACCCGGTGGACAATCCGGATCGGTGGGTGAAAGAGAGCCTGACCTATCTGGCAAAGACTTTGCCGGAACTGACGCGGTGAACAACGGCTCAAAGCTTAACCGAACCCAAACTACCAACACAAAACGAAGATTATGAGAAAGACTCAATTAACGATTGCTGTGATCGTTGGCACGCGCGGCTGTTTCTCGGCCGAACTAGCACGGAGTGGCCGCGCTCAACTCCTGGAGCAAATACAGAAGGCCGGACATCGCAGCTTGATCCTGCCGGCGAATGAGACACCCACTGGAGCCATCGAGACCGTCGCGGACGCCCGCAAGTGCGCTGATTTCTTCAACCAGCACCGCAACGAGATTGATGGAGTCATCGTCTCCTTGCCGAACTTCGGCGACGAGCTGGGTATTGTGAACGCGCTCAACTGGGCCAAACTCGGGGTGCCCATCCTGGTGCAGGCCTGCGATGACGAGTTGGACAAGCTCGACACGGGCCATCGCCGGGATTCGTTCTGCGGAAAGATCTCGGTCTGCAATAACCTCCGCCAGTATGGCATCCCCTGGACGGGTACGGCGACCCACACCGTGCCGCTTGAGAGCCCTGCGTTCCGACAAGACCTGGAGTTCTTTGCCTCCGTCTGCCGGGTGACTAACGGCCTGAGCAATGCGCGCATCGGCGCCATTGGCGCCCGTCCCGCTGCCTTCCAAACCATGCGGGCGAGCGAGAAGCTCCTCCAAGCCTCCGGCATCACCGTCGTTCCGGTGGATCTCTCCGAGATCATCGCCGCCGCCAACAAGGTGGACGTCAATACCGACCGCGCCAAAAGCAAACTGGCGGAGATTAAGGGCTACGGATCAGTCGCACCCGGCATCAGGAACCTGGAAGCGAAGTTCGAGAAGCATCTCCGTCTGTTCCTGGCCGCTGAGGATTGGATGCAGGCTAACGCGATTGATGCGGCAGGATTCCAGTGCTGGACCTCTATTCAGCAGAACTACGGCTGTGCGACCTGCCTGACCATGAGCATGATGAGCGATCAACTGCTGCCTTGTGCTTGCGAGGTTGATGTTGCTGGTGTCACCGCGATGTACGCCTTGGTCCTGGCAACGGGTAATCCAGCCGCGATCGTGGATTGGAACAACAATTACGCGGAGGACCGCAACAAGTGCGTTGCTCAGCACTGCGGTAACTACCCCAAGGGCTTCGTGGGCAAACCGGTTCAGTTCTCGAACTTGAGTGTGCTGGGGAGCGTTTTGGGAGAGGAGATTTGCTTTGGCGGCATTGACGCCAAGGTCGAGCCAGGGCCGATGACCTACCTCCGCTTCTCGACAGACGACCTCAACGGCCGGGTGCGGGGCTACGTTGGCGAAGGGCAGTTCACTGCCGAACCATTCAATATGCTTGGTTCGATCGCCGTGTGCCAGATTTCGAATCTCCAAAAGCTGCTGAAATACATCTGCAAGCAAGGGTTCGAGCATCATGTCTCGATGGTCCGAACCCACTGCTCCAGCGCCATCCTGGAGGCGGCCACGACCTACCTGGGCTGGGACATGTACGTGCACGAATGACCGGTTCGAGTCCAACCGTGCTGCTAAGAGCCGAGGGAATCTCCAAGTCCTTCCCCGGCGTCCGGGCCTTGCACAGCGTGAACCTCGAGGTTCGAGCTGGGGAGGTCCATGCTCTCGTCGGCGAAAACGGCGCGGGCAAAAGCACTCTGATGCACATCTTGGCGGGAGTCTTTCCTCCTGATGAGGGCTCGCTCTATCTGGACGGACAAGCGGTCTCTTTCACCAGCCCGCATGCCGCCCAGGCTGCGGGCATCGCTATGGTTTTTCAGGAGCGCAGCCTCGCTGGGCCGCTCAGTGTCGCGGAGAACGTCTTCTTCGGGCGTCAACCAGCGGGGCGCTGGGGAGTGATCAATGGCCCGCGACTGCGTCGTAATACCCTGGAGGTGCTTGCGGAGCTCGACATCCAACTCGACCCGGACAGCGCGGTTGAGGACCTTTCACCAGCCGAACAGCAGATGGTGGAGATCGCCAAAGCGCTCTCGATCAAGGCGCGGCTGCTAGTATTGGATGAACCGACGGCCACGCTAACCGAAACCGAGACCGCTGCGCTCTTCCGTGTCATTAATCGCCTCCGCGACCGCGGCGTCGGCATCATTTACATTTCTCATCGGATGGCGGAGGTGTTTCGGGTCTGCGATCGGATCACCGTACTCCGCGATGGCGAGTGCCAAGGCACGTTCGAGCGTGGCGGGGTCTCGGAGGAACAGCTTATCAGCCGGATGGTCGGGCGCGAGTTTCGCTTTCGTGCCACCGATAACATGAGGGTCTCCGCGGCGACTGTGCCCGCGCTGGAAGTCCAGGACTTGGGCGATGGCGGGCAGTTGGACCGGATTAGCTTCCAGGCACATTCAGGGCAAATCACCGCATTGGCCGGTCTTGCCGGTTCCGGGCGGACGGAGCTGGCAATGGCCATTTTTGGCGCCCGGCTCATCAGCTCGGGACGCATTCTGATCCAGGGCCAGCCGGTGGTTCTCGGGTCTCCACGTGAAGCGATCCGCGCCGGCATTGGCTATTTGCCGGAAGATCGCAAGGAGGCAGGGTTGTTTCTGGAAATGAGCCTGGCGGCCAACTTTGCCGTTGCGACCCTGGAACGCTTTGGCTGCTGGCGGCTGGACGACCGGGCTATGGAGGAACAAGCCGCCGCCGCCGTCACACGATTGCGCTTAACCAACCTGCGCGCCCGCTCGGTCCAGGAACTCAGTGGTGGCAACCAGCAAAAGGTCATGCTGGCACGTTGGCTCTTGGTGCGTCCGCCGATATTCATTGTGGATGAGCCCACGCGGGGTATCGATATTGGGGCCAAATTGGAGGTGCATCAACTCCTGCGCGAATTGGCCCAGGATGGAATCGCGGTCATCCTGATCTCCTCCGAACTTCCCGAAGTGCTTTCCCTCGCCGACCGCATCCTGGTAATGCGCGAGGGCTCTTTGGCGGGGGAAATCCCGCGCGCCGAAGCCACTGAGGAGACCATCCTGCGATTGGCAGCGCTGCCGCACTCGATTCACGCCCATGCCCATGCCTGAAGCCACTGCCTCTCCTGTCGCGTCAACCGGGCCAACCGCTCGGCGTGGCGGATTCCGCTTGACGCGTGAGACAGTGCTTCTCCTGCTGATGCTGGCCGGCGTTATCGGAGCGACGATCGCTTTTCCGCGCTCTTTTCCCACCTGGGCCAATCTGACTGCGCTCCTGCGAAACATGGCCCTGGATGGCGTGATGGCCTGCGGCATGGTGGTGCTGATGGTGGGTGGCGTATTCGATCTCTCGATCGGGTCCATGTTTTCCATGATAGGAGTGCTCACGGCCTGGATGTTGACGGTTGCCCGGATGCCGCCTCCACTTGCCATACCAGCCGGGCTCGCCATCGCCGCCTTGGGAGGAACCTTAAATGGTTGGATGGTCGCCAAGGTGAAAGTGAACGCTTTGATCGCCACCCTTGGAACTATGCAAGTCTTCCGCGGTATCGCGGTGCTGGTCGGGGGACCGGGCATTGCCAATCTGCCTCCCGGGTTCGTGCGAATCGGCCAGGCTGAATGGTTGGGACTGCAATCCCCGATCTGGCTCTTGCTCGCGGTAGCGGTCGCCGGCCAGTATCTCCTGGCCAAGACGCGTTTCTTCCGGAAGTACTATTATATTGGCGCTAATCCCAAAGCCGCGCTTCTATCCGGCATTTCGGTCGAGCGGATGCAGATCATCTCCTTTGGGCTCATGGGGTTTCTCGCCGGCCTGGCTGGCATGACCTTCGCAGCGCGCATTGCCACGGCCACGTCCACTTCCGGCGAC
>Ga0118677_10002479_pt1 | contig 37015 bp, 29 predicted proteins | sample AliMusrvi5mmetaG_FD_86154 | JGI IMG/M metagenome (GOLD analysis project Ga0118677, IMG submission 86154)
AGATAATGGCGCGACACTGTGCAACGCGGCCGTGGTGGCCAAGCTACCGCCTCGTCCGATGAATCGGCAGCGATCCGTCTCGCACGAGACCTCGCCAATTTCGGCTCCATGGCCGACCATTAGATGCAGCAGCCACGGCGGGCGTTCGTCCTCGCTACGGGGGCGACGGGTACACAGCAGCGCTGAGGATGTGGGTACAAACTGCGTTTGCACGAACAGTTTACTGAAGGCCGGATGGGACGCATCAGCGGCTGAGGTGGCGAGTACAACTTCCGCATAACTGGTTAGTTCGATAACTCGCTCGTTGGCAGTTCGGTTGGTGATTTTGACGCGGCGCAACTCGACGTCATCCTCAGGCGATACGCAGATCTCGGTGTGGATTTCCAGCCCGGCCTGTCGTTGGCGAAACTCGGCGCGTGCTTGGGTGAAGATGACCTCGTAACTTTCCGTCACCTGCCGCGTCGGTTGATAGGCAGTGGAAAAATACTCACCCGTCGCCAAATCGCGCACATAGACAAAGGTTCCCCAGTGATCGCAGGTGGCATCTTCCCGCCAGCGGGTGAGTGCCAGATCATGCCAGCGAGTGTAACCGCCGCCGGTACTGGTGACGACCACATGATAGCGGCCGTTCGATAACAGGTGGACCTCCGGCACCGGCGAGGTAGGGTTGGTGAACACGCGCATCGAACTTTCCGTATCGCCATCTAACTCGCGTGCCACCTCGGGTGCCAGGTCGCCGGCGACCACACTCGCTGCGGTCGTTGGCACACGCTCCTGCAACAGCAAGTCCGCAGCCTTGAGCATGGGACAAGCCATGAAGCGCCGTTGCATCGGGGCGTCGCGCAACAGATAATCCAAAGCGAGCAGACTCATACCCTGATGGTGAACCATGAACGAGCGGATCGATACACTCGTCTTGTCAGGTGGCAGGCGGGTGGCGGTGTAATCCACCGCCTCGTAAAATCCATAGGTCCCGTATCGCCCGTCAGCCGCTAAGCGTTGTAGGTTCTCACACGCTTCCAAGGGTGAAACGATCAGAGCCATGACGGTGGCATATGGGGCGATGACCAAGTCCTCACCGAGCCCGCGTTTCAAGCCAAGACCGGGCACCCCGAACGCGCGATATTGATAGTTAAACTGTGCGTCGATGCGGTTATAGCCGGACTCGGAAATCCCCCATGGCACACCGCGCAGGTTGCCATAAGTAATTTGTTGTTGGACTGCCGCCTTACAACTGTGGTTAAGCAAGGTGTTTTCATAACTTGGCATGACCAAAAGTGGCATCAGGTATTCAAACATCGAGCCACTCCACGACGCGAGAATCGGGGTACCGCGCGCGGCGACTAAAAGTCTGCCCATCGAGAACCAGTGTTCTTGGGGCACCTGCCCTAAGGCAATGGCCACATAACTGCACAAGCGCGCTTCTGAGGCGAGCAAATCATAGAAACTGTTATCACGGCGGCGTTCGGTAACATTGAAGCCGATGGAAAACAAGTCCCGCACCGGTTCAAACAAATAGGTGAAATCCATGGCCGCAAGATCGTCACATTGTTTCGCTAGATCATCCAATATGAGCAGGCGCTCACGGGCGTGATCGCAGGCCTCGCGAACGCCATGCAGTAGTTCAGACAGTTCGGCACGGTCTTGTTTGGTTGCGGTTAGCGTGTTAGTTGGTAGATTGCGCAACTCAGTTTCGATCAGCGGACAGACCGTTTGCCTGTATTGCGCGACCTGGGCCAAGGTCGGCACAGCGTCGAGTCTCGCAAGCAGATCCCGAATCCAGATGGCAACAGGCGTGGGAGACGTGATACGGTCGGCCTCGGCGTTAGATACGGGCATGGCCAACCACGGTGCGAGCAAGAGCAGATCCGCCAGATGCCCCTCGCAGTTGGTTCTGAGGGTTTTCGCCCAACTCTTGAAGTCGCTCGTCTCGCTCACCAGCATGGTATCAATCGCGGTGGCCGTTGCTGTCGCTCTATCTAGCAAAATAAATGCCGCGTGCAGGCCGCCGGGTGGCGTCCTCAATTCGGCATCGAATCGGATAAGGGTAGCGCTTTCACGGCCGAAATCCCTGACGATTTTGACGGTGTCTCTCAAGCCGGCTAATACCTCGGAACTGAAGATCGGCGCGGCCGCCTCTTCGCTGAGGCCAGCGCCAAGTGTTAGCAAATGTCCGGCGAGGTTGCCGCTATCCACACTCGAGACATACAGGGGTAAAAGTGGCTTGAGAGTGCGAGTGTCGTACCAGTTATAGAAATGGCCGCGGTGCCGCTCCAAACGCAGCATAGTAGCCAGAGCGTCTTGAGTGCGCTGGATCAAACCGCCAACCGCCAAATATCCGAAATCTCGTGCCGCCAAATTGGCCAGTAGCGCCAAGCCCATGTTAGTGGGCGATGTGCGAGCGGCGACCAGCGGTTCGGGGACTTCCTGGAAGTTGTCCGGTGGCAGCCAATTCTGCTCAACAGTAACCAGCGACTCGAAGTAATACCATGTCTTGCGCGCGCAGTTGCGCAGGAAATGCAGTTGATCTGGAGTTAGATACACCGGTGCTGTGTGTATCGGCTGACTGATCCACCACGCGATCCACGGCGCGGCGAGCCAGGCAGCAAGGATCGGTAGCGCCCATGCCAGTCGCTCGGGTTGCATCACGGCAAACCAGAAGCCGCTGACCAGCGCCAGCGCCGGGGCAATCCACATGGTGGCATAAAAGCCGCCGAGATCGGCACGGCGCCTTTGTTCGGAATCGCTGGAGGTTTGCCATTCTAACAGATGCCTGTGAGTCACGAGCATACGCCACAGGGTTCTGCTGATGGCATCAAGACTGATGTAGGCGTCGTAGGGCAACCAAGCAATGGTTAGAACAGCCTGCCCGAATTGACGCGCACTCGACGCGCCGACCACGCGCCAATGGCTCGAAAACGGCATGTCCGGGGACTTGCGCCACAGCGCAACGAACGCGGAAAATAGGCTGGGTACCGCTAGAATCGCCAGTACCCACCCCACGGCCAGTCCAGCGGCGTTTGCGTCAAGCAGCCAAGCCACTAGCATGAATAGAAGCATCGCCGGCGGCACCACGCTTCGCCGCAGATTGTCCAGGATTTTCCAGTGTGACAGCCGCGACAGTGGATTGGCCATACGAGCGGCGGATGATCCGGGCACCCACGGCAGCAGCCACCGCGCGATCTGCCAGTCGCCGCGCATCCAGCGGTGGCGCCGGTCCATGTCCACATCGTAGCGGCTCGGGTAGGCTTCATAGAATTCCACGTCGCTGACCAGTGCGGAGCGGGCATGACATGCTTCTAGCAAATCATGGCTTAGCACAGTATTTTCAGGAAACCGGCCATCCATGGCCTGCTGGAACGCATCCACGTCATATATGCCCTTGCCGATAAAGGAACCCTCACAGAACAGATCCTGATAGACATCGGACACCGCTCGCGTGTACGGGTCAATGCCTGCCTCTGTCGCAAACAGCCGAACAAACCAGGAGCGTCGGGAGCTGGGCAGACTTACACCCACGCGTGGCTGAAGAATACCATAGCCTTCCACCACCATGCCGCGATGAGGATCAAACACCGGGCGATTGAGCGGATGGGCCATGGTGGCGACCAAGCGACGGGCGGCGTCGCGCGGTAGCTGCGTGTCGGTGTCGAGCGTGATGACATACCTGATTGAGGAAAGAAAGCTGATGTCGCCGACAATGTCCGAAAAGCATTCACCTGCTGCGCCGCGAAGCAGGGCGTTGAAGTCGGTGAGTTTTCCACGTTTGCGCTCATAACCCATCCACTTGCCTTCGGCGGGGTTCCAGCGGCGCGGGCGGTGAAACAAGAAAAATCGTTGATGCCCATCAGACAAATACTTGCGGTTGAGTGTATCGATCCCGGCTTGCGCCTGATCTAGCAAATCCTTATCATCGGCTAGATGCTCAGTGGTCGCGTCGCAAAAGTCCGTGAGCAAGGCGAAATGCAAGTGCCCGTCGTGGTTTGCCAGAAAATGAATCTCCATGGATTCAATCAGCCGGTCAATACCACCTGAACTCGTTAGCATGGTGGGTACCACCACCATCGTGCGACAGTCCTCGGTGATGCCAGCGCTGGAGTCCAGGCGCGGCAGTAGGCAGGGTTGTACTAGCAGCGTGCTCAGCCAGTTCATCAGCGCCACGGACAGTTGGCTGGCACACAGCACAAACACTGCCGTTAGAAGAATCAGCCCCCATCCGTGAATGCCTAGCAGGCACGCCTGCTGGATGAAAACGCAGACGGCAAGCAGCGTCACCAGCCCAATCCCGCCTGAAAAATACGCCATTGGATAGCTGCGAACAGCGTGTTCGAGGCGTCTGCCCCATGGCCAGCGGGTTTGGGCCATCCGCCCCAACTTAGTCTGGCCTTGGTCTATGAGATAGAATCCGACATGTGCCGTCCGTGGCATGCTACCCTGCTGGCAGCAAGCGGCGGAGGCGAGTTGCACGGCCAGTTGCGCCACCTGTGCCTCAGAAAGCTCGCTGTGCCGTGCCATGGCTTCGACAGCATGGCGATAGCGGTCGCGTGTCGGAAAATCCATTTGGGCGTAATAGCCGGCGGGGTCGGCACGCAACGTCGTATCGACCAGACTCAGGCTTTCCACAAACTGCTTCCAGTCCGTGGCACTGAGGAACCGCAGGCTGGCAATGCAGTGGCTAACGGAAACTTGGTCGGCCGCTTGACTCTGACTTTCCAAATCGACCATCCGTTCAATAGACAAGCCTTGCTCGATCAGCCTGTGTTCGACCCAACTGCGTGCGAGATTCAATACAGGTCCGTGATGTGATAGGAGTTGACAGAACTCCGCCACGAATGAGGGAGTTAGGGAAATTCCGGCCTTCGCCATATCTGCCACCACCACCACCAGATGGGCCGGGTTACGCTCCTCCATGTCCTGTAAGCGCGTCACCCAGAGTTCTGCGAGGTCGCGGTCATCGTGGGCTATAGTCAGGCGCGTGACGATGCGTTGCAGGTCCTCGATGAGGCCCAGACGCAGCATGATGGGCACTGCCCACAACTCGCCGAGAGTCAGTGAATCCACTGTTTGATAGGAGGCGATAAATGCACTCAGCGGCCCCTCATCAATCTGAGCATCGACGTGAGAGATCAATTCCAGGACAATGTCGTAAACACGGGGTAAGCCGGCGGATGGCCCCTGAAGCAGGCGCGGCAGCTCGCGGCTGTAACCGCGGGGCAGATGGCGCCTTGCCAATTGGATCTGCTCTTCAAGTAGATAGAAATTGTCAAGCAGCCATTCGGCCGCCGAGGTGATGCGGCGCGTGGGATTGATTGCGCGGGTCAGGTGATTGAAGGCACGAAGGACCCTTTCGTTGTCATCGAGTTTGGCCAGCAGGCGGTTGGCATTGCGGTGGGTGGCGAGCAGATGGCCCTTAGCCAGGGCACGGGCATGCCGCGCGAGTTGCTCGCCACTGAAAAGCTCATCGCGCAACGGAGGCTCACTGGCTCGGAGGCGCGGGCGCGGGCGCGGGCGCGGGCGCGAGTGCCGCGCCATCCAAGTTTGCCAACGTAACGGAAATGCTTTCATGGGTGGGGATGCGCCGTGTGCCACGAACAATAGCGCCTATTGTATTGGTTCCATCATCACTCGCCTCAAAAATGACACGGGATTTCTATGAATATACCGACGTGCGCCCCTAACAAGACGGCGTCCCCCGATGCCTTCGGTGATTGGAATGACTGCAATGATGGATCTAGCATTCAAAATGATTCAGGAAAGGTTGTCTACGAAGCCAGCCTACGCGGATAACAGATTCTTCACTATGGGGTGAATACCTACTGACCGGATATTCACTCGCCGAATCTTCGGACAAACCAAGATTTGACCACTTGGGTGAGAAGCGCGTACCCTAACATCATGAGAACCAGGTACAACCAGTAGAGTGGCGGCAACGGGACGAATCCGAGTGAGCCCGCCAGGGGGGAGACAGTCAGCCAGGTACCGCCGGCGACGATAATTAGGGAAGTGAGGATGAGCGGCCAACTGGCGCGGCTTTGGATGAAAGGGATTCTGTTTGTACGAATAACATGAATAATCAGGGTCTGGGTAAATAGCGACTCCACGAACCATCCGGTCTGGAACAGGGCCGGGTTGTGCCAACAGTTAAACATGTATAGCATCATATAAAACGTCAGATAGTCGAAGATTGAGCTGATCGGACCCATCAACAAAATGAAACGAAGAATTCTTCCAATTGTCCACTGGCGTGGCTTTATCAGCCATTCCGCGTCCACCTGGTCGGTTGGAATAGTGGTTTGAGAGAAGTCATACAACAGGTTGTTCGTGAGCACCTGGATCGGCAACATAGGCAAGAACGGCAGGAATGCGCTAGCCCCGACGACACTGAACATGTTGCCGAAACTGGAGCTAGCGGCCATCTTGATATACTTTACGATGTTGCCGAACACGCGTCGGCCCTCCATGACTCCCTGTTCGAGGACTAGCAGGCTGTTTTCCAACAAAATAATATCAGATGATTCCTTGGCAATATCCACAGCGCTGTCCACCGAGATGCCGACATCAGCGGCCTTCAATGCCGGGGCGTCGTTGATGCCGTCGCCCATAAATCCTAACACATGACCCTGGCTTTGTAACGCTCGGATGATACGCTCCTTGTGGGACGGCACCAACCGGGCAAAGACACTGGTGACGCTGGCGGCATCGGCAAGTTCCGCATCGCTCATCGTCTCGATTTGCGATCCTATCAAGATATGATCCACTTGCATGCCTACCTGCTTGCAAATATACGAAGCGACCGCCTCATTGTCTCCCGTGAGGACCTTGACATCCACATTGAGGCTGTGCAGACGCTGCAGCGCTTCGGTGGCTGTGTCCTTGGGCGGGTCCAGGAAAGCCAGAAACCCCAGCAAGACGAGGTCGGACTCATCCTTAACGGCGTAAACCGGCGCTTCGGAAACGCCGTGAATTTGCTTGTAAGCTAAAGCGATGACCCGGAACCCCAGAGCGTTAAGCTCGTCAGCCAACTGACGGCGCTTGGCGTCATGCTCGGGCATTACCTCAATGAGTTCACCTTTGACTTCTACACGCAAACAACAATTCAACACCTCATCCACAGCTCCCTTGCAGATTAGCGTGTTCAAACCGGTTTCATCCTCGACGACTACTGACATTCGCCGCCGCACGAAATCGAACGGGATCTCATCAATCTTACGATACTTCGCGTCAGCTTGCAGGTGGTCTTTCAACTCCTCATGGTCCAGAATCGCCTGATCCAACAAATTCTTCAGGCCGGTGTGGTGGTAGCTATTGAGGTAGCCGAAATGGAGCACCTTTTCGCTGGGTTCGCCATAGACGTCGAGGTGCTTTTCGAGAATGATTTTCCCTTGTGTGAGGGTGCCGGTTTTGTCTGTGCAAAGCACGTCCATGGCACCGAAGTTCTGGATGGCATTGAGACGTTTGACGATGACCTTCTTTCGGGCCATGGCGAGCGCGCCTTTAGACAAGTTCACCGTCACGATCATCGGCAACATCTCAGGAGTGAGTCCGACAGCAACGGCTATGGCGAACATGAATGCTTCCAGCCAGTTGTGCTTGCTCAGGCCGTTGATTACAAACACCGCCGGCACCATCACAGCGATGAAGCAGATCATCAGCCATGTGAACTTATTGACGCCCTTATCAAATCCGGTCAACACGCGCTGGCCAACGATGCTTGCGGCCAGCGAGCCAAAATAGGTATGCTCGCCGGTGTGGATAACCACGGCGGTGGCCGCGCCACTCTCGACGTTGGAGCCTAGGAAGCAGAGGTTGGGCAGGTCGAGCGGGTTGTCGATATCCGTCGGGGCGGGCGTGGCGTGGCGCTCGACGGGCAGAGCTTCGCCGGTTAGGGCTGCCTGATTGACAAACAGATCCTTGGCGGATAGCAGTCGCACATCGGCGGGCACCATGTCGCCCGCAGCCAGACGTATGACATCGCCTGGAACCAACAACTTGAGCGGTAGTTCCATCTCCTTGCCTCCGCGCACGAGGGTGGCCGTGTTACTGACCATCGCCTTGAGCTTTTCAGCTGCGTCGTCGGCTCGCATTTCCTGAACGAAACGCAGCACTACGCCCAGCACCACCATCACCAAGATCACAATAGTGGCCCGCTGGTCACTGGTTAGGAATGAGAGCACGGCCAGCGCAAGGAGCAAAAGCACCAGCGGGTTCTTGATGTTACTCAGGAGCCGCATTGCATTGGATTGGCTGTGTTCGCGTGCGATTTCGTTTGTGCCCATCTGCTGCAAGCGAGTGGAGGCGTCCGCCTCGCTCAGACCATCGAGTTGCGAGCCAAGCTCTCTGAGGACAGATTCCCCATCGGCGCGTGCCTTGGTCAAGAGGTCTTGGGAATCATGGGTACCGGCAGTCGGATTCGAAGGCGGGTTCGGCACAAGGGAGGGTTGGGTGAGGATTTACGAAATAATAGCCTGTGGCCGTTGGTAAGGTCCGGGCATGTAATGGATTTCACTCATGTGGGTGGCTGAATTCATGAGCTAAGCAACTGATTCTATGCGTGGAGTCTTCGACCAAGCGCTGGGTGTCCGCGATCTCCCGGGCTAGCTCGGTGTGGTTGCTAGCAATGTGCGTTTTCAAGGCCAAAATACGAATGTTGATTCCCAGCAAGGTCTGGGCAATTTCGTCGTTGAGCAAAAGGCTCATCTTGTGGCGCTCGTCCTCGATTGCGGAGAGGATTTGGTGGGCCATCACCTGCAAGTGCTTCTCGAGGATACGCGATTCCTTGAGCAGTTGGCCGGTTGCCTGTTGACTATTCCTGAAAGACGTCTCCAACATCACTCGCTCGGCCGATTGACGTTTCAGTTCGCGGTTAGACTCCTCCAGTTCGAGCATGCGTTCATCCAGCGCCGCGTGCAGTTGCCGCAAATTCGCGTTAGCTTTCAGCGCCGACAGATGAGTCTCCTCGATCGGCGTAATTGCTTCGGTGAAAAAGGCCGCAGCACACGCTGTCAAGTTCTCGCAACTATCCGCACCACCATCCGTGGTGAGCAGTTGCGCCAGCGCGTGGTGATGAACACTGGCTAAATCCAGCGTCTCCATGCCCATAGCAACCGCCTCACGGCCAATATTCTCCGCAACTTCCAGACTCGCCTTTTGGCCATGGTCAAAATGCGCTTGCAGTGCCGCCAGATAGTTCTTTGACAACAGACCCAATGGGGAACTTTTCATGATTGCGTTCAATTTCACAGGGGCCTATCCGTGAGTAGTTAGTAAAAATGTTAGCCTAGTTTATTATATTTCAAGACAAATATGGCGAGGTTGCGGCAGCTTGCCCATGGGGTATAACCCTACCGTACGCCGGGCCGAAACGGGCAGCAAGATAGGATCGGCCTGCACGACTCTGTTGAAACATGCCCGATTCACAAGTCTTCAGGCTCATTCGATATGATGAGTGGCGACCGGTGTATCCATCCAGTATCCTTCACGCTGGTAATAGCGATGAAGTTCTGCCTCATACTCTCTGGTCAGCAGTGAATCCTCTGTGTATTCCGGCGAGCCTTGGATTGCCGAACGGGAGAGATTGACAAAGACCTTTGACGCGCTCCAGCTTACGCGTTCGATCCATTCTGGAGAAACCAACACATGTTTCCCTGGCCACCAGTTGCGCGTATCGACGATGAGATAACGAACTGCCCAAGTCTCATCATCGATGATGAAATCCTCAGTGTGGCCAATTTCGCCATCGCTGGCTTGGATGTGATGGCCCGTCATATCGCGGGTGCTTCGCAAATGCGGGTCCCACTCCTTCTCTCCGTGGGTAGGGCTTTGCATGCGCATGCGGCTCCGCATGATAAACGGATAGGTGCCACGCTCATAGGTGCCGCTCCAATAGACTGGCCAGCCATAATACCCGTGGTAGGCCTCCTCAAATTGACGCGAGACAGGCTTGTCACTATCCAGGGACGGACTCTCCTCGATTTGCGACGTGGTTAGATTAATAGTGATGGATTGCTCTACGATATTCACGCCGCGCAGCGCATTCGGGGATATCAGTATCTGCCTGCCCCTGAGCCATCTGCCCGTATCAGCGACCAAATAGCGAATAGTCCAGTGTAAGTCATCGAAGTAGAATTCCTCTACTCTCCCGATTCCACCGTCAAGGCAGTGCAATTGGTAACCCTTGAGTGCTTTGGCTTTAATGAACATGACCGATTATTTAGCTTGTGTTTGGAATTGGCAGACTGAATCGCCCCTGTTTAAGACAGGTGGCGGCAATCAGTTTAGTCGGCGTCCGCACATCCGGCTAAAGCAATATCGTACTCCACTGGTAAGAATGCGCCATGGGGAGAAACCCTACCGGGTCCTTTGCTGTAGTTCCTCAAGAAATGCTCAAACCTTATGCAATAGATTTGTATCACGGAGCTTTTCCCAAAGTTCGCGTTCTTCCTCATGAAGGGTGGTAGGCATTTGAATGTTAAGAATCACATAAAAATCACCGCGCTCACCGTCTTTACCCATGGGCAGGCCCCGCCCGCGCACGCGAAGTTGCTGGCCATTCTCTGCGGCGGTGGGGATGCGGAGTTTGATAGGCCCATCAAGAGATTGGACCACCGCTTCTGAGCCCAGAACGGCTTCCCACGGTGCAATATTGAGTTCACGGTAGAGATCAACATTCCGACTTGTAAAATCAGGATGAGCCGCGTGGCGTACTCTCAAGTATAGATCGCCGGCAGAAGCACCGTCATGACCCGATTCGCCATGACCCTGGACGCGAATTCTCCGCCCATTGGTGACACCGGCCGGGATACGTACCTGAAACGATTGCGTGTCTGCCTTGCCAGTTTGGCGGTTCGTCGATTGCAGAGAAATAGACCGTATAGCCCCCTGCATGACCTCTTCCAAGGTAACTAGAATATCACCTTCGATGTCATGACCACGCCTGGGACTTTTCCGGTTAGGAGAAACAGATGAGGTCTCTTGCGAAAAACCATAGCGGCTCGCTCCGCTGAAATACTGCTCAAAAAAATCACTAAAACCGGTTCCGCCGAAATGAAACTCCACATCACTCTCCCGAGCGCCTTGCGGAGGTGCATGGTATGCGCCCTCATGCTGCCAGTCAGCTCCCAGACGGTCATATTTTTTCCGTTTCTCCGGGTCGCAGAGCACTTCATTCGCTTCATTGATCTCCTTGAATCGTTCTTCGGCCGAGGCTTTGTCTTTCGCCACATCAGGGTGGAATTTTCGAGCCAACTTGCGGAACGCCTTCTTGATATCTCTATCGCTAGCGTCTCGAGCAATCCCGAGCGTGCTGTAGTAATCTTTGAATTCAACTGACATGGGAAAAGTCTTCAGTGAAGCGCTCAGAAGGTGCTTGCTACATGGGTCAGACAAACAAATGCACCAAGGCAAATCGCTAGCGCAGGAAATCTAGCATTCATGAGTGTGCTTAGAATACGTTAGGTCATTAACGACCACTATTGTATGTTGAAGGACAATGTCCTACCACAGGTTGAGTATTTCAGTCAGATCTTGCTTGTCCGCGGCGCTTAAAGGAACGCGCTCCATCTGGTTGATGAACTCAAGAGTCTCCTCAATGCTGAGACGGTGCTCGCTCGAATTAAAGGTATTGACCTGCGTCCTGGTGGCATGCTCAAGACAGCCGTGGTACGATCTTACCGGTATCACTGACCTGGTGAATTCATCAATCATATTTGATTCTTCTTGTTCAGATTTCGAATCGGAGTTTGCGGTCATAACATGATTCAGATGGTTTGATTCCTGCTCCGGTACTAAGATCAGTGGATCGCGAACCGTCATGAGCCAAGCCACCGCCACGGCGGCCCAGCACAAGTGGTGAATCAAACATGTATCTACATGCGATGGGACATGCATTGGGACTTTGCTGATTGGCTTACTCACAATCACAATAGTAGAGATATGCGAAGATATGACAATGGGGTATTCCCCTACCCGCTTTGACGCATACCACATAAGTCTCAGTTATACATATTCTCAATTGACGTCGCAGTCACCGGAAATTTGACGCTTTCCTGTGTGATGCTTCGGTCCCGGGATCCGAACGCATTCACGACAATGTACCTATATATATTTACGGGTAAAATGAGGCAGCGGCATTCCGAGGATTGCCGCTGCGAGTATTAGAATAGTGTATCTAAATGTTATTTCTTACTAATCGACATTTCATTGACCACTTTGTCCACCCCGTGAATATCACCGGCCAGATTCGTAACCTGCTTCATCTCCGCAGCGCTCTCGGCCACACCGCTTACCGTTACAACGCCATCCCGAGTTTCGACTTTCGTGTTGATTGCGCTGGTTGAAAGATGGACAAGCAGCACAGCCTTCACCAAAGCGGTGATCGATGCGTCATCAATTTTATCACCCAGTGTCCGGTGAGGTTCCGGCGGCGTCGTGGATATAGTCATCTCGTTGTTCACTGATTTGACACCTGAGACGTCCTCCGCGTAGGCGGTCGTCAAATCCTTTTCCATCTTGTCAGAGGCTTCCCCGGACAGGGTTACTGTCCCATTAAGTGCGGTTACCGTTGTCGTAGAAGCATGCACGTTGCGATGGAACAACAGTGCGGTTTCCACCTTCAGCCGAAGCCATCTGTCTGCATTGTCAGTAGACGTTTCCCCTTTCAGGACAAGCTGGTTGTCCACGCTCTTCACACCTGGAAGCCCACCCACTGTGTCTGCGGCTAGCGACTTGTGAAATCCCTCTTTCACCGTGCCTGTAAGGGTGACCACACCACTCTTGGACTTCGTTTGGATTGAGTCATCCTTGAGGTAAGTCTTATAGACAAAGGAACTGGCTGCGGCCGATTCAATCCGGTCATCCGTTTCGGATGCGCGCATGGAAACACCGGTTAGTAGAAACGAGCTTGTTGCTGCGAAGAGCACGGACGGACATAATAATTTTAATTTCATAATATTTCGATTTAGCGGTTGAGTGATTGTCTGTCAACCAATTTGAAAGTAGTGCATTATCAGGATACTTGCCATGGGGTGTTCACCTGCCGCCCTATAGTTGTTTAATTAGTTACGGATATATCACGTTAGTCTCACAAGGCAACCCGCTTCCTGATGGTGAACAATCCAGTCATTCCAAATACTAACAACATTATAGCCCCTGGTTCCGGCACATTGATTGTATTATAGTCCATAGTGACCTCGCCATGGCTTGCCAATGCCCGTCCGTCCACCGAAGCACCGGTAGTCAGCGTGATTGATGTATAGGCCAAAATATTCCCCGAGAAACTGCTGTTGGTTCCAAGTGTCGCCGAGCTACCGACCTGCCAGAAGATATTTTCAGCTTTGGCACCGTTGATTAGGATAATTCTGCTGCTGGATGCTGTAATTAGGGTGGTTGCGGTCTGGAAAATCCAGACGGCACTTGGGTCGCCGTGGGCGTCAAGGGTCAGATCTCCTGTAATGTTGAATGAACCGGTCCCGTTGTAAACTCCAGCGCTCAAGTTGCCCATGAGTACGTAAGCATCAGCATAATTGGAGTCATATGGGCGTCCAGCCGCGTCGTTATATGCCGTAGTCAGATCAGTCTTGGCAAGCTGCGTCACCCCATCCCCGGCATGATTCACGCCGTTGAGGACCACATTGCCCAGCCCCGTGATAGAAAGAGTTGGATACGTTCCGATATCCCCGGTAATCACGGTCGAATTGACCGCGCCCGCCACTGTTATGCCCGACCCGGCCAGCACAGCGAAACCCGAGGTCGTGCCTAGGTTGACTGCTGAAACAGCCGCTGTGGCGGCCGGGCTGGCAAGGGGCACCACCAGCATCAAGGCTAGGCCCATAGAAACCCTCTTCGCGTAATGCCTCTCACTCGTATGTTGAAATAATACTTTCATTGGATGTTTTCGGTTATGGTTCAATTCATTGTTGTCTTGCGGTTATCGCAGATATGTGAAAATTAGCATCCAATCAGGACTTCGTATATGGGGTGAACACTCCATTTACACTCTGGCATAATTCCTCTTATGTAGTGAGTTACAAATGGCGAACGCACCTGTCGCTTTTGGCTTGAATCAGAGAAATGACTCTCACAATACTAACGAAATATTACAATAACATGAAAATTATGAATCAAAAAAAATATGGCACCTTGATAACCGGGATATTGCTCACATCGATGGCGGGCCTTCCTGCTGCTGTGGTGGTGGATCACTTCAGCTCTCCCATTGGCGGGCAGGGAGTATCTATCTCAAATGGAGGCGTAGGAACAAACCAGAATGACGTACAAACCGGACTGGCGGTCCTTGGCGGAAGCCGAGAGATCCATCTCCAGCTCCAAGTGATTTACGACACAGCCAATTATTGCTCGGCCAACATTAACGGTGTCACATCCACCGATGAATTCTCACTCGCCAACGGTTCCAACGTAGAATCTCTCTGCAAGATGGTATGGGATGCCAATAGCATCGGATTGAATACTAACCTGAGCTTGGATTACGCATTCAATCTTCTAAATGTACACAATGACATCCCGGTGGCCTACACCATTGTCATGCAGTCATTCGGCGGCGGTACCTCTACTCAAATCGTCAACACAGGTACCAACTACTTTGGCAATATTGCATTCCCATTCAGCGGATTTTCCGTTGGTGCAGATCTGACTGATATTGACAGTATCTCCTTGACCATTGATGGCGGGCGTTCGGTCGATGTCAGCATGGACGCTTTAGTCACGATTCCGGAACCTGGAAGCGCCATCCTAGCCGCGCTGAGTGGCATGGCTTTGCTCGTTCGTCGTCGGCGCGAATAGCAAATATTGCCATTTGGTGAACCACTCAAGTTTCAAAAAATCTTCCGATAGGCGGCCACCATACAAACAGCTATTCATTACCATGAAAACTGAAATTTCGGTTGGCGGATACTTATTGACACGTTTGAAACAGATAGGAGTGGGCCATCTGTTCGGTGTTCCCGGAGATTTCGTCCTGGGATTCCTCAACGAGGTCATGACCAGTGAGCTGGAGTATATTGGTACCTGCAACGAACTTAACGCCGCGTATGCAGCCGACGGCTATGCACGCATTCGGGGCATCGGAGCCTTCGCCACAACCTATGGTGTCGGCGAACTGAGTGCTATCAATGGTGTGGCAGGCGCCTTCGCGGAAAGAGTGCCGGTAGTTGCTATCACGGGATCGCCCGCGACTAGCAACTTCCTCACGCGGCCACTTTTGCATCATACTTTGGGCGATTATCAGATTCCCTTAAAAATGTATGAGAGAATCACAGTCGCATCTACCCAGCTTATGTCGGGAGATACGGCTCCGGCCGAGATAGACCGTGTGCTTACCTCCTGCCTTTCCTGTCAGCAACCGGTCTATATCAGTCTCCCCTCGGACGTGGTGACGATGAAATGTCACGCGCCTACAGATTTTGTCTTTCCGAAACCCGCTGCCAGTGACCCACTAGCGCTTGCCGAGGCGCTCAGTGAGACACTTCAAATGCTAGAACACTCGCGGCAACCCGTGGTGATCGGCGACGTTGAATTGATTCGTTTCAAATTGCAGCGGGAATTCAGTCAATTTCTTGCCCAGACCGGCATCCCGTATGTCACCATGATGCTAGGCAAGACCGTCCTTTCGGAGCATCACCCGTTGTTTCTCGGTCTGTTTGAGGGGGATCGGAGTCGCGACTATGTGCGTGAACGCGTCGAGTCTGCCGATTGCGTTCTTCAACTTGGTGCCTTGTTAACCGATTTCAATACCGGCGGCTTTACTACCCACCTAGACGACTCGAGAACGATCAGCGCCAACATACGATCCGTGAAGATCAAGCACCACTATTACGATCATGTGTATCTGGGTGATTTTATACGTGGACTGACGGATAGGCTGGCGCGACGGGATCCGGAAACCATGAAGATTAGGTGTGCAGCCGCGGGCTGTGTTCATCGGCGCACGGATTCCTATCTTGCCGTTCCGGCGACTCGGCTTACCATCAAGCGGTTCTTCGACCGCATGAGTCATTTCATCAGGGAGGATTCGATTATCATTGCGGAGACAGGCGTATCCCTCTTCAGTGCAGCGGAGATGCTCATGCCGGAAGGAGTGACCTTCATAGGACAGACATTTTACGGATCGATCGGCTATACAATCGGCGCAACGCTGGGTGCAAATATGGCGGCACAGGACCGCCCAGTCGTATTGTTCGTGGGGGATGGATCATTCCAGGTCACTTGCCAGGATCTATCGACAATTATCCGCAACCGTCTCAAGCCCGTCATCTTTCTCATTAATAATGACGGATATACGATAGAGCGTGTAATCGTGGATCACCCATACAACGACATACAGCCATGGAAATATCACAAACTGGTAGAAGTTTTTGGAGGAGGAGTCGCCTTTGATGTCCGCACGGAAGGAGAACTTGAGGATGCGCTTCGCCAAGCTACCACATCTGACAAACTCGTGTTCATTGAAATCCACACCGGGCGCATGGACTGTCCAGAAGCCCTTCGCAGCGCTGGACGGGCGATGGCAAAGACCAATCAACTCGGCTAGATGCCTTCTTCATTAGCTTCGGGCCAGCGCCGGGTATCATATACATTAACTATTATGAGAAAACACATGAAGGCAGCGGTGGTGGTTCAGTTCGGAGAGCCATTGGAGCATCGGGAATGTGAAATCCCATCTCCGGGTCCGGGCCAAATCCTTGTTAAGACCGAAGCTTGTGGCGTATGCCATACCGATGTGCATGCGGCAAAGGGTGATTGGCCGATGAAGCCAACCCTTCCGTTTATCCCTGGCCATGAGGGCATCGGAGTAGTGGTTGCAATGGGGCCGGACGTAAAAGCTGTGAAAATGGGAGACCGTGTCGGTGTGCCTTGGCTCTACTCGGCGTGCGGTCATTGCGAACATTGTCTGTCAGCCTGGGAGACTGTGTGTGCCAATGCACAATTCGGTGGCTATACTAGGAACGGAGGATTTGCCGAGTACATTCTCGCGGATCCTGAATACGTCGCCCATATACCTTCCGGGCTCACAGCCACGGAAGCGGCACCTATTATTTGTGCCGGAATCACCACTTACAAAGGTCTCAAGGAAACCGGAGCGAAACCCGGCCAATGGGTCGCCATCTCAGGCGTCGGCGGACTTGGGCATCTGGCCATTCAATATGCCAAGGTCATGGGTCTCCATGTTTGCGCGATTGACGTTGATGAGAGTAAACTCGCCCACGCCAAACGTCTTGGTGCCGATCTTATGATCAATTCCAAGGCAGTCGATTCTGTCGAGGCGGTGAAGGACGGAACTGCTGGCGGGGCGCATGGCGTGGTGATCACCGCCCCCTCGCTGAGCGCGTTCAAACAGGGAGTAGGCATGACACGTAAGCGCGGAACCTGTGTGCTCATCGGACTGCCACCCGGTGAATTTCCGACCCCTCTCTTCGATGTGGTGGCTAACTGCATCACCATTCGAGGTTCTTTCGTCGGGTCTCGCCAGGACATGACCGAGGCTCTCGCGTTCGCCGCCGAAGGCAAAGTCAAGGCCGATATCGAATTGCAACCTCTCTCCGCAATCAACCAGATTTTAGCGCGCCTTGCGCATGGCAAGGTGGCGTCACGCGTCGTTCTTGACATGACCAGTGGCTGAAATCATATTGCAAGACCATCACGAATACAACCTCTTCGAATCATGCTACGGGTCACCCGCGCTGGTGACTCCCATACTGTAGGCATCAATCCACTTGCGGATTGCAGATATCAGATTGCTTCGAGCCACGGTGCATTGCGTAAACACGCGTGAAATCGACAGCGAAAAAGAATATCTGAGCAGAATAGAATACTCAGAAAACTCAGTCATTCCTTCTCACCAAATACCTCGTCTTTTTGCAATTCGTGTTTTTCGGATACCCCGTCACGTAGGTATGGCTTCAACCAAATGCGTTCAATTGCGGCATAAGAGGCAATCACCGGTAGGGCTGCCAGCGATCCGGGAATTCCCGCAAGCAGTACTCCCGCCAGCAAACCCAGCAGCACCGTGAGCGTCGAGAGACGGAGGTTCTTGCCGTACACCTTCGGAACGATAAGATAGTTCTCAATCACATGAAACACCAGATAGAGGATGAGGACGAGAAGAGCGGCCTTGACTGATACGCCCAATGCTAGCAGAAATGCAGGCACCGTGGAGATGATGAATCCGAGGATCGGCAGGACGTCGAGTACCCCCGCCAAAATGGCGAGCGTAAGAGCTCCCGGCACCTGCAACACACTTAGCACAGTGTATGTGAAGATCATGACGAGCAGCGAGGTGATGACTTGCCCCGACACATAACCAAAGATCACTTTGGATATTTCCCGCCCCGTGATGCGCAGCTTCCGGCGATGCAACGGTGAAAAGAAGGCCAGCAACCACTCGTAGGTATTTCCCCCATCAATCAACAGATACAACGCGATAACCAGCACTAGCGCAATCTCGGATAACCCACTGAGGGCGACGCCACCCGCCGACATAAAATGACTGATCCACGGGTCGGCAGCCGACCAGTTGGCGGCATCTAGCAGATGCTCAAGATTGTTGCGAACGCCCCAGCCAGCGGGAATCTGATTCAGCACATCCTCGCGTAAGCGCGGGTACTCATGGCTGAAAGTGGCAGCTTGGCTAATCAGCGCAGGGACCAGCAATGCTGTGCTCACGCCCAGCACGGTCACCAAGCCGCCAAGGACCACTAGCAGGCAGAGCCAATGCTTCATCCGTCTGGATTCCAGCCAGCCCACAAATGCATGCAACGTCACAGCCAGAAACAACGCCAGAAACACCAGCAACAGCAACGGCCACAACACATACACTCCATAAGCGCACAGCAGGGCAATAAATACCTTGATGATAGTCAACAGGGGAACATGCACCTCGATCCGCTTCGGCGACGTCACCTCAATGAGATTTGGCATCTTTAGTGGCTCACGGGTAGCCACCGGAACCGATATAGATTTGTTTTTCGACATCATCAATCAGGCCGTCTAACACGACATGAGACTCAGGCATAAGTATTGCTATCGCTGTTACCTTGATGTACCCATTTTTTTTAGATGTTAGTCGCGCTTGCAATGGCACTGACAATGGCAATGGCACTGAGTGGCGAGAATAAATCCGACGATTGCTCCAGCTACGATACCGAGCCCGACAACTTGATAAATATTGTCGCGTAGTGCCACATCGGCTGCGTGCGACCCATGGATTGCCTTTCCTCGAGCGGCGGCATATACTTCCCTGACGCGATCCAATCCTTCGACAAGACGTTTGCGAGCTTCTCCGACATGGTCTCCGGCCACCTCTGCAGTAGCCGCCACCAATGCGCCTGCATCCTCAGCCAGTCGTTCCATATCATTGCATATTGCTTGTGTTGTTTTGTTCATAATTTAGGTTGGTAGTTATTGTTTATATATTAATTATATGTCTGGCTAAACCAATCGAGGCTTCACTAGCAGAAGCACAATTCCACTGGCCAAGACTAGCGCTCCAGCGATTGGCGGGATGAAGTGGCTATTGGTGGTTTCAACCCTCAGGCCGAGAAACTCAATGGTTTCGCCGGGTGTGGTGAAGGTGATGCCCGAATAGGCGAGGATGATGATACCCAGAGTGATCAGAAGTGCGGCAATAACGGCTTTTGTTTTCATGGAGGATCAGGGGTTGGTGGAGGCATCTGCCATCACCGGAACTACCATGCACAATGATCGCTTGAGCCGCTATGGGGTAAATCCCTACTTGTCAGAATAGAGCATAGGCATTCTGACAATTTGTCGTTCACTCGACCGTCTCTGGCCCGCCGGGGCACTCATCATCTCCCCTTCCGGCCTTGGCTTGTGCTGACACGCTGATTTTACCCTCGTCAGAGATGATTGCCAGCGCCTCGACGCAGAGCCGGACTAAGAGCGGACCCAACAGCGCCCCGGTGGCGCCGAACGCCGCGAGTCCACCCAACATCGACACAAGGACCAAGAACGTGGGCAACATCAGGCGGCCATAGCGTGCGAGCATCGGCCGGACGAAGTTATCGATAAGGCTGTGAATTACGGCACCCACGCCGATGACGACACCCGCCCGCCAGTAGTGACCAGCCGCGATGAGTTCGATAGCGATAGGAATCCAGACGAGCCCCGTTCCGATGAAAGGAACAAGGGCACAGATTGCCGTTAACGGCCCGAGGAGGAGTGCCTGTGGGATCCCGATTGCAACATATGCGAGCGTAGCGACAGCACCCTGCACCACCGCCGTTCCGCCTCCGGCTACGATCAGTCCGCGACCGGTTTCGTAAAAGGCGCCCACGAGTCGAGCGAAGGCCGCACGCGGAACCGGTGCATGCTCCTCCAGCCAGGCGCGGATTTGTTCGCCGTCAACGGTGAACGTGTACAGTGCAGCCACGAAGACCAGCAATCCGATAGTGGCGCTCGCCGAGGCTCGTGCGATCATACTCAGTGCGTGCCATGCATTTGCGCCGTGGCGGCTAGCTAGGTTAGCCCAATCGCCCGCTTCCGGCCGACCGATCACTCCCTGCCCCAGTAGCGCAGACGCTAGGGATCCATGGCCCTTAAGCGCAGCACGCACTTGGTCGAAGAGGTCCCCCATTCCTGAAGCGACGGCTGCGACAACACCGATGATCGGGATAAGCACTCCGACCACGAGGATCACCACGACCGCAGTTGCGGCTCTCCGACGGCCGCCGAGCAGACACTCGAGCCTCCGAACCGGGCTTCCTAGAATATCAGTTGCCCAGGCTGCGAGTACGAGAGGTACCCACAAGGGCGCAATAACCGCGCTCGCCGCGATGCAGAAGGCCACCATTAGAACCCGCATGGGTGTCAGCGTTGGCAAAATGTAGGTTGGTTGAAAATATTGGCGTCCTATCATTTTGGGCAGTCTCCCCGCCATAGTGCCATAGGGTATTCACCAGAAGCGAATGGAGCCACCAGGCCTTCAAATCCTTCCTAACAAGAACAAGATGATCACAATGACCAGTATAAGCCCCAAGCCACCGCTTGGGCCATAGCCCCAATTCCGGCTGTGCGGCCATGTGGGAATGGTGCCTAGCAACATGAGAATAACGATAACGAGCAGAATGGTTCCTAATGACATAATTGTATTTGATAGATTGTCGTCGAAGCTCCGTCAACGAGCAGTCGCTGTCAGACATCCTATTTTAGCGACGTCGGTGCTGCTCCGAGGAGATTTCATTAGACCGCAAATGGAGCACACTAGCAATGGGGCTTAACCCTACTTCGTTTGATGAACATTCTTCGCCACGCCCATCGCCACATCTATGGGTTGTAGGTCCTGCTTCCGATATAAACAATTCTCACCTCGGGTGATGGACGAACAACCAAGCCGGCGTATATTCCAATTATGACCCACCAGGGTCAAACGGGCGGATGCGCTTCATCCCATCACTCACAGCCCAAAACTTTGCTGCCCTCGTGGTGGAAGAATCCTCCATCCTGAGCACTTGGCTGCCGGTGCCTGCTGCGCGGATCACCGTGGCCGCAGACGCTTCTTGGGAAATCGCGCCCTCCGGCGGAGCCCGCGACTTCTACCGACTGGCAGTCACCCCGAGGCCGTGATGACCGCGCCGGAATGCTCTAGTAGGGTATCACCCCATGGCGTCGCGAATGGTCCATGGGTAATCTATAACTGTGGCACCTAGTATGCTCGTGGCCATCTGCCACCTTGGCATCGTCCTGCCCTGCCTGATTTCTCCTAACTCCATACACCAACCAATGAGCACCCTAAGCATCGTCGTAACTCACACTCTTATAGATGAGAGCCCCACCGATAATCCCGAAGAAGCGAGCATCGTGACCCGTGGCATGATGCGCAACCGTGCCGTCGAGTTGGCCGTCATGAATGGCCGATCGCCTCAGGATGCGACCAAAGCCGATTGGGAGGATGCCAAACGCGAACTGATAGGAAGCCCGAAAAAGACCAGTCAGTCGGCCCTATAAACTTATGATTTCAGCGAATCAATCCGTGACGACCGCCGCTGGTTCGCTCCCGCCTCGCGCCGTCTGGAACCACAAAGGCACCGATACCATCCTCGAGCTTTCCGGTGATTGGCACCGTGACGGACCCGCCGCAGAGGAATCAGAGCATGCACCGGGCCAACACCCCGATCACTATGAGATTTCCAGTCTGGGCACCTACGACTCCACTCTGCCGGCGTTTCTGCTAGCCAATTTGCGAAACGCCTCGACCACTGGGGATAAGCAACAAGCACCTGTCTTTGATGGGCTTCCGGACGTCCTGCAAAGTATGCTAAAGCTCGCGCTGGCCGTGCCGGAGGACGGCCAAGCCCTGATCACGCCTCATGCATCCTCGGACGTCCGCGAACTCGGGAAATTCACCCTCAAAGTATGGTCCGGTGTCTGCTCGTTCGTGGAATTCACCGGCCAGTCCGTGCTCTCAATCGGCCGCCTTGCCACGGGGCATGCCCGTTTCCGTGCCTCTGATTTCTGGCTGACGCTCGAGGAATGCGGCGCAAAGGCGCTGCCGATCGTGTCGCTGATTAGTTTTCTGATAGGTTCCATTCTGGCCTTCGTGGGAAATGTGCAACTCGCCAATTTCGGTGCGAATCTCTTCGTGGCGGACCTCGTCGGCATTGCGATGGTTCGCGAGATGGGCGCAGTGATGACCGCCATCATCATGTGTGGTCGAACCGGCGCGGCCTTCGCTGCCAACCTCGGCAGCATGAAGGCCAACGAAGAAATCGACGCGTTGCGCACCTTCGGCTTAGATCCATTCGATTTCCTCGTTCTGCCCCGCCTCCTTGCGCTGGTCCTTATGATGCCGATCCTCACCGTTTATGCCAATATCGTCGGTATCCTCGGCGGGATGCTCGTCGGCTTCATGGTTGGTATCCCGCCAATCCTCTATTGGACAGAAACCCTCAACGCAGTCGATCTCACAAATTTCTCACTCGGCGTTTTCAAAAGCGTGTTCTTCGGTGCCACCATCGCCATCAGCGGCTGCCTAATCGGCTTGCGAGCCGGCAATTCGGCCGCCGCAGTCGGCCAGGCCACCACCAGCGCGGTGGTGGCATCCATCACCATTGTCATCGTCTTGGACTCCGGCTTTGCCGCCATTTTCACTCTGCTAGATATCTAACCATGAATACTGATAAACCAGAGAAAACCGCCAAAATTTGCGTGCGGAATCTGACCATGACTTATGGCAAGCTGGTGGTGATGCACGACCTCAATTTTGAAATCGATGACAAGGATATTTTCTGCATCATTGGCGGCAGTGGTTGCGGCAAGAGCACCCTGTTGCGTCACCTCATCGGTTTGCTAGAACCAGCTACCGGCTCTATCCTCTATGACGGCAACGACCTGACAAACACTCCTCCCCAAGACCGGGGCCCATTTATCCGCCGCATCGGCGTGATGTATCAATCCGGGGCGCTGTGGTCATCCCTCTCCTTGGCTGAAAACATCTCCCTGCCCTTGCAACAATCTGGAAAAATCCCGGCCAAAACCGTGCGTGACCTCGTATCCTACAAACTCGCGCTCGTCGGCCTCGCAGGTTACGAGGATTACTATCCGGCTCAAATCAGCGGCGGTATGAAAAAACGCGCAGGAATCGCCCGTGCCATGGCTTTGGACCCCGACATTCTATTCTTGGATGAACCGGGAGCCGGCCTCGATCCACTCAGTTCGAGGCGCCTCGACGACCTCATCCTCAGCCTGCGCGACAGCCATAACTCCACCATCGTCATCGTCACCCACGAGCTGGCCAGTATCTTTAACATATCTACAAAAGTGTTGTTCCTTGATACTGCCACCCGCACCCAGGGAGCGCTGGGAAATCCCGCCGACCTGCGCGACCACTCGGACAATCCGGCCGTTCGCCTATTTCTCAATCGCGGCGCGACACCCGCCCCATCCTCATGAGCAAGAAAACCAGTCCTACCCTGATCGGGATTTTCACACTTGTCGGTCTGCTCCTCACCGGAGCCGCGCTCGTGCTTTTCGGGGCGGGCAAGTTCTTCGAGAAATCCAGCAATATCCAGCTCTATTTCGACCACAGCGCCAATGGCCTGCTCGTCGGCTCGGAGGTCCGCTTCGGCGGCGTGCGCATCGGCCGCGTCACCTCCATCAAGGTGATCGTCGATCCAAAGCAGAGCCGCAAGATCATCCCGGTGGTGGTTCAACTTTCCACCAAAGATTTGGCGGACGTCGGTTCCACCACGGTTGGCGGCATCGACTTTTCCAGCGAAGCGGGTGTAAAAAAAGCCGTCGCCGAAGGCCTGCGTGCCTGCATGAAACAACAAAGTCTGCTTACCGGAAAACTGTATGTCGAATTCGATATCGTACCAGAAGGGCCGTTTTTTGTCTATCAGCCAGCCGGTAGAACGCTCTACCCTACGGTGCCTACAACTAGCACAGAAATGGATGAACTCATCTCGGGTGTTGCGGATGGTTTGAAGAAACTCAACAACCTAGACCTGGACAGCGTGATCAAGGAACTGCGCGATGTCCTCGCCAACACAAAATCCCAGATAGCCGCACTGGATGTAAAGCAGATCAATGACAATCTCGTGAGCATCACATCAGACGTGCGTGTGATCGTCGGCAACGAGAAGCTCGGCAAAGCCATCGATAGTATGGACGAGGCACTCAAGCAAATCGAATCGCTGGCGGAGAAAGCCAACCAGGGAATCGACCCAATGAAGAAGGATTTGGAAAACCTTCTGCAACAGACACGGTCTGGACTAGAGAAAATCGAGCATGCGACGGCGGACCTATCAAAGCTGACCAACCCGCGGGGCCCGATACTCCTTCGCCTGCAGAACGTGCTTGAGGAAACCGAGCGCGGATCGCGGTCCATCAATGAACTCGCCGATGATCTGAAACGCAACCCCAACTCACTGCTTCTTGGCAAGGACCACAAACCATGAAAATCCGACTTCTAATGCCCTGTCTGTTGCTCATCCTCTGCGCATGCGGTGTGCTTCAACCCGTCAAGGACATCTCGGTCCGTCATATGCTGGAACCGATCGTACCGGACCGCGAACTAACAGCCTCCAAGCCAGCCATCGCCATCAAGCATCCGTCGCTGCCGGGATATCTTGACCGCCTGCAACTGGTCACCCTCACGGGCGGCGTACTCGTGCTCAGCGACCACGACTTGTGGGCAGAGTCGCTGGGTACCGCCATTTCCCGCGTCACCGCCAGCAATCTCAGCCGCATCTCCAGATCCATGAATATCCAACCTGTGGAAAATTTTATCACCCTCGATTACACCAGCTTGCTCGAAATCAAAATTGCCCGCCTCGATCCAGATCTATCTAACCAAATTATTTTTCAAGGCACATGGAAGCTACAATCTGTTACGGAAAAAGAAACCCGAACCCGCTACTTCCATATATCCGTGCCAATCACCTCCACCCCGGACATCATGACCGGCCGCGTCAACGCGATAAACCAAGCGCTGGAACAACTCGCCCGCCAGATCGCCCGCTATTGGTAGGTCTATCGAATGCGAAATGGTGGCACTCCAGAACCCGCCGCAGGTTGCTAGATCTTCATAGGTGATCCCAACGCGCTTCCACGGTGAGGGTATCAGTCCAGTTGTGACCAATGATTGGTTTCGTTGCGGGGCGAGTGACGAAGTTCAAGTGCCGTTGATTCGTTGCAGTACGGGCAGCGAAATTGATCCTTGAACATGATCGCAAATGATACTCGAAGACGGTGGCTTCCCATCAACTTCCTAGCGTCGCGGTGTTTGGCGCAACTTCTTGGTGCCAGAACTGGCGTCCAGCACAATGGACAGTTCGTGTAATACCCCTGTGTCCATAGCGGTATGAGCAAAAGGCAACCAACAACCGCGACGCCTGAACCAGCCATGGTTAACCGAAAATTATCGAGCCACATGGACTGGAGAAGCAACCCGGCGGCGACTGGTGCGAGCAGGCAAATGACAAAAAACAGGATAGCGGCGAGTCGGAAGTGCATAACAGCGGAGGCGGAGCGAAGATGATGCATAGGTTCAGAATACCTGCATTGCAGCCAACACGCTATGGGGTGTTGCACTACCGTGTTTAAAGATATGCAACCTGATCACCGCCGAACCGTTTGATATCAGCCACGAATCAGGATTTTTGGGCAGGACCGGTCCACATTGTCAATTTTTCATTTGTCCCCCACCCCAGGGTTTCACCCCATTGCTGCGGATTGTAGTAAGGCGTAGTGTCCACATTTGAAGCGAGTAATGGAACCCCTGCCTGAGAGAAAGAACAAACAATGAACGCCTCCAAGACAGATGCTTGGTATTCCCCAGCCGGAGTGTGGCATCACAAGTCCACGGTCATTGTCGCATTTTCCATTGTGGGAATCGTCTCCCATTTAGGTCTTCGATATGGCTTCCGCTCACATGCTGGATCCTATCAGATCCCTCTGCTACTCACGCTCATAATCGGAGGCCTGCCGCTGCTTTACGATTTGCTGCGAAAGATCATCAAACGGGAATTCGGTTCCGATCTATTGGGTGGCATTTCCATCATCACATCCATTGTCCTGGGAGAATATTTAGCGGGCTCAATCATCGTGTTGATGCTAGCCGGAGGTGAATCGTTGGAGAGTTACGCGTTGCGGAGCGCCTCCTCGGTCCTGGCCTCCCTGGCCAAGCGGATGCCTTCGATTGCCCATCGGAAACTTGCCTCTAAAATCAACGACGTAGCGCTGTCGGAGGTGGCCGTGGGCGACACACTCGTGATCTATCCTCATGATATCTGCCCCGTCGATGGCGTTGTGACCGATGGGCATGGCATGATGGATGAATCGTACCTATCAGGCGAGCCCTTCCAAATTTCAAAAACTACCGGCTCGGCGGTGATCTCCGGTGCGATCAACGGAGAGACGGCCTTGACCATTCGTGTAACCCAAATCGCTGCAGATTCGCGCTATGCCAAAATCATGGAGGTGATGCGCGAATCCGAAGCCAAGCGACCCCAGTTGCGGCGACTCGGCGATCAACTGGGAGCCATTTACACGCCAGTGGCATTGACAGTGGCCGTGCTAGCCTGGGTGATTGGCGGGGATTCGATTCGCTTTCTGGCGGTACTGGTCATTGCAACACCATGCCCGTTGCTGCTCGCAATTCCGATAGCCATCATGGGATCGATTTCGCTTTGTGCCCGACGCGCAATCATTGTAAAAAGCCCTGTCGTACTCGAGCAAATCGCCGGATGCCGGACGGCTATTTTTGACAAAACAGGGACACTTACGTACGGCGAGCCCAAGTTGACGGAACAACTCATCGCCCAATCCTTTGACCCGAAAGTTGTACTATCGCTCGTGGCGGGCCTGGAACGCTATTCAAAACATCCTTTGGCGCGAGCCATTATTGAAGCGGCGAAGGAGGGCGGCATTCAACTGCCAGAAGCCACCGATGTGCGCGAGGCACCTGGCCAAGGGTTACGCGGCTCCGTCGCTGGCCGCTCGGTGCAGATCATCAGTCGGCATCAATTGAGCGCACTCAAGGTGGCAGGCTCAGATCAACTCCCGCCGATTTCTGGTGGGCTCGAATGCATGGTGGTGATTGACCAGCGTTATGCCGCAGCCTTGCGCTTTCGGGATGCACCGCGTGCAGAGAGTCGTGGCTTTGTGAGTCACTTGGGACCGAAGCATCAATTCGCACGAGTGATGCTCGTGTCGGGCGACCGTGAATCGGAGGTGCAATACCTGGCTGAGCAGGTGGGTATCACAATCATTCGTGCACAACAAAATCCTGAGGAAAAACTCGCTATTGTCCGTGAGGAAACGGCAATCGCTAAAACCCTCTATGTCGGTGATGGGATCAATGACGCCCCGGCTATGATGGCTGCCACCGTTGGCATGGCTATCGGACAGAATAGTGACGTCACCGCAGAAGCGGCAGGTGTTGTAATCATGGACAACTCCCTCGAGAAAGTGGACGAGTTTATGCATATCAGCCGCCGGATGAGGATTATTGCCCTCCAGAGCGCCATGGGTGGCATGGTGCTGAGTATCATCGGCATGGCGTTCGCCGCTACCGGTCATTTAAGCCCGGTAAGTGGGGCCATCACGCAGGAAATCATCGACGTGCTGGCCGTGCTCAATGCCCTTCGAGCCGCCTTTCCTCCCAAGCTGATCCATGACATCTAGCGATGTCGAGAGGATTCTAGCCCTGCCGCCAGGGAAGAATATTCAGGCAAGCCCCCGTATTCTGACGAATTCCGGGTGGGGCGGCCGCTCCTAAGGAGACACTTTCGTTGGGCTGTGCTTGGCCACGGGAAGATCGACGCGCACGGTGGTGGGGTGCCCAGGAGCGGACTCCACGCTGAAGGTACCGCCGATCATCTCGACTCGTTCGCGCATGCCGATGAGGCCTAGACGCTGGTGTTTTTTGGCGCAGGATTTGCCATCCAAACTGAAGCCCTGGCCGTTGTCGGTGATGGCCATCTGGATGGCACCGTCGGTGCACCTGATAATCACCTCGGCTTGACTTGCCTTGGCGTGGCGGGCGACGTTTGTGAGAGCCTCCTGGGCGACGCGATAGAGCACGGTGCGCACGGCGTCGGTTGCTTGTTCGATGCCGCCAGACGCCTGGAGGCTTGCGCGCACGCCGGTATCCTCCATGAAACTCTTCATAAACGTCTTGAGCGTGGGGATTAGCCCGAGGTCGTCTAACATAGTTGGACGCAACTGCCGCGCGAAGCGATGCACGATGTCCAACGATTCCTCCACGACGCGGTGCATGTTGGCAATCTTGCTTGCAAGGGTTTTGGGATTGTCAATGATCGCCCCGGTGAGGGCACCGACGTGGACGCTGATGCCAACAAGGGTTTGGGCGATGACATCATGGAGTTCGCGACTGATGCGTTTGCGTTCTTCTTCTTGGGCGTGGAGAATCTGATGTGATAGCTCGCGCAGATGCCGCTGCTGCATCTGCGCTTGCTTGAGCAATTGGCCTTGGAGTTGCTCCTTGTGCTGGAGGGACGCCTCCACAGCCTTGCGCCGGTCGATTTCCTTTTTCAGTTTCAAGTTAGAATCGCTCAACGCCGCCAAGCGGAGCTGGGCCATCTCGGCGCGTTTGCGCTCGGCAATGTCGCGGATGTTGCACTGGATGACGGCGTGGCCATCCTCCTGATAGAGGTTAGCGATCACCTCGACTTCCTGATGGCATCCGTCGCGGGTTTCGAGGGGCAGATTCTCATAGCGAACCTCATGGTTGCGTTTGAGTTTATGGAACATTCTGCGGCTCGCTGTTTCATCGCTGAGCAGGCCGATTTCAAACAACTCCTTGCCGATCAGCTCGTCGCGGGGGTAGCCCAGAAGCTTCGTCATGAACGGGTTCGCATCGGTGATCTTGCAGGTATCCGGGTCGAGCACGATGACTCCATCATGAGCGGTTTCAAACAACCTGCGATAGCGGATTTCCGACACGCGCAGGCTTACCTCGGCACGTTTGCGTTCAGTAATGTCGCGTGCGATGATCGAAACGCCCACTGCTTGGCCAGCCTTGTCGCGCATCAGAGCACTGCTCAACGAGACGTACACAAGGGTGCCGTCCTTGCGCAGCCGCTCGGTTTCAAAATTTGTCACTGTCTCGTTGCAGAGCAATGGGTTGATATGCGCCTCAACATCACCTGTGTGCTGGGATGGAAAGATCTGAGCGATGCTTTTGCCCACAATCTCCCCGGCGCTGTAGCCGTACATGCGCTCGGCGGCCGGATTCCAAGTTGTGATGACGCCGGCGAGGGTCTTGGTGTAAATGGCGTCCTCGGTTGCTAGAACGATGGCGGCAAGCTGAGCGGTGGCGTCCAAGGCGTGCAGGCGCTCTGTAATGTCCGTCACCACGACTCTGCAATCCTGGCCATCGGGTGAGCGATGGGCTTCGATGTTGATAGCGCGAGTTGGCAGACCTTTACATAACAGCTCAGTATCCATCGAGACTTGGATATCGCTCGCGAAGACTCGGGCGAGGAATGCCTGGAATACGGGACGCAGGGCCACAGATAGAAGCAAGGCAAAGACACTGCCAGCAAGGTGAGATCTGTCGATGCCGACGAGCGCCGCTCCGGTTAAATTGGCCTGCCGGATGATGCCGTTGGCGGTGAGGGTAAAATAGCCGACAGGTGCGAAATCATAGAGATCAGTGTATTTTTCCAACAGGGTCTCGGCCTCATCGCGGGCGTCCCGCAACGCCGCGTTCTGCATCGCCAGTTCTATCTGGTGAACCTCCAATTCGTGAAGCAGGCGCGTTGCATCGACCTGGGGGCGCTGGGCGTCTATCGTCACGGGCAGCTCGGTGGCGAGCCATTCAGCTCGGAGGCGCAAGGTGGCAGGCGGGTTGGAGGTGTTTAAATCGTTAGACATAGCGTGATGGAACAGTAGGTAGCGGAGTCCGGTGAGCTAAGGGGGCTTGTGTCTGAGGCGCAGCCTCGCTAGAGGATCGTTGCTTGCACGCTGCTCTCGATGATGCCGGCCGAGATGGCGTAGCGCGTGAGACTGGCGGTATCGTGGATGTTAAGTTTTTCCATGACATTTTGGCGGTGTTTTTCGACTGTCTTGATGGAGATATGCAGCTCGTCGGCGGTCTCCTTGTTCGCCTTGCCCTCGGCGATGAGCTGTAACACCTCCATCTCTCGAGAGGTGAGGTGAGCGGCGTCTTTGCGCGGTTTTTCGCCCATGGCCTTGGCCTTGCGTTGGTGATGGTAGCGGCGCTTGGAGATGCTGGGGCTAAAAAACGGATGGCCTTTGCGCACCTCGCGGATTGCCGCAGCCAGCACGTGCGAGGCAGTTTGTTTGATCAGGTAACCCGCAGCTCCCGAGACCATCGCCTGCTCAACGTAGGCGTCGTCGCCATGCGCCGAAAGAATGAGCACTCGGATCGTGGGCGTGGCATGGATGATTTGCCGCGTGGCTTCCAAGCCATTGAGCAGCGGCATAGCGATATCCATCACCACCACGTCGGGCGCGAGCGAAGCGGCCAGCGTCACCGCCTGGCGGCCGTTTTCCGCCTCACCGACGACTTGGATATCGGTCTCCTGTTTAAGCAAGGCGAGCAGGCCTTCGCGGACAATCATGTGGTCTTCGGCTAATAAAACGGTGATGGGGTTCATGGGGATTGCTGGTTGGAGTGATGTTGAGGTTTCTATCGACGTTTAGAGTGGGCGACTTGGCAGCTTTGGAATCTCGACGCGAACGGTCGTGGGTTGGCCCGGGGAGGAGTCCACGCCAAACGTGCCGCCGAGCATCTCGACACGTTCGCGCATGCCCAGCAGACCGAGCCGGTTATGTGTACTGGCACTGGTAATGTCATTGACGTCAAAGCCTAGACCATTGTCGCAGATCTCCATAAGAATGCCACCTTCAAGGGATTCGATGCGCACCTCCACACGGCTTGCGTTGGCATGGCGGGCGACGTTGTTAAGCGCCTCTTGAACGACGCGATAGAGCATCGTGCGAATGATGCCATCGGCGTCTTCAATCGCGGCGAACACCCTGAGACTGGAGCGAATGTCCGTGTCTTCCATGAAGCCTTTCAGAAACGCCTGGAGTGCCGGGATCAAACCGAGGTCATCCAGCAAGGTGGGGCGAAGCTCACAAGCAAAGCCATGAACGAGATCCACGGATTTCTCGATCAGCCGTTGGGTGCTGGTGATCTGTAGGTGGAGTTCGGTGTTGCTAGAGATTAACTCGACCCTCAAGCTCGCGAGGCGAACGTTAATGGTGGTGAGCGTTTGGGCGATAACGTCATGTAGATTGCGGCTAAGTTTGCGGCGATCCTCCTGAACGGATAATAACTGGCGCGATAGAAATAACAACTCCTCTTGCATCTTTTTCGATTTCTCAAACAGTTTGACGGATGTCATTTCACTGGCCCGCAGTGATTCCTCGGCCACTTGGCTCTGGAGGATTTCCTGCTTCAACCTAGCGACGGAGTTGGCGAGTTCGAGGGTGCGCTGACTGAGGGTCTTGACGATTTGATTGAGGTGAGCGTTGGCCTCTCGCGCGCCGCGATGCGTCTGCTCAATGGGGGTAATGGCCTCGGCAAAAAAGGCAGCGGCGCAGGTGGCCTGGCTCTCGTGACTGTCCGTGCGGCCATCAGTGGTGGGCAGTTGCGCCAGAGCGCCGTGATGAATCCTCGCCAAATCCAGCGTCTCCAATCCGATGGCGACCGCCTCGCGGCCAATTTCTTTTGCGACTCCAAGATCTGCCTGATGACCGTTAGCGAAATGCGCTTGCAAGGCCGCCAGATAGGTATCTGACAACCGACTCAATGGGGATTTTTTCATGATTTCTATCAATTACACAGGGAATCACCCGCGAGCTGTATGGATAATGTTAGCCTAGTTGACATTTGACAAGGCAAATATGGAGTGACAGCGGCAACTTGCCCATGGGGTGTAACCCTACCGGCCGCCGGGACTGGCAGCAGGCGGCAGTTTGCTGGCGAATGGAAGCTTCAAGGAGAGTGGGCATCTTGCCCACATTTGCCCATGGAGCGCGCAAGAAATGATCGCTTCGCGGCTGCCCTTGCTCTGCAGATGGGCCATGGCGGCGGGACGCCACCTCTCCTTGAGGGCCTGCGACAAGGCTGGCATTGGCGTCCTGATTGCACAGTGTCTGTCAGATCGAGTTTAGGAACTCAACCAGAGCGCGCCGCATTTGCTCGTCGCGGATCACGAAAGGATGTGCCGAGCCGGTGGTGACCGGTTTGCGGTAGATCGCGCTTGAGGGTACCAGGCGATCCGGGTTGAGCAGGTCGTCGAGGGAAGGCACCGATTGATCGTGCAGGTAGGGAGCGGTGGCATAGAGGCTCATCAGGGTGGTGACGCGAATGCCACCGGAATCCTTCATTCGGTTGGTGGGGGGGCCATTGGAACCGATAGCATCAAAGGGGATCACTCGCTGGTTGGTGTAAAGCCCCAGACATGGATCGTGGCAAGTGTTGCAGCGTGCCTCGACGAATACCTTGCGGCCAAATTCAGCTTGGACTCGGTCCACTTTGGGATTCTTGATCGGCTTGAGCGTGGTCAAGTAGCAGCACAACGACACCGAGATCTTCAAAGTCGCCATATAGGGCGAGCCCTGCATCAGCCACGCGTTGGAGTGGCGCTGGTACTCCGGCATTGGAATGCCGGCGCTGGACCACAAGCGCATCCCGTGGATGCCACGCGCCAACATGATGGCGGTGGGATTTTCAACACCATCGGGGAAGAAACGAAAGGACAGGTCCGCAGTGCCCGGTGGCCAGCGCTCAGCCTGCTGACGCATGTCCTCGGGAAGATTGTCGGCGGTTGCGATGAGCTTGCCAAACTGGAGCGTGCTCGAGGGCAGCCCCGGGACAATCTTGCCGGTGGCTGGATCGCGTCCGGTATGACAGAAGGCGCACGAATACCCCACGCGAAGCTGACCGTCCATGCCTTGCTGCAACCTTACCCCGACAATCGGGGTTTTCATGGAAAACCGGTCAGACTCTCCCTCATCCACCTCGTTGGCGCGCGGCAGAAAACCGTACTTTTTCCACCGCATTGGATCCCCCGCTATCTTGCCACGCGGAATATTGAGTTTCGAGGAGGCCTGCTCATTGAGCTGGGTCCAACCGAAAAAAATTGCGTGGCCCAATTTGATGTTTTCCTCCTGTCCCAGGACCGTGAACGCAATGCCGTTGGATGCTCGTGGATTGCGGGTGACAGATCTAAAGCTTCCGTTAGGTGTGATTTCGGTGCGCAGATAGTCCCAGAGCACCACGTTGACGTCGCCAGATGTGCAATGGATTGGAACCGTGAACCGGATTTTCGTGTCGTTCCACTCCAGCACCTCCACCAGTGGTTGAGCCTCGGTTAAATTGAGACTAACGGCATTGATGCCCTGGGTGGTCCCGAAGCCGTGCCCTGTCACGGTCACCACCGTGCCTGGTGGGCCCTCGCGCGGGATGACATCCCCGATCACCGGATCCTTATCCCCGGAGGGCACCATTTCGCTGGCATAGGCGTCTAGGATCGCGTCGCCGATTCTGTAACATCGGCGGGAAGCGCAATCGCCCGCATCTCTGCCGGCACATCGGAGTGGATCAATTTCTTGATCAGGTCGGCGGCCCGGAATCCTGTGGTGCCAAAGACCACTGCCATCATCCATGCAATATGTATAGTTCTTTTCTTTGTCATAATCTGATAGTACATGGGTTGTATCCCATGAGGGGAAAATTAAGAAAATATCCGATCATGGCCAATGGGGTATAGACCTACCGACGATCATGGCAGCGATGAGAGCGCCTCGCGTCCGAGAATCTTCAATTCCCGATCGTCATTCTCGATGTTAGGCAATGACAAACCCTTTGTGAGATACTTGCGGGCTTTGCCATAATCACTCATTTGGCTATAGGTCCGGCCCAGTTCGATGTAGTGGCGGGGCCGCTGGGGATTGATGGCAATGGCCTTGTCAAAGCATTTGACGGCTTCGGCATTGGAGCCTACGGGCAACTCGCCGTAAAACATCTCCCCGAAGGCACGCTTGATGCTGCCGATATTGGCCAGCGATTGGTGCCAGCGACCTAACACATGCCAAGCTGAATCATTGCGTGGATTGAGGAGAAGCGCCTTATCAACGGCAGTCTTGATGCGCGGCGTGGCATCCACCTGAGCCTGTTTTCCCTGGAACGGCAGCATTTTGCCATAAGTGATCGCTGGGGATAGCTGGGCATCAGAATCGTTAGGATCGAGTGCCGCGGCCTTCAAGCCATAGTTCAAGGCGATGCCTCCGAGTTTAAGTTTTTCCTTAGGGCTCGGGGCGTTGGTCATGAGATGGCGGTATTGGCGAGCGATACTTACCAGCAATCGAACATTTTTCGGTTCCAGTTTTTCGGCGGCGAGATAGCTCTTGAGAGCTTTGCCGGCATCAAATGTTCGATCATCTGTATCACCCTTGGCGATGAACTCAGCCGCCGTCTGGGCAACGCACGCCTGGCAGGTCAACCCTATTGCTGCAACTGCGGACCATGTTTTGATGGAGAAAAAAAAGCGCATTTTGATTTGCTAGAGCGATGATTTGGATTGTCCGGCGACCCCGTCATGGGGTCGGTGATCGGCGGAGATGGAAAGTTTGGCGTCCAGCAGGCGGGCCGCATTCAGGAGCTGCGCTTCGCTCAGACGTTGGCCAACGAGTTGCAGGCTGGTGACGGGATGGGTCTTTCCCTGTGCGGGCATCGGGATCGGTATGGCCAGCGCGGGATTTCCGGCGAAGTTGACACCCACGGTATTTTGTGAGTTGAAGACCAACCACTCAAATGCGATCGATGAACCCCAGAATGGCATAGCTGGCGGCAGCGTCTGGAGCGTCGGCACGGCAATAAAATCCACTCTGGCAAAACCACGGTTGAGGTCGCGCTGCCATGCCCTCTGTCGATTCAGCGCATCCTTGTAACCCATCATATAATCCATTTCACCTTTACTGATGACCATCTTGGTGGTGCTCCACACACCATCTTCATTGAGATATTTCCGATCATTGAACCAAGCATCGGCTAGGGCGACGGTTTTGCCGTCCGCCTCAGCCTGTGCCCATTTGGCTTTGAATTTAGCATCGAGTTGTACAATCTTGAAGCCGCTTGCGGTGAGAGCCCGGTCGATGGTTTGGTCGATCGCGGGAGCGGTGTGATCGAGATAGAGCCGTCCAATGCGGATGCAGCCTGCAGTGGGTTTGGCGGCGACGGCCGCGTTGTAGTGTTTGGCAAAATCGCGCTGCAACAAGCCCATGCCGATCACCAAGTGCGATAGATCCTTAGCCATAGGTCCGACCGTATCGAGATGCTTGGGTGAAAGCGGAAACACCCCTTTGGTAGGGACGAGGCCATAGGTGGTTTTGAGGCCGTAGATGCCGCAGCAAGCCGCAGGGACACGGATTGAGCCGCCGGTATCGGTGCCGAAAGCCACGTCGGCCATGCCGGTGGCGACGGCGACGGCGGATCCGCTTGATGAGCCGCCAGGGATCAGGCTGGCTTGGTCACGTTTGTGATTGACGGGTGTGCCGAAGTAGCTGTTCTTGCCGGAGACTGTCACTGCGAGTTCAGTTAGGTTTGTTTTCCCGACAATGCGCACATTTCCTTCTCGGGCCAACTCGAGACATTGAGCATCCCGCACGGCTGGCGGCCGGTTTTTTGCCAGGTATTCGGATCCGGCGGTGGTCACCACCCCCTGCATGTCGATGAGATCCTTCACGGCCAAGCGAAGCGAATGATTATCTTTGGGGGGCGGCCAGTAAACGATGAAAGCGTGTTTGCCACCGCGCTGTCCGGCAGCCGACCATGAGTCCGAGCAGGCACCGAGCAAGCCAATGAGTAGGATTCCTGCGACAACCTGCAAGGCAAGCCCACAGCAGTACAGGGTTACGTCTTTAGGGGATGTGATCATGGATTGTGCGTTTCATGGTTACTCGGTTCGGCGCGGAACACCCGGGTCTTTGAGACCATCGGCGGTGAACGTTCCATTGGCATAACTCACGGCATGGTTGATGCGTGAGCCCCTGAGTTCGGTGGAGGCGTCGGCGCGAACCGCGCTTACTGTGAGATCGGCGGGGATCCTACGCTCCAGGTCATCAGCGGCGACACGCGTGGTGGTGATGCGGCGGGCTAGGGTGCCTGAAGGCAGGAATTTATCGATGCGCATGGGGACCATGCGGCGGAGATCCACCCAAGTGCGCACACTGCCGTAATTGGAGTGCTGGCTTTTGTCCGGTTTGGATTCGAGGATCTGACAACTGACGCGATCAATCACCTCGGTGCCTATGATGGTCTGGTTTTGCCATGCGAAGAAATTTTCCAGCACATCGGCGAACGTCAGATCGCTGCCGAACAATGCATCCTTCATCTGCGAAGCCGTGAGGGGGCGCAGCGTGTCAGGCGGAGTGAAATAGGCACCGCTTGCCGGCTGCCCGGCGGGTTGCCGTAGCAACACTCCTTCCCCGGCCCGTGCCTTGGGCCAGATGACCTGATAGATCATCTCGGTGGCCGTGGCTGTCC
>Ga0118677_10002482_pt1 | contig 37001 bp, 15 predicted proteins | sample AliMusrvi5mmetaG_FD_86154 | JGI IMG/M metagenome (GOLD analysis project Ga0118677, IMG submission 86154)
GGGTTGGGGGCGTGGGGGAGGAGGAAGAAGAAGAGAGATTGAAAATTGAGAATTGCAAAATGCAAATTGCAAAATGAAGATTGAAGATTGGAGCATTTAATCCCCCCAGCTTGCCCGGGAGATTGTTAGGTTCCAAGCTAGAAAAAAAGGCCCACGCAATAAACCATCTTTTCCCCATTCCGCAGCGACGGCTTTGCCGTCGCTGCGGAATGGGGAAAAGAAAACAATCATTGAACGGTTCGCATTAGCTTCGAGCGTAAATATCCCACCGGGCAAGCCGGGGGCATTGACTTTCCTGGCTGCTGCGGCAATGTGATAGCCGAGAAACGCATTCTTTACCCCAAAGCGCGTTTCCCGAGCTTGGATATGCCGCGGCAGCCGTTTTTTTCTTCGTAGCACAGATTTTAATCCGGTTGTACGGAATGAATTGCGTGTTACGAAGGTACGGAATGAATTCCGTGCTACGAAAACCTACCACGGCCGTTTCCTGACGGGAAATGAGCCGTCAAGCATTACCCCACCAAGATACTTCCTGCCAAGATACTTCCCCGCCGTTTGGTAACCGTTCTCTGTGAACGGTTGCAAAATTCAAAACCAACAACAACTTCAGAGTAGCTGCATGAAGAGGGTAATCGGATGGAAAGATGGAATCCTTGCGGCAGCAATGCTGGCCTGGGGATTGTGTGTGCCCTGCAACGCTGTCCATGCGGATGTTGAAATTCTCTCGTCGGATCCAAAGCTTCTGGGTTCGATCCTGGTTTCCTCGTTGGTTATTCCGCGACTTAGCCCGCGACCTGTTGCGGTTGCCGGTGTTTCGGATGTGTTCGTCGATCTGGCCGGAACTTGGCGATTTAATCCCACGCCGCAAGCCAACTTTTGGCAACGCGAAGCTTCCGGTGGGAAATCTGAACCGGGCTGGGTGCCGATCGAGGTGCCGGGCGAATGGGTGATGCAGGGTTTTGACGTCAAGCCCGACACGGCCGCAGGTTATCGGCGGACTTTTACGGTTCCGAAAGACTGGAGCGGCAAACGCGTGAAACTCCGCTGCGAAGGCGTGTACAGCGATGCCACGGTTTGGGTCAATGGGAAGCAGGCTGGTCATCACCAGGGTGGCTTCACGCCATTCGAGCTGGATGTGACGGATCTCGTCAGGACGCAAGGGGCAAATGTTATTGCCCTGGCGGTGATCAACGAGTCGAAAGCGGATAAGCTGGCCAGCGGGATCCAGTATGCCTGCCATCCGCTGGGCGGCATCCCACGCAGTATCCGATTGTTTGCCCTTCCGGCCGCTAATATCTCGTCGTTGCAGGTCACTACGGCATTCGATGTGGCTTTCCGCGACGCGAAGCTCGGCGTTACCGTTGAGTTTGCCAATGAAGGAGCGACAGCACTTTCGGATCTAAAGGCAATGCTTTCCTTGACCGCGCCGGACGGCAAGGCCGTACCCTTGTCTCCGGATTGCATTTCCCTGGAGAATCTGGCCGTTGGCGGGGAGTCTTCCAAGGTCGTGCATATTCCCATTGCGAATCCCTTGAAGTGGGATAACGAACATCCGAAACTCTACCGGCTTACTCTGAAACTCGAAGTCGCTGACAAAGTGGTCGAGACGGTGATGCAGCGAGTCGGGTTCAGGCAGGTGGAGATGCGAGGTAACCGGTTATTTGTCAATAACGTGCCGGTGAAACTGCGCGGGGTCAATCGCCATGAAGTCTATCCGGTTACCGGGCGCAGCGTGCCTGCCGGGATGCAGCGCCGGGATGTGGAACTGTTTCGCGAGGCGAACGTCAACCTCTTGCGGACCTGCCACTATCCGCCGGCTGAGGCGTTGATGGAGGCCGCAGACGAACTCGGCATGTTCATCGAGTGCGAGGCCCCTTTCTGCTGGGCGCCGGGAAGCGGGAATCAGAACCTTGTCTCTGGTGAAACCGCGGAAATGGTGCTGACCTATCGGAACCACCCGTCGGTACTCTACTGGTCGCTGGCCAACGAGAGCGGGTGGGGACTGGATTTCATCGAATCGTCGAAGCTTGTTCGCAAGCTAGATCCCATGCGGCCACAGACCTTCACCAATGGAGGCGATCAGAAGTTCACGGAGATCGTCAACCGTCACTACCCCGGCCACGGCGGGCCGGCCGAGGGGCGGAACAACGCCAAGAATCCGATCTATCTTGGCGAAGAATGCCATCTCAATGCGTATAACCGCCTCGAACTGGCGACGGACCCGGCGATTCGCGATGCATGGGGCCGCTACACCCGCGAACTGTGGGACGACATTTACGACAGCGAAGGCTGTCTCGGCCAATCGGTCTGGTCCGGGATAGACGACACTTTCTACCTCAAGGACGATCAGACCGTAGGCTACGGCGCCTGGGGGCCGATCGACGGCTGGCGCCGTCCCAAGCCGGAGTATTGGGGAATGAAGAAAGCCTATTCCCCGGTGCGGATATTGAAGGTAGGTCGTACGGTTCTCAGCCGTGTGATTGAGATCGAGGTCCAGAACCGCCAGAACTTCGCCAACCTGGACGAGATGAAGGTGGCCTGGAAGGTCGGCGATCAGGCGGGCGAAACCACCGCCTGCCTCGCGCCGCGAGCCAAAGGCGTACTCCGCATCGGTCTGAAAACGGCTCCCCAGGCGGGCGATACTCTCGAACTCACCTTTACCGACCCGCGCGGTTTCGTGGCGGACCAGTTCTGCCTTTCGCTGGGCGGCAGTGAAATGAAGCATGAAACTGCGTCAGCCGCAGGCAAACCTCCCTGCACGATGGCGGAATCGTTGGAGGAGATCGCGGTTATTTGTGGAAAAACGAAGTGGAAGGTCGGCAAAAACTCCGGCCAGCTTGCATCGGTCGCGACGGGTTCCGGCCTCCTCCGCTTGGGAGGTCCACAGTTGATGCTGCTCCCTCTCAACATCGCCGGCGAGGCGCAGATGTATGGCAAAACCCGAGTCTGGACTCCTTTCACCGACCCCTGTTCCGGCTGGGTCTGCGGCAAGGTTGGCGTCGCAACCGACAACGGCAAGGTGAAGGTGACCGTTAATGGAAAATATGAGGGTGCGGAAGGCTCCTACACGCTTACCTTCAATCCGTGTGGTAGTGTTGACGTTACTTATGCATTTACCGTCACCAAGGAATTGAACCCGCGGCAGGTGGGGCTGGTCTTTTCCCTGCCGCGCGAGTGCGAGGTCTTTTCGTGGGAGCGGAAAGGCTATTGGGATGTCTATCCCGAAGATCACATTGCCCGACTGAAGGGGACGGTGAGGGCTTCGGAGGGTTTCGAGGCGACTTCCGTCGGCCCGAGGACGAAGCCGTCGCATCCCTGGCGACTGGATAATCTCCCTTATGGCAACAACGATTTCTGTTCGACCAAGCACCAAATTGTGAAGGCGACGCTGGTCGATGCCGAGGGGCTGGGGGTCGAGGTGGATGGGCAGGCCAGGCAGCACGTGCGCTGCTGGCGTACCGGTGAGGCGGTGAACCTTTTGGTCGCCGACTATTCAAATGGCGGCAGCGAGGGGTATCTTCGCGGCCTGGCAAGCAAAGAGGATCGGCCGCTCAAGGTCGGCGACAAGGTGAGCGGCGCAGTGCGGCTTATGCCGCGGATGAAGCAATAGGTGTGGCTCGGTCAGGAGACCAGCCACAGCCCTCCACTGCCTCGGAGGGGCATTTGAGAATAGCCCAGCGATTTATCGCTGGGAAGAGGATAAACGAAATCGTATCCCGAAGGGATTCTGTCCCCTAGCGGCTACCCTGGGAACAAGAACAAGAATAAACGAGGCCCTACCCCAACGGGGTTGTGTCCCTCGGACGTAATTAGTCCCCTGTTTAGGGACACAACGCCGTTGGCGTAGGAGGTTTTGTGGATGCTGTTTCCCAGGGTAGCCGCTGCGCGGCTACCCTGGGCTAGGGGACATAACGCCGTTGGCGTAAGGGAACGGATTTTCGCACCACACGCGTAGTTAATGCTGTGACGCGAATAGTTAATGATAGGAACCGGCATGCAGAGGCAAGTCGGAAGTTCGGGAAATTACTTTGTAAAGGAACAGGACATGAGGGTAATGTTAATGAGTTGGCGCGTTGCAGTGGTTGCGTTGTGCGTACTCGCTTCAGCGGCTCGTGCGGATGTGAAGTTGTCCCAGATGTTCTCGGACAACATGGTGCTGCAGCGGGATATGCATGTGCCTGTGTGGGGGCAGGCTGAGCCTGGCGAAAAGGTCACGGTTACCATCGCCGGCAAACATGCCGTCGCAATTGCCGATGCAAAGGGCGCGTGGATGGCGAAGCTCGGCCCCCTGGCCGCCGGCGGACCGTATACCTTGAGTGTCACAGGCAAGAATACGCTCACCCTAACGAATGTGCTCGTTGGCGAAGTCTGGGTCTGCTCGGGCCAGTCGAACATGGAATTTGGGATGACTCAGGTGAAGGATGCGCAGGCCGAAATTGCCGGCGCCAATCATCCGCGGATCCGCTTGTATCCGGGCCGCATGTCCTCGGCGGCAAGTCCCCAAAACCGCATGCCGGGCGAAGTGGCCTGGCAGGAATGCACCTCGCAGAACGTGGCGAGCGGCGGATGGGGAGGGTTTTCTTGCGTGGCGTACTTCTTCGGACGCGCGCTTCACGAGAAGCTCAATGTTCCCATTGGGCTGATTGAATCGGCCTGGGGCGGCACGCCCATCGAGGCTTGGACAAGCGCCGATACCCTGAAGACCCTGCCTGATTTCAAGGCGCGACTGGAGACGTTGGCGGGGATGACGGCGGATGATCGTCACGCCCCCACGGGTATGTACAATGCCGGTATTGCGCCGCTCATTCCCTTTGGTATTCGGGGTGTCATCTGGTACCAGGGCGAGGACAACGTGTGGAGGGGGTACCAGTATCGCACTCTCTTTCCCGCCATGATCAAGGATTGGCGGACGCACTGGGGGCAGGGCGATTTCCCCTTTGGATTCGTGCAGATTCCGCCCTACCACCACGGACGGAGTTCGACCTGGGTGGCCGAGTTGTGCGAAGCCCAGTCGATGACACTCAAAGCGGGTACTAATGTGGGCATGGTAGTCACTCGCGACATAGGTGATGTGAACAACATCCACCCGACGAACAAGCAGGACGTGAGCAAGAGACTGGCTCTGTGGGCTCTGGCCAAGGTCTACGGCGATAAGAATCTCGTCTATTCCGGCCCGATCTACACGGCGATGACGGTGGAAGGCGGCAAGATCAGGTTGCAGTTCGAGCATTGCGGCACCGGGCTGATTGCCAAAGACGGCAAGCCGCTGACGGAGTTTACGATTGCCGGGGCGGATAAGAATTTTCAGCCGGCCAAGGCAGAGATCAGCGGCAACACGGTAGTCGTTTCAAGCGACCAGGTGGCCGCGCCCGTTGCCGTCCGCTACGACTGGAGTGAGGACGCGCAAGCCAGCCTTTTCAACAAGGAAGGTCTGCCGGCGTCCCTTTTCCGCACGGATGATTGGCCTGGCGTTTCGGTGAACGCGAAATAGTCGAGAGAAGAGGCCGGGTGTACTACGGACGCCGTCGCGCAGGTGAAACCAATACGAGTAGAACTGGGCAGTGAAAGGCCCGAGAAACCTGAAAGAGTTATGAAAAAGACACTGATCAATTATGGGATGTTAGGATGTTTGTTCTGCGCCACGGCGCAGGCCATGGATTACAGCGCGGTTTATACGTCGCCGCCGCAAGGAATTCCCACCGGACAGATGCCGGATGGACCGCTGCTAGGCAACGGCGATGTGGGTATCGTGATGGCGGGACCGGCGGAGGAGCAGCAGTTTTATATCGGCAAGAACGATTTCTGGCGGCGCGATAATGCGGCTGTGATGGGCATCGGCGCGCTGAAGCTGGCAATGCCGGAGTTGAGGGGAGGCAGTTACCGGCAGGAACAGGATCTGGCATTGGCGGAGGTGCGAGGCGCATTCGCCAAGGGCGATGTGGCGGTGCGGACGCGGTCGTTTGTTGACGCCAACTCCAATCTGCTGGTGACGGAATTGAAGTGCGTTGGCACCAAGCCGGTCAAGGTCTCAGTTCTGAAGATCGGCTCCAGGTCGGACCTGCAAAACAAGGAGATCGACAGCGCGGTCGCGGATACCGACCGCAAGGTGAATGTCGGCCGCGAACAGTACCAATACCTGGGAAACCGCTGGTATTTCAACGGCAGTATCGCAGACGCCAGGGTCGAGGGCCGGGCGCTCTCGGCGCAGGATGTCGTGGAGGCCGCCAAAGCGGGTGTCAAGGAAGCCGGCGCGAAAACCTATGACGGGTCGAGCGTGTTCACCGAGTTGGACGCTCCCAAGGTGGCTGCGGCCGTCTCGGTCAGCGCCTGGATCAAGATCGAAAGCTATTCAGACACTGCCAATTACATCGTCAGCAAAGGCGAGTGGAGTCAGGCCTACAGCCTGGGCCTTTCCACCGGTTGTCTTCGCTGGTCAATCAATGGCTTTTTCCTCCAGTCCGACAAGCCTCTAGAACTGAAAAAATGGATCCATGTCGCGGGAACGTTCCATCATGGGAAAATGGACCTGTATATTGACGGCAAGCTTGTGAAGCACGCCCCAAGCGAAAACCGCAAACCGGAGGCAGGTTCCGAAGCGTCCCTCCTCACCTTTTCACGCAAAGCGGACAATCTTGCCGGCCAAAGCCGGGAAGTCGCGATCGTGACGCGGGTATTGGGCGGAGATAATACCGGTACGCTGAATGTGACTCTGAAGACCGGTGAAGGTGTCACGATTGTCTCTTCCATCATTAGTGATCTGGACAATCCCGATTTCCTTGAGACCGCAAAGAAAACTGTCCTGTCGCTGCGGGAGAAGGATATTTTGGCGATGTCAACCAAGCATCGTGCTTGGTGGCAGAGTTTCTGGGCACGATCGTTCATCGAGATTCCCGACAAGGAAATTGAAAAACGCTGGTACACGGCCCTGTACGTCATTGGCTGTTGCAGCAAGGCGGGCAAGGTTGCGCCCGGTCTGTGGGGGAACTGGTGCACCACGGACAGTCCCAGTTGGCATGGCGATTTCCATTTGAACTACAACTTTCAGGCCCCGTATTACATGGTTTACTCCGGCAATCATACGGATTTGACGGCGCCGTTTTTTCAGGCGATTCAGGAGGCGTTGCCCAATGGCAGGGAAATGGCGAAGAAGCGTGGCTGGAAAGGGGTGCAGTTCCCGGTCTGCATCGGGCCTTGGGGCCTTCTGCCGGAGGGGGAACAGGATTGGGGGCAGCGCTCGAACGCCTCTTATGCGGCCTTGAACTTCATCTGGCAGTATCAGTACACGCAGGACAAGGAATTCCTGAAGAAGACGGCGTATCCGTATCTGTTGGAAGTGGCGGAATTCTGGGAAGATTACCTCAAGCTGGAGGATGGTCGGTATGTGATCCATCGCGACGCGATCCATGAAGGATCCGGCGACAACATGAATCCGATTCTATCGCTGGGGCTTGTCAGAACTCTTTTCAAGAATCTGATCGCCATGAGCCAGGATCTCGGCGTGGATGAACCCCGTCGTGCGAAGTGGCAGGACATCCTGGATAAACTCAGTTTGCTCCCCCTGCAGGAGCGCAACGGGAAGACCGTGTTCCGCTATACGGAGCAGGGCTTGGATTGGTGGGCCGACAACACGTTGGGCGTCCAGCATATATTCCCGTGTGGCGCCATCGGGCTGGATAGCGACCCGAAGCTGCTGAAAATCTGCCATAACACGGTTGACGAGATGGCACGCTGGGCGGATTACAACGGTTTCGCGTCGTGGTACACCGTCTGTGCCCGTATCGGCTACGATCCCAAGATAATTCTGAAGAAACTGCGGGGGGAGTGCGACAAGCACTCATTCCGGAACCTGCTGTTGTACTACGGTGGCGGCGGAATTGAGAGCTGTGGAGGCTTCTTGGCCATCAGTGAAATGCTGATGCAGAGCCATGAAGGCGTCATCCGCTTCTTCCCCTCCTGGCCCAAAGACCAGGACGCCCGCTTCGGAACGCTTCGCGCCGTCGGGGCGTTTCTCGTCTCGGCCGAGTTGAAGGGCGGCGTAGTGACCGGTGTTACGATTGTCAGCGAAAAGGGGAAGCCCTGCACGGTGCAGAACCCGTGGACCGGGAAGAAAGTCCGTCTGATCCGCAATGGCAAGAGTCCGGAAATTATTGGGGGAACAAAGCAGAGTGACCGGTTCACCTTTCTGACGGCCCCAAATGAAATCATCGAGCTACAGCCGGTGAGTGGTTATTTCCAGTGATGCGGTGACGACACCGGTGGCGGTGCGGTATGCGTGGCAGCAGGCCGGCCCCGCAGGCCAACTAGGCGAATAAGAGTTTACCAGCTTCCTCATTCCGGACGGATTCCTGGAAAGGTGTGACGGAGAAATAGTCACGAGAAAAGGCCGGTGGTGACCGGAATCGAGGCGAGGCCCGATCATTCTGCATGGCAGTTGGAACTCTCGGGGGCGGCCTCACGGCGGCCGGTGAAGAAACACGGTTGGAGGATCACAATGAACAAAACATATCTGTTGTTTCTGCTGTGTCTGGTTACGCCCGCGATGTTGCGGGCGGAAGTGAAACCGCATGCGCTGTTTTCCGACGGCGCGGTATTGCAACGCGGCTGCGTCGTGCCGGTCTATGGCAACGCCACCGATATCCATCCGCAACTGAAAGAACCCGTCGGCGCACGTCTTGCCTTAGCGGCGCGCGCGGTGGCGTATGGCGAGCACATTGAATACTCCGGCCCGGTCTTTCGCGGGATGAAAGTGCTTGGCGATAAAGCAACCCTTTCGTTCACCCATGTCGGTGGTGGCTTGGTGGCGAAGGGGGGCGCGCTCAAAGGATTCATCATTGCGGGTAGTGACAATAACTTTGTTCCGGCGGAAGCTGTCATTGACGGCAAAACCGTGATCGTTTCGAGTAAAGAAGTCACGCATCCGGTCGCCGTCCGGTATGGCTGGGCGAATGTGCCCGACATGAATTGGTTCAACACAGACGGCCTACCGGCCACGCCGTTTCGCACCGATTCCTGGTAAACCGTAGGACGCACCATGAAAACGATCTCCCTGCTCATACTGATGGCTGCATCCTGCATGGCTGCTGATCCGCCTGCCCTGGCGCAGCATTCTTTCAATGAGGGCTGGCAATTCGCACTCAATACAGCTACGCCAACCGTGTCCACGCCGTGGCAGGTCGTCACACTTCCCCATGCCGCGCGGCTGGAACCGCTCCTGCTTGGCGACAAGATGTGGATGGGCGAGTGTCTCTATCGCAAGGTGTTCACCGCGGACCCGGCATGGAAGGGCAAGCGGGTCTGCCTTAATATCGAGGCGGCCATGCATACCGCGGACATTGCGATTAATGGGAAACCGGTTGCATCGCATGCGGGCGGCTATCTGCCTTTCCAGATCGACCTGTCCGAACATTTAAATTATGGCTCGGCCAACGAACTGCTGATCAAACTCGATAATCGAGAGAACCCCGACGTTCCGCCCGGGAGGCCTTATCGAGACCTGGATTTCTCCTGGTATCACGGTCTCTACCGCAATGTCGATCTGCTGGTCACCGACAAGCTCCACATCACCGATCCGGTAGCGGCCAACCTCACTTCGTCCGGTGGCATCTTTGTCACCTATCCTAAGGTGTCGGCGGATGCGGCAACCGTGCAGGTCCGCGTCCATGTGAAAAATGATCGCGCGGTTCCCGCCCGGTTCTCGGTGCGTTGCTCGCTTTCTGGAATCTCTGCCCGATCGGAGCCGGCCACTCTGGCGCCGGGTGAATCCCTCAGTTCGACGCTGATGCTTGTCGTTCCCACGCCGAAACTCTGGTATCCGACGGCCCCGCACCTATATCAACTCAGCACCGAGGTTCTCGATGCGGATGGCGCCACCGCCGACCGCCAGCGTATCGACATAGGTATCCGAACGGCAACCTGTACCGCGGGGTGTTTTACCATCAACGGCCCGACGATATACTTGCGCGGCACCAATCGACACCAGGAGTATCCTTACATCGGTTATGCCCTTCCGGACAGCGCCCAGTGGCGTGATGCGGCCATGATCAAACAGGCGGGATTCGACTTCGTCCGCCTCTCCCATTATCCCAATTCCTCCGCGTTTCTTGATGCCTGTGACCACTACGGCATTATCGTCATGGAACCCATCCCCGGCTGGCAATATTACAAGGATGGAATTTTCGCTGCTCGTTCCCTGCAAAATGCTCGCGACATGATCCGCCGCGACCGCAATCATCCGTCATGTATCTTCTGGGAGACGTCGTTGAATGAGACAGGGCAACCGGATGCCTTCCTCAAGCAATTGCACGAAATCGTCAGTCAGGAAAGTCCGGGCACTTTTTCCGCCAGCCATTCCAACAAATACCACGATGTCTTTATCCCAGCCCGGCAACATTCCGGAGGGCCGAAGTTCTGGGATGATTGGAAGCAAGGCAACAAGCCTATCCTTACCGCCGAGTATGGCGACTGGGAATACTACGCGGATCAGGCGGCTAATTTCAACCAGACTGGGGCGAAGACGCTCAAGTGGGAGGAATCCAACAGCCGTCAACGTCGCGCGGACGGTGAGAAACGCATGCTCCAGCAGGCCCTCAATTTCCAGGAAGGCCACAACCAGAACCACGTTTGCAAGTCGATGATCGGCGATGCCAATTGGCTGTTCAACGATTACAATCGCGGATGCGCTCCCGACCATTGCACGAGTGGCATTGTCGACATTTTCCGCCTGCCCAAGTTCGTCTATTCCTTTTATCAAAGCCAACGTGCCCCACAGGGCGAGTTCCAGGCCAAGCCCATGGTCTTCATTGCTTCCTATTGGACCGAGCAATCTCCTCGTAACATCCGTGTCTTCTCCAATGGCGAAGAGGTAGAACTCCGCCTCAATGGCACCGTACTCGCTCGTCGGAAACCTGACCAGGACATCTTCTCCAAACACCTGCCCCATCCACCCTTCACCTTCAGCACCAACGCATTCATGCCCGGCGAGCTCAAGGCCATCGCCTACATTCATGGCCAGTCTGCTGCCGAGCACGTGGTTCGCACGCCAGGGAAACCGGCCAAGATCCGCTTGGTCACCAATCTTCTCTCGGGCATCCCCGTTTCCCGGAGAGCAAAGGATGCATTTTTTGTCCATGCAGAAATTCTCGACGACAGGGACACCCTCGTCCCCAGCGTTTCCCTGTCGATCACGTTCGCGGTCACCAATGCCGAGTTGGCTTCACCCGAACGGATCATGGCCGAAGCGGGTGTAGCATCGACGCTGCTTCTGTCCTCTGGTAATGGCCACCCCATCCATGTATCCGCAAAGGCCGAGGGACTTGAGGCGGCATCACTCAGCATCCCGGCAGGAGAAGAAATCCCGTGACGGAAACAAGAACGAGGTATACGAAAAACATTCCAGTTCAGAATCTTCAAGGAGTTCATGCAATGCGAAAGCTAGGTTATCGCTCGTGGTTGTTCATGTTCGTAGTAAGTCTTCCCGCCATGACGACGGCCGCGGAAACACTTATTCAGGATATCGCGGGCAAAGATGCACCGGCGGGCGCGGTATGGCTGGATACGCAGGACTTGAGTTCCGTCTCAACGGGCTGGGGGAACGTCGGTGCCGGCAAGGCTACCGACGGGCATCCGATCTCCATCAACAAGCAGGGGTTTGCGCATGGTATCGGAACTCATGCGGTCAGCGTGGTAAATGTCAATCTCAAGAAGACGGCCACCCGATTTGTTGCAGCAGTCGGAGTGGACGACGAGGTCGGTAAGCAAGGTTCCGTGGTTTTCCAGGTGTGGGTTGACAGTGTCAAGATGGCCGATTCCGGAACAATGCGGGGCGGGGATGGACCCAAGCTCCTTTCCGTCGATTTGACCGGCGCGAACCAAATGAAACTTGTGGTTACCGACGGTGGCGATGGGATGGACTCTGACCATGCTGACTGGGCGGGCGCGGTGGTGTTTACCACTGCGACCACGGTGAAGGACGGCCCCGAAATCCTTGCCGTGCCGAACGTAATGCCTGAAATTGCCTCCTGCGATACGACAAAGACCTCCATCAACGGGCCGCGGATTGTTGGTACAACACCCGGAAAACCATTCGTTTTCCTTGTCCCGACGACGGGCGAAGGGCTTGAGGGGTTTTCCGCGAAGAAACTGCCCGCCGGCCTCAAGATTGATCCGGTCACCGGCATCATCACCGGTTCGGTGGAGAAGCCGGGCTTATACGAAGTGAATCTATCGGTCCATGGCAAGTGCGGACCAGCATCGCGAAAGCTGGTCATCGAAGCGGGCGACCGTAAGCTCGCCCGAACCCCGCCGATGGGCTGGAATTCGTGGAACTGCTGGGCGGGCTCGATCGACGACCGCAAGGTGCGTACCGCGGCGGATGCGATGGTCAAGTGTGGGCTTGCGGCACACGGATACCAGTACATCAATATCGATGACTGCTGGGAAAAGGGCCGCGATGCGAACGGAGAGATCGTGCCGAACGAGAAATTTCCCGATATGAAAGCACTGGCCGACTATGTCCACAGCAAGGGACTTAGACTCGGTATTTATTCGTCGCCGGGCCCGTGGACTTGCGCAGGTTTCGCGGGAAGTTACCAGCACGAGGAACAAGATGCGAAAACGTACGCGAAGTGGGGTGTCGATTATCTCAAGTACGACTGGTGCTCGTACGGTTCCGTTTCCGGAAATAATCCAGGCACGGAAGGTTTGAAGAAACCCTATAAGTTAATGGACAAGGCGCTGCATGACTGTGGCCGCGACATTGTTTACAGCCTTTGCCAGTACGGCATGGGCAATGTGTGGGAGTGGGGCGATGAAGTTGGCGGGAACTGCTGGCGCACGACCGGCGACATCACTGACAACTGGGGAAGCTTGTCCGGCATCGGGTTTGGCCAGAACGGCCATGAGAAATTTGCCGGTCCGGGCCACTGGAATGATCCCGACATGCTGATCGTAGGGAGGGTGGGGTGGGGCGTGAACCTGCATCGCACCAAGCTCACCTACGTGGAGCAGGTCACGCACATAACGCTCTGGAGCCTGCTGGCTTCACCGTTGCTGATTGGCTGCGATATGTCGAACATGGACAAGTTCACGATCGACCTGCTGACGAACGATGAGGTACTGAATGTCAACCAGGATCCGCTTGGTAAGCCCGCCGGTCGAGTGGCCGACAGTCATGGAATACAGGTCTGGAGCCGACCCCTGCGGGACGGTACGACGGCGGTCGGGATGTTCAATACGGGTGCGATCGATTGCGAGGAGGCGACGGTCAAGTGGGACGATATCGGCGTCCACGGCAAACAGCCGGTACGCGATCTCTGGGTCAAGAAGGATGTTGGCGAGTTTGACGGTCGGTATACCGCACGAATACCCGGGCACGGCGCAGTGATGCTCAAGATCGGCCGGCCAAACCAAGACTAACCAAGACAACAGAAGGACGCATACAATGAAACAACGATTTGTTCTGCCCTCCGTAAGGATGCTCGCGATTGCATGGTTTATCACTTCGGCAGCCGCCAACGCGGATCATGTTATGTGGTATGAGCAGCCTGCACAATTTACCATGAATGAAGCCCTGCCGGTGGGCAACGGAAAGCTTGGTGGCCTGATCCATGGCGATCCCGCGTTCGAGCGGGTGCTGTTCAACGAAAGCAGCCTTTGGACCGGGGATGAAAAGACGGCAACCGGCGGCTACGACCAAATGGGTTCCTACCAGATGCTTGGCACGCTCTTCATTGATACGACGGCCAAAACGGGGGCGGTCGCGGCGAAGGTGCCGTCGGTGATTTGCGCCAGCGGACACGAGCCGTATTACCAGCATGAAGGCATCGCTTCGACCGTAGACAACGATCCCGGGACGAAATGGTGCGTCGTGCCCGATGGAGCACCGGTGGTCTGGGAACTCAGACTGCCCGAGGCCCGCGTGGTGCGCCAATACTCGTTCACTTCCGCCGGCGACTGCCCGGAGCGCGATCCGTCCACCTGGGAGTTCAGCGGTTCCAACAACGGCAAGGATTGGACTTCACTGGATCGCCACGCGAACGAACCGCCCATGGCCAGACGGGGCGAAGTCAATACGTATACATGCAGGAATACTGAGGCGTTCAAGTCCTACAGACTGAAGTTTTCGCCCAACAAGGGAGTCATGCACTTCCAGATTGCGAAGATATCCATTCCGGACGTCGTTTACCCCGGCAAGGCGGCCGCCGTCAAGGTGGATGGCTATCGCCGCTGGCTCGATATCTCGACGGCGATTCATGGGGTGACGTACAGGTCGGGCGATGTGACGTTCCGGCGCGAGACGTTTGCGTCGCATCCTGAACAGGTGCTGGTGATGAGGCTGACTGCGGACAAGCCCGGATCGTGCAGCGGCGCGGTGCAACTCAAGGGTGCGCACCGTGAAATCACGCAGGCCGCGAACAACGGCCTTGAGTTTTCGGGTGTACTGGCCAATAACCTGAAGTACGAGGCCCGCGCTCTCGTGTTGACCGACGGCGGTACGGTTCAGGCGGACGAGGGACAAATCTATTTCCGCCAGTGCGACAGCGTGACCATCCTGCTGGCGGCGGGCACGGATTATACGTTCGATCATTCCCGGAGCTACCGTGGCAAGGCCCCGAAGGAAGCCATCGCGAAGCGACTCGCCGCCGCGTCCGCAAAGAAGTACGAAGACCTGAAGTCGGCGCACATCAAGGACTTTCAGTCCCTGTTCAATCGGGTTGCGCTCAACGTCGGAGTGACGCCGGCCGAGCGGCTGGCCCTGCCGATCGATCGGCGCAAGGTGCTTCATGCCGAGAAAGGCGGCGATCCCGACCTCGAGGAGCTGATGTTCCAGTACGGCCGCTACCTGATGATCAGTTGTTCGCGGCCCGGCGGTTTGCCGGCGAACCTGCAAGGGTTGTGGAATGACAGTAATGACCCTCCCTGGCATTGCGATTACCATGCCAACATCAACGTCCAGATGAATTACTGGCCCGCCGAGTCGGCCAACCTGGCCGAGTGCCACACGCCCCTGTTCGACTTGATCACGAGCCAGCTTCCCGCGTGGCGCAAGGCGACGGCGGAAGCCCCGGAATTCGAGACCGCATCAGGCAAGCCCGTGGGGTGGGCCGTGCGGACATCGCACGGCATCAACGGCGACATGGGCTGGCAGTGGGACAACACGGCAAACGCATGGTACTGCCAGCATTTCTGGTGGCACTATGCCTTCAGCGGCGACAAGGCATGGCTCAAGAATGTGGCGTACCCGGTGCTGAAGGAGACCTGTGAGTTTTGGGAAGCTCGGATGAAGGCGATGCCCGACGGAACCCTGGTGGTCCCGAACGGCTGGTCGCCGGAGCACGGCCCCGTTGAAGATGGCGTGAGCTACAACCAGGAAATTGCCTGGGATCTTTTCAATAACTACGTTGCGGCCAGCGAGGCGTTGAACGTTGACGCCGATTATCGCAAGAAGATTGCGAATATGCGCGACCGGCTGCTGGTTCCGAAAATTGGAAAATGGGGCCAGCTCCAGGAATGGATGACCGATCGCGATGATCCCAACGATCACCACCGCCACACCTCGCACCTATTCGGAGTTTACCCCGGGGAGCAGTTCAGCGTCGCCAGAACACCCGCGTTGACTGCCGCGGCCAAGAAATCGCTCGATGCCCGCGGGCCGACCGGCGATGTCAGGGAGTGGTCGTTTGCATGGAGGACCGCGATTTACGCCCGCCTGCATGAAGGCCAGGCTGCGCATAGCATGTTCCAAAACCTGCTGTCGAACCAGCACTCGTGCCTTAATCTCTTCGGTCTTCACCCACCGATGCAGATGGATGGCAACTTTGGCATTACCGCGGGTGTCTGCGAGATGCTGATGCAGTCCTACGCCGGCGAGATCGAACTGCTGCCGGCGATTCCGAAGCTGTGGCCGGCCGGAAGCGTGAAGGGTCTGCGCGCACGGGGTGGCTTTACGGTTGATATTCAGTGGAAAGACGGGAAGGTCACGGCGTACCGGGTGAAATCGGCAGACCCGCGCCAGGTGAAGGTAAGAGTGAACGGCGAACTGCAGACGATTACGTCGGTGAAAATGTAGCAACACGGACCGCTAGTATTGACCATAAGGAAAAGCAGCATGAAACTTCTCACGACAATCGTGGCGACCGGCATGATAGGATTCTGTCTGACGGCGCTGGGCGACGAAACCCGGCTGGAGGATCTACCCAACCTCAATCTGATTGAAATCGGCCATGGGAGTCCCACAAAGGACAGGGCCGTGTCCGGTCAACCGCTGCAGATGGCGGGCGAGAAGTTCGAGCACGGGCTCGGTGTGCATGCTCCGTGTGTGGCCCTGATCAAGCTCGACGGGAACACGGGAAAGTTCCATGCCGTTGTCGGAGTGAATGACCTAGGCAAGAGCGAGCCTGGCTCCGTGGAATTCATAGTAGCCGGGGACGGGAAGGTCATCTACAAGAGCGGCGTGATCAAAGGAGGCGATAAGCCCAAGGTTGTTGATCTTGCCTTATCCGGAGTCAAGAACCTGAAGCTTGAAGTGACCAACGGTGGTGACAACGACAACTCGGACCACGCCAACTGGGCCAATGCTAGTTTTACCTGGAAAGGCACTGCACCGCGACTGGTGGATTCCTTCTGCGAGAGTGTTTTTCCAGCGGTCGGCGTTGCCATCCCCATGCCGAAAGCCAAGAATGCTGACAATCCATGGTTGTCCCAATGGATCGGCCCGGAACGCGCCGATGCGAACACCTGGATTTGTTTTCGCAAGAGCTTCGAGGTCGGCAGCATACCATCCGTAGTCCCCGTTCGTGTCGCGGTCGATTCCAAGTACTGGCTATGGGTCAATGGCAAGATGGTGATTCGCGAGGGCGGGCTGAAACGCGGTCCCACGCCCAATGACGGGTATTATGATGTTCTGAATATTGCGCCGTACCTGAAGAACGGACACAACACCATCGCGGTTCTCGCCTGGTACTGGGGCAAGCAGGGATTTTCTCACAAGAGTAGCGGCAAGCCAGGGTTCGTGATGGAGACCAAGATTGAGAAACTGGCCATCGTAACCGACCGTACATGGAGGATGCGGATTCATCCGGCATTCGGGACGGCAGGTGATCCCACACCGAATTACCGTCTCGCGGAATCCGCCATTCTCTTCGACGCGACGAAGGACATTGCCGGGTGGATGGAACCCTCCTACGACGATTCCTCCTGGGCCGCGCCGGTCGAGGCGGGAACTCCACCGGTTGCACCGTGGGGAAATCTCGTCCAGCGGCCGATTCCACTCTGGAAAGATTATGGTTTGAAAGCCTACACCAACGCATCAGCCCTGCCGGCGGTAAGCGATGGGAAGGTGATCAAGGCCGCGCTTCCCTACAACGCGCATGTGACTCCCTATTTCAAGATCGACGCAACGGCAGGCCAGAGGATCGACATCCGTACCGACGATATACATGGCGGCGGCGAGCCAGGGATTCATGCGGAGTACATCACGCGGGACGGCGTGCAGGAGTATGAAACGCCCGGCTGGATGAATGGCCATGAAGTCGAGTATACGATTCCGGCCGGAGTGAAGATCCTGTCGCTGCAATTTCGGGAGAGCGGCTACAACGCGGAGTTCGCTGGTTCGTTCGGCTGCGATGATCCGTTTTTCAATACCCTGTGGGAGAAATCCAAACGCACGCTTTATGTCACCATGCGCGACAACTACATGGACTGCCCAGATCGCGAGCGGGCGCAGTGGTGGGGCGATGCGGTCAATGAAATCGGGGAGGCATTTTACGTCTTTGATCCACCGGGCAACCAGCTCGCTCGCAAGGCGATCCTCGAACTGGCAAACTGGCAGAGGCCGAATAAGACCATGTATTCTCCCGTCCCGTCCGGGAACTGGGGTGCGGAGCTTCCTCCCCAGATGCTCGCCAGTGTCGGCAAATACGGTTTCTGGACATATTACTTCTATACGGGCGATGTGGAAACGATGCGAACTGTATACCCGCATGTCCGTGATTATCTGACGCTCTGGAAGGTGGACGAAGACGGTCTCGTGATTCACCGCAAAGGCGACTGGGACTGGTCCGACTGGGGTGGGAACATCGACGTGCGGCTGCTGGACAGCCTGTGGTATCACCTGGCGCTTCAGGGGGCGGCGGAGATGGCACCGTTGTGCGGTGCGGAAGGCGATCTGCCAGGTTGGCGTGCCCGCATGGCCGCCGTCGAAAAAGGCGTCAATGCGAAGTGCTGGAATGGCACGGAGTATCGTTCACCCGGCTACACCGGCGACACGGACGATCGTGGAAATGGTCTCGCGGTAGTGGCTGGGATTGCGGGGCCGGCTAAGTACGGTACATTGCGCGAGGTGCTGGACAAGCACCGCAATGCAAGTCCGTACATGGAGAAGTACGTGCTGGAGGCCCTGTTCATGATGGGAGAGCCACAACTCGGACTTGACCGGATGAAGCAGCGATATGACGGCATGGTGAAGCGACCGATCTCTACGCTGGCGGAGAACATGGACGGCAGCGGCACCTATAACCACGCCTGGAGCGGAGGGCCGTTGACAATTATGTCGCAGTACGTGACCGGCGTAGCGCCAGACAAGGCGGCGTACGAACAGTATCACGTGCTGCCGCAGATGGGAAGCCTCACGACGATCGAGGCCGTGACGCCGACCGTGAAGGGCAATATCCACGTTTCGATGAAGCGCGATGCGGCAACATTCGGCCTGAATCTCGTTTCCCCGGCAGGCACGACGGCGACGGTCGGCATCCCGCTTGAAAAGGAGCGGCGAATGACGCAAGTGGAGATCAATGAGAAGGCCGTTTGGAAGGACGGCAAGCCAGGCGAATCGCTGCCCGGGGTTGCATGCGAGGGTGAAGATGCGCGGTACTGCCGGTTCAAAGTCGCGTCTGGCAGGTGGCATTTCACCGCGAATTACGAGTCATTGAAGTCGCCGGCCAACATGACCTATTATGTTGATCCCACGAACGGTAGCGATGAGAACTCGGGGACCAGCACCGACAAGCCTTGGCGCAGTCTCAAGACGGTAAATCGCCTCATCTTGGCATCCGGAGACAGAATAGAACTGAGGCCGGGTGCTTTTAGCGAGACCCTCGCGCCTTCTGGAGAAGGTACGGCGAAAGATCCCATCGTAATCCATTTTGCCCCGGGCGAATACGAGTTCCATCCCGATAATGCGCTGAAGCTGAAGCTACACATCACCAACACGAACGATGCCCCGAATGCCCCCAAGGCCATCGCTCTGGCGTTCCAGGGGGTTCGTCACGTCCGGGTGATTGGCGGAGCGGAGGGCAAGCGAAGCGACCTTTATATGCGCGGCACAATGATCCAGACCTTCTTCGATCGTGCCGAGGACGTCCGCTTGCAGGGACTGACGTTCGATTATCGCCGGCCGACCACATCGGAGTATACGGTACTGGAGGTGGCTAGCGATCATGCTGATCTGGCCATCCACAAGGATTCAAAATATGCCATCGAGAAGGGCCACATGGTATGGGTGGGTGAAGGCTGGCGCCATGATGCGTTTCGGCAAGGTGCCCAGCAGCAGGGAGATCCTGTGGAGGGCACCTTGTGGCGCGACGGGATCCAGTTTGACAAAGTCTCGAAGATTGAGGAGTTGTCGGCCGGAAAAATCCGCGTGTACTTTTCCAAGAACCCAGGATTCGTCAAGGGCCGGATCTGGCAGGAGCGCGACCCCTACCGCGATTGTACCGGATCGTTTGCGCGGAACAGCAAGGACATCGTCTGGGAAGACTGTGCCTATCACTACATGCACGGCATGGGACTGGTGAACCAGTTCTGCGAAAACCTGACGCTCAAGAAGGTTGATCTGGCGCCGCGGCCCGGCTCTGGGCGCACCTGCGCCTGCTGGGCAGATGCCATCCAGGTGTCCGGATGCAGGGGCCAGTTCATCGCGGAGGATTGTAGCTTTTCGGGCACGCAGGATGACCCGATCAACGTCCATGGCACGCATTTGCGCATCATGGAACGGCGCGCCGCCGATCAGTTGCTCGTGCGGTTCTGTCACGGGCAGACCTATGGGTTCGAGTCTTTCTTTGCCGGTGACGAGATCGACTTCGTGCATGCGGATTCCCTGCGCATCTTTGCCTCCGGCAAGGTGAAGAAAGCGGAGATGAAGGGCGAGCGGGACATGCTTCTTACTTTGGAGAAACCTGCTCCGGACGGCATCGCGGCCAACGATGTCCTTGAAAATGTCACCTGGACGCCGGAGGTTGAAATTCGCAACTGCAGAATAGGAATGTGTTCCACACGCGGGTTTCTGATCACCACCAGGCGGAAGGTGCTGGTCGAGAACAATACTTTTAAGAAGACCGCGATGTCGGCCATTCTGGTTTCCGATGACGCGCGGAACTGGTTTGAATCGGGCCCCGTGCGCGACATGACCATTCGCGGCAATCGATTCATTAAATGCGGCATCGATATTTCGCCGGAGAACGCGGCTGCCAAACCGGAAGAATCGGTGCATGAGAATATCCGCATCGAAAACAATTTCTTCGACCGTGCGAGAATCTACGCCAAGAGCGTGAAGGGGCTCGTGATTACCGGCAATCGGTTCACGTCCGAGAACGTGCCCATCGACACCAACGGCTGCACGGATGTCGTCAACGAGCACAACACCCCGAATGCCGTCGATACCCTCGGCGCGAACCAGTTACAGGTCGGCGATTTTCCGCTTCGACTTTCGGAGATCCGCGTCAGGGACCCGTTCATTCTCGCTGATGTGGCCACACGCACGTATTATCTCTACGCGCAGTGCGGGAACCGGCTGAACAACGACAGCGCAGGCATTGGGGTCGAGGTTTACCGCAGCAAGGACCTGGTCAACTGGACCGTATCGGAACGGGTCTTCACACGGCCCAAGTCCAACTTTTGGGGCGGCGCGGAAATATGGGCGCCGGAGGTGCATAAGCTGGGCGACACTTATTTCATGTTTGTCTCATTTCCTGGGCGCGATGGCGGGCGCGGTACCCAGATTCTGCGCGCCGACCGGCCAGAGGGGCCCTTCTTGATTGCCGGTGACGGCGCAAACACACCGCCCGAGCAGCGATGCCTGGATGGCACGCCGTGGATCGATGCCGACGGTACGCACTGGTTAATTTATTGTCACGAGTGGTGCCAGATCCATGATGGCGCCGTACGTGCGGTGCGGATGACCAACAACTGGACAGCCAGGCACGGAGACTCGATACTGCTCTTCAAGGCTTCGGAGGCGCCCTGGGTCCGATCGATTGGAGACAACAACTACGTCACGGACGGTCCGTTTCTTTATCGGACCCAAGGCGAGAAAGGCGGGCAACTGCTTATGATCTGGTCCAGCTTTCGCAAAGGAGGCGACTATGCGGTCGGCGTGGCGGCATCGGAGAGCGGAACTGTGAAGGGCCCGTGGCGGCACTCGAAGGCTGTTCTTTTTGGCGAGGGTGGCGGCCACGGAATGATCTTCCGCGATTTATCCGGGAATCTTCTGCTGGTGCTGCATCAGCCGAACAGTGGCAACCGCGAGCGGGCGCAACTTCTCAAATTGAAGGAAGAGGACGGCCGCCTGGTAGTGTTCCGGTGATATCTGGTTTAAGAGGAAGCCAACAAGCTTTAGACGCAATGAATATAGCAGTAAAACAGTTTGTGGTTCTGATTGCCGCTGGTGTGATGGGTTCCTGTCTCGCCGCACTGGGCGAGGAAACACGGCTTGAGGATCTGGACCACCTCGACCTGGTGACCGTCGGTTTTGGAAAACCGGCCAAAGACAAATCGGTGTACGGTCAGTCCTTGCAGATCGCGGGCGTGAAGTACGAGCATGGGCTGGGGGTGCATGCCGTGTCGTTTGCCCGGCTCAAGCTGGATGGGAAATCAGAAAGATTCCATGCCATGATCGGTGTAAACGACTACGCCAAGCAGGGCTCCGTGGAGTTTATCTTTTGGGGGGACGGGCAGGCGCTTTTCCGAAGTGGTGTCATGAAAAGTGGCGACAAGCCCAAGGCGATTGATCTTCCGCTGGCAGGAGTGAAGAAGCTCAAACTCGAAGTTACCGATGGCGGAGACGGAATCGACTGTGACCAGGCCGACTGGGCCGATGCGGTGCTTACGTGGGAAGGTACTGCGCCCAAATTGGTGGACGCCATTGGATTCAGTATTCCGGCTGAAGCCAAATCCGCCGATCCGGTCTTTGCCGGTCTCAACCCAGCAAAGGCGCCGGGCGCTTCCGGGCTCTATCTGAAGGCCGGGGACAGGTTGGCTATTTGCGGCGACTCGATCACGCAGCAGAACCTGTACTCCAGAATCATGGAAACTTATTTGACGGTATGCGTGCCGGAATTGAAGATCACGGCGCGCCAGTATGGCTGGAGCGGCGAGACTGCCGAGGGGTTTCTTCATCGCATGACCAATGACTGCCTGCGATTCAAACCGACGATCGCCACCACCTGCTACGGGATGAACGACTTCAGGTATCGTCCCTACGATGAGGCCAGTGACAAATGGTGCCGTGAGAACATTACGGCCGTCGTGAAAGCCTTCAAGGCTGACGGCGCACGCCTCATCATCGGCTCGCCGGGGTGCGTCGGCAAGGTGTGTAGTTGGGTCAATTCCATTGGAACCCTCGAACAGCACAACCAGCACCTCTGCATGCTGCACAACATCGACATCGAAGTTGCCGCTCAGGAAGGTGTTCGTTTTGCCGACGTCTTCTGTCCGATGTACGCCGCCGGGGTTGTAGGCAGGAAAAGGTATGGACCCGACTACGCGATTGCCGGCAAGGACGGCATTCATCCCGGTATGGCCGGCCATCTGGTTATGGCCTACGCCTTCCTCACCGCGATGGCGCTGGACGGCGATATCGGGACGTTTACAGTGGATTTGGCTAGTGGGACGGCCACGGCTACGAAAGGACATAAGGTGGATGAATTCAAGAACGGAGAGATGACATTGACAAGTACGCGGTACCCATTTTGCGCCACCGGCTCGATCAAGGATGACAATTCCATTCGCTCAGGCATGACGCTGGTTCCCTTCAACGAGAAACTGAATCGTCTGATGCTCGTGGTAAAGGGAGGCAAAGCGGCGGAGTACAAAGTGACCTGGGGAGCGACAGCGCGAACCTACTCCGCCCAGCAGTTGGCCCAGGGGATCAATCTGGCCGCTGATTTCGCGGTCAATCCGTTTTCCGAAGCCTTCAGGAAAGTGGATGAGGCCGTCGCTGGCAAGGAGGGTTTCGAGATTGGCCAAATCCAGCAGATCGTCCACGGTGCGCAGGGTCGGACCGACAAGGAGTCGGCCGTACAGAAAAGCGAGGCAGAACATGCGGTGAGGGCAACCGCCATCCAGGCGGCCTTCGTGCCAGTGAAACATACGTTACGCATTGAACCGTTGAGGTAACAAGAGGCAAAGGGAATATTCATGCTGAGAAGAGCCTTTCTGAAGTTGGGGTTAGTCTGGGGGCTTTGCGTATGGACTGTGGTGGGAATGGCCGCCACGCCGCCCGAGGCCAAGAGCGTTGGGCTTGCGATTCGCGACGGCGACCGCGTGGTGTTCTTGGGAGATAGCATTACCGAACAGCGCCTGTACACGACCTATTTGGAAACGTACTGGCTTACCCGCTATCCCGCATACAAGTTGTCCTTCCGCAACGTGGGGTGGGGCGGCGATACCGCATGGATGCGTCAGCGACTCAAAACGGACAAGGACGCGATGTATTCCGCGGCGCCGAAGGTGCAGCAGGCGATGGTCGAGAAGGCGGTTGCTGCCGGGCTTGGGCGCGATGTGCTGCCGCTGAAGCCGACAGTCGTGGCGATTGATTATGGGATGAACGACCATGAATATCAGGCATTCCGCCCGGATATCTGCAAAGTCTACGTGCGCAGCCAGACCCAGCTCACGAAGGTACTGAAAGCCAGCGGCGCGCGTGTCGCCCTGATTACCCCGCAACCCATTGAGGATCGGCGGCCGGATCCTCATCAGGACGTGCGAAACCAGTCTCTGCGGCACTTTTCCGATGCCCTCAAAGGTGTGGCGGCAACACAGAACGTTGCGTTCGCGGACCAGTTTAATCCCTACATGGCCGTCATGCTGAAGGCCCGTGCCGCCAGGCCCGATGCCTTTGTTGGCGGCGGAGATTCTCTGCACCCGGGGCCGGTGGGGCAACTGATCATGGCGTGGTCCATTCTCAAGGGACTCGGGATGCCATCGGTGGTATCGCGAGTTGAATTAGATGTGGCACGGCCGCAAGGCAGCCAGGTCGTAGCTGCGGAGAATACTCGGGTATCCAATGTCACTTGGGAAAAGAGTGTTCTTAGTTTTGATCGCCTGGACAGTGCTTTGCCCATGCCGATCGATGAACGTGCCGAGCCGGCGCTCGAAATGATTCCGTTTCTCAACGACCTAAATTGCTATGAACTAAAGGTCGCGGGCCTGGAATCGGACTACTACGAGGTGCAGATCGATGGCGAGAGCGTCTGCGGCGTAACAAGGGATGAACTGGCCAAAGGCTGGAACATGGCCATGGTTCCGACCCCGGTGACGCGACAGGTGCAGGAAATCCTCCAAGGCGTGTTCAAGAAAAATGACCTCTACTTCGATCGCTGGCGCAAATGCCAGTTGAACGCCCAGTTGACCGGTGACGGCACCGTCATGTTTGACAACCAGGGCAACAGTCTGTTGAGTCCCAACCTGGGCCGGATTCCCGAGTTGGATAAGCAGATCGCCGAATGGGAATCGAAAATCGATGCGGCACGCCAGCCGAAATTGCACCACATCGTGCTGGCCCCGACGACACGATCGATTGTGCCGGAGGTTCCCCTGGCGGTCTTGGCCGGCAAGGACGCTCCTGCCGGAGCGATCTGGCTGGATACGCTGGATTTGAGTCATGTGAAGGTTGGCTTTGGCACGGTGGGGGTGGGCAAGGCCGTGACGGGAACGAATCCCATCTCCATCAACAAGCAAACATTTATCCATGGAATCGGGGTGCATGCGGTCAGCGCGGCGGAGATTGACCTTGGCGGGACGGCGACGCGGTTTGTCGCGGCAGTTGGCGTCGACAATCAGGCCGGTCCGCCCGGCAATGGTTCGGTTGTCTTCCAGGTCTGGGTTGATCATGTGAAGAAGATCAGTTCCGGGCTGATGCATTGCGGGGATACGCCCAAGGTTCTCTCCGTTGATCTTCGGGGAGCCAGGAGGATGAAGCTTGTGGTCACCGATGGCGGCGACGGACCCGCCTGCGATCATGCGGATTGGGGTGGGGCTGCGGTGTTTGCCGCGGGGAATGCGGTCAAGTTTGTCCCTGTTACAGAAGGCAATGCGGAATGAATGGAAAAGTTCATCGGATTGGGCTGTCGGTTCTTGCGGTAGTTCTTCTTGCCGCACAAATGACAGTGGCGGTTGCCGCCGAAATAGCCGTACGGGATCTCGCAGGTAATGACGCTCCAGCCGGCGCGGTCTGGCTTGATTCAAAGGATTTGAGTTCCATAAAACTAGGTTACGGCACTGTGGGAATGGGGAAAGCCTGCGGCGGCAAAAATCCGATTTCCATCAACCAACAGGTGTTTGCTCACGGAATTGGTGTTCATGCGGAAAGTGTGGCAGAGGTCTTTCTCAGAAAAAAGGCGACGCGGTTTGTGGCGGCGGTCGGCGTGGATGATCAAGTCGGCAGGGGCGGTTCCGTGACCTTTGAGGTTTGGGTTGACCAAGTCAAGAAGGCTGATTCCGGACTGATGCGGTGCGGGGACGCGCCGAAACTGATTTCTGTGGATCTCACCGGCGCCAGAAAGATGACACTGGTCGTCACGAGTGGGGGCGACGGAGTGGACAATGACCATGCGGACTGGGGCGGGGCCGCGGTGTTCGCTCCGGACAATGCCGTGAGGGTCGGGCCGGAATTTTCAAAAGACTCTTTGGTGTGGAATAGTCCCAGTGAAAATGCGCAGGGTTCCATGCCGCTGGGGAATGGCGATATTTCCGTCAATACATGGGTTGAACCCAGCGGCGACCTAGTGCTGCTGATCGGGAAGACCGATAGCTTCAGTGAAATCGGCCGGTTGCTGAAGATCGGGCGGGTGCGGGTCAAGTTCTCGCCGGCGCTGTCGGAAGATTCGTTTGTGCAGACGCTGGATATCCATAAGGGCGAGATGACGGTCGTGTCGGGTGACGGAAGAGAGGCCATCACTCTACGGGTGTGGGTGGATGCAAATCGTCCGGTGATTCATGTGGAAGCCGAAGGCGAATCAACCCACGACTGCACCGCCCAAGTCGAGATTTGGCGGACACAGGACCATCCGCATCGGGAAGAGAATAACGCGGTGGGAGCCACGTCATGGCACGGCGAATGGTCCGAAAAGGGCGTTGACGGGTGTGGTCTGAAAGTACTGGATCTGGCCGATACAGTCGTGCCGGCCAACAAGGGCGCCGAGCTGATCTGGTTCCATCGGAACACGCAATCGATCGTCAACAGTTACTTGAAGGCCGAACATCTGGCCAAGGCCATTGGAACCACCTGTCCTGACCAGTTGATCAACCGCACCTTCGGGGCAGTGATGAGCGGCACGGATATGGTGGCGGAAGATGACAAGACGCTGAAGTCCACGTCCGGATCCACCCGGCGGGTGATTTCGATCTCGGTGCTCACGGAACAGACGCCCACGGCGGAGGCGTGGCTGAAGGACGCCCGGGAATTGGCCTCGCAAAACGGCAAGGCCAGCCTGAATGCCGCCCGCAAAGCTCATGAGGCATGGTGGAAGTCGTTCTGGGATCGCAGTTACATCACGGTGACGGGTGACAAGCCGGCCGAGACCGTGACGCGCGGGTACGAACTGCAGCGCTATCTGCTGGCCTGCTGCAGCCGTGGCCCGCTGCCGCCCAAGTTCAACGGCGCGACATTCACAATCGGCCGGCCTGACACCACGCCCGATTATCGCAAGTGGGGCGGCTGCTACTGGTTCCAGAACAATCGCTGGTTGAATTGGCCCCTGTTGGCCGCCGGCGATACCGACCTGATGGAGTCGTTTTTCCAGATGTACGTTCGCATGTTGCCACTGCTGAAACAGCGCACCAAGATCTCCTTCAAGCACGAGGGGGCGTATTGTGCCGAGACGCTCCACTTCTGGGGCACGTATAACATCATGGACTGGGGTGGCTGGAACAGGGCGGAAACAGACGTTGTCGCCAGTAATCCGTGGATAATGTACTACTGGTCCAGCGGGATTGAATTGGTCGCCATGATGCTCGACCGCTACGACTATACCGGTGATCGGGCATTTGCGGAGAAAACGTTGCTGCCTTTTGCGGAGGCGATCACCACCTTTTATGATCGGCACTATCCCCGCGATACCGCGGGCAAGATTCGTTTCGAGCCGGCGACAGCGCTTGAAACCTGGCACAAGGCTGTGAATCCGATGCCGGAAATTGCCGGGCTGCGATACGTTCTGCCGCGACTGTTGGCGCTTCCCCCAAACCTCACCACCGAGGCGCAGTGTGCGATGTGGCGGAAGACGCTCGCGGACCTGCCGCCGCTACCGATGGGGCTGCGCGATGGCAAGTCCGTTCTGATGCCTGCCGAGACGTTCTCCGCCTGCAACAACAGCGAGAATCCGGAGTTGTACGCGATCTTCCCGTACCGGCACTACGGCGTGGGCAAACCGGATCTGGGTGTTGCCAAGACCAGCTTCGAGCTGCGGGTGAATAAGGACGGACTTTGCTGGCGTCAGGATGGACTTCAGGCGGCGCTGCTGGGGGATGCGGTGACCGCCAAGCGCAAGGTGTTGGAAAATTTCTCGCAACCATCGGCGCCTCAGCGGTTCGTGGCGTTCTATCCGCCAAACAACGATGAGTCTCCCGATATGGATAATGGCGGGACGGCCATGGTGGCCTTGCAGTTCATGCTCATGCAGTGCGACGGCAAGAAGATCGTGCTCCTGCCGGCCTGGCCCAAGGAATGGAATGCCGAGTTCAAGCTGCACGCCCCGTACCAGACGGTGGTAGAAGGTGAGGTCAAGAATGGAGCACTGGTGAAACTGAAGGTGACTCCGTCCTCCCGCCGTGGCGATGTCGTCATGGCGAACGGTTCACCGGTTCTTGCAAAGTTGGCAACATCGCGGATTGCTGGCGGAGAATAGTCATGCGGCAAGCTAACCAAGGTGTGCCAATGCGTGTAATCAACCATCGTGTTCCAGGGCTTGTTTTTGCGGTCGTGCTGTTGTCGGTCCTGTCCGCCGACGCTAAAGGAGCGCTGCGGCAGACGACCAGTCTTGACGGCCAGTGGCAGATCGCTGAGGGCGGAATGGAGAAGGTGCCGGAGAAATTCGCGCATACGGTTCCGGTGCCCGGCCTGGTGGACCTGGCAACCCCGGCGTTTGGCGACGTCGGCATCAAAACCGGCCAGCGCATCGCGTTCTGGTACCGGCGAACCTTCACACTCGATGCCATGCCGGCTGCGGCGCGGTTGAAGGTTCACAAAGCGATGTTTGGCACCAAGGTGATCCTCAACGGGCAGGTTCTGGGCGAACACCGACCGTGTTTTACGCCAGGGTATTTTGATGCCAAGGCCGCACTGAAAGTCGGCGAGAATGACCTGCTGATCCGCGTCGGCGCCGATCGTGATGCTGTGGGACCGCCGGTGCCTTCCGGTTTCGACTGCGAGAAGACCCGGTACATTCCAGGCATTTTCGATTCGATCGAGCTGATTTGCTCCGGTACGCCGCATATCCTGAATGTTCAAGCCGTGCCCGAAATTGAGGCCCGGAGCGTGCGGGTGCGAGTCTATCTTTGCAACGATGGCGCCGACGCCGACTCGATCGTTTCGGTCGTGGTCCGCGAGGCCAAATCCGGCGCGGAAGCAGGAAGACAGACATCACAAGCGATTGCCGTTACAAAGGGCGGCAAGGCAACCGTTGATATCCGTGTCCCAATTGCCAACTGCCGACTCTGGTGGTCGGAGGATCCGTTCCTCTACACGCTGGAGGTGAGCACGACGGCAGACCGCTTTACGACGCGATTCGGCATGCGCTCGTTCCACTTCGACCCGGTGACGCGTCACGCCATGTTGAATGGGAAGCCATATTTCATGCGCGGCAGCAATATCACGCTGTACCGTTTTTTTGAGGACGACGACCGCAAGGCATTGCCTTGGAGCAGGGACTGGGTACGAACGCTGCACCGGCGCGTCAAGGACATGCACTGGAACTGCCTGCGTTACAGCATCGGTTTCCCGCCCAACTTCTGGTACGACATTGCTGACGAGGAAGGTATCTTGATCCAGGACGAGTATCCTCTGTGGTACTTCGAGACGCCGAAGGAGCTCAAACGCGACCAGCTTGCCCGCGAGTACGCCGAGTGGATGCAGGAGCGATGGAACCATGCCTGCGTAGTGATCTGGGACGCCAGCAACGAAACGAACTCATCGGAAACCTCGCCGGCAATCCGTCAGGTCCGCGGCTTGGACCTGTCGAATCGCCCCTGGGACAACAGCTACTCGCCGCCGCTCGAGCCAGGGGATGCCTATGAGGTGCATCCCTACCATTTCAACAATCCGGGATTCAAGCTTTCCGATCTGGCCAAGACGGACCGTGTGCCTCGGGCATTTAACCCGAATGACGAAAAGCATGTGGCGATCATCAACGAATACGGTTATTTGTGGCTGAATCGCAACGGCACGCCGACGACGCTTACCGGGCAGCTCTACAAGAATCTGCTCGGATCCGAATCCACCACAGAACAACGCCGCACCCTCTATGCACGTTACATGGCGGCAGAGACGGAATTCTGGCGATGCTACCGACAGGCGGCGGGGGTAATGCATTTTACCATGCTTGGCTATTCACGCAGCGACGGCCAGACCAGCGACCACTGGCTCGATGTGGAGAAGTTGACGTGGGAGCCGGAGTTCTACAAGTACGTGCGCGATGCGTTTGCACCGGTTGGATTGATGATCGAGGCGTGGGCGGCCGAGTATCCGGCCGGACAGGCAATCGACGTTCCGTTGATCGTCATCAACGACCTGGATGAAAAGTGGTCCGGGGCCGTTCGCTTCCGTCTGTTGCACGACGGCAAGTCGTTGATGGAGAAGAGCGAAAAGTGTGAAGTGGACGCGTATGGTGAGCGGAAACTTACTTTCAACGTTGCCATTCCCGCGCAAGGCGGCAAGTATCAACTCGAAGCGGCGCTGATCCATGGCGATGCACCGCCAGTAATCAGCCTGCGGGACTTTGACGTCGTGACCGAACAGGAACTGGCGGCGCGACGCGGACTTGCCTTCGGCAAACCCGTCAAGGCATCGTCCAGTCGTGAGACCGACGGCGCGACGGCGCCGGGGTCCATCGTGGACGGACGGGCCGACACACGATGGGCATCGGATCACTCCGATCCACAGTGGATCGCAGTAGACCTGGGCAAGAGTCAACGCGTGGCCCGGGTCGAAATCGACTGGGAGGTCGCCTACGCCAAGGAATTCGCCATCGAGGTCTCATCCGACGGGAACACCTGGAAGGAAGTCCGGCACGTGAACAATGGCGGAGGTGGATCCCAGGTGATCCGGTTTAATCCCGTCGAGGCGCGCTGGGTGCGAATGCGCGGCATCAAGCGCGGAACGGGCTGGGGATACTCCATTTGGGAAATGCGAGTGTTCGCCAAATGATCGTTTCTCGATCGGTCGGAAAAAGGAATTCATTGAGTAACCACTGCCTTGGGAGATTTCTTCATGCGACTCTTACCACTCGCCTGCGTTTGTGCCCTCGGAATCAGCCCAGACATGAGAGCTGATACGCTCACCAAGCCGCCGGATATTGTCTATTCCAAGACCATGCCCGGCGACGCTTCCGCTAAGCAGGATGGAAACGCTTTCACCCTGGCAAACAACGTGTTGGAGTTGGAATGGTCGCTGCACGACGGACACTTGCTGCTGACCAAGGTTACGGACAGGAATAAGGAGCGTTCTCATGCTCAGCGCAGCGAGGTGTTCGAGATTCAACTGGACAATGGAACCCGCATTTCTGCGTCAGCCTGCCAGCTCGTGGGCGTGCCGACCCAGGAGGTTCTCAAACCCGTACCCGCTTCTGCCTGCATGGCTCTGCATTTGACAGGCTGGCAACTCACTGCCCGGTTCCAGCATCAGGCCACCGGCATGACTGTTCAATGGCGAGCAGAAATGCGCAACGGTTCGCACTACGTGCGTCAGATACTCCGTGTCGAAGGCCCCAAGGGCATTTTGTCCACCGTACGTTGTCTTGAAGCGAACGTCGGCCAGGCCAGGAATGTGGGCACTGTGATGGCTGGCAATCCCGTCTGCTCCGATCACCTGTTCCTGGGCCAGGAACTGCCCATGTCACAGAATGTTGCGCCGGGCAGCGGTGTTGCGGACAGGTGGTCGCCGGCGGACATGCAGGTTAAGACCATTACCCGCAAGCTCAAGGAACTGAAGCCCGGCCCACTGTCGATTCAGTTCGCTTACGAGCGCGGTGTCCACCGCATTGATGTTGCCGTGGTCCAGCTCGTGGCCGGCGGCAAGGTTCTCTCAAAGGACGCACATGCAGGCTGGAGCGGTTTACGGACCAACGCCAACACCTATAGCCTGACCGTACCCGACGGTGTGACGACGGCCGAATTGCACGTGACCCTTGGCGGGGCTGCCGGTGACACGGACTCCTTCGGCAAGATCACGGTCAGCAACGGTGTTCTGGGCCCGGGACGGCCCGGTCTCGCTGTTTGCGGGCTGAGCTGCCAGCTCCCGCTCCGGGCCGGAAAGGTTTATGAATTCTCCTCCGTGCTAGGAACTTATCCCGAGGGACAGCTTCGTCGCGCCTTCCTGCGCTACTTGGAGCGCGAACGCGCCCGGCCCTACAGCCAGTTCCTGCACTACAACTGCTGGTTTGATCTTCACATCAATCTCAACGATCAAGCCATTCTGAAGAACATCAAGGCATTCACCGAGGAAATGACGGTCAAGCGTGGCGTCGTGATGCAATCCTACGTGCTGGACGACGGGTGGGATGATCCGCTGGCCGGATTCTGGACGATCGACAAGAGGAAATTCCCCTCGGGTTTCGATCCGCTCACGGCGGAACTGGATCGCGTACATTCGCACCTCGGCATCTGGATTTCACCGCTGGCAGGTTATGCCATGGTCGGTGAACGGGTGGGACATGCAAGCAAACTGGGCCTGGTGCGTGAAGGATCTTTTCTTGATCTGTCGTACGCACCGTACTACGATTGGTTCAGGGATTACTGCGCCAAACTGATCAGGCGAAACAAGGTCAATTACTTCAAGTGGGACAAGGCTGGTGATGGCGCATCGCCGCATTTCATGGCTTTGCTGGCCTGCGCCAAGGAATTGCGGCGCATCAATCCGCAGCTTTTCGTCAACGTCACCGTGGGGACGTGGCCATCGCCGTTCTGGCTCAGCGTGATCGACAGCACCTGGCGTGGCGGGGAGGATGTAAATTGGGATTGGCAGTGCAAGGGCAACGACCGGGAGAAATGGCTTAATTACCGGGATGGTGTGACGTACCGGGGGGTGGTCAAGGTGGCGCCGCTCTATCCTTTGAATTCCATTATGACGCATGGAGTGATTCATGCGTCATTGGGTGCGGCAGGCCGGGCGGCAGGCTCAGGAAATGATCTGCGCAATGAGGCACGCTCGTATTTCGGATCCGGAACTGCCCTCCAGGAACTGTACATCCAGCCGAGCATCATGACCCCATCGTCGTGGGACGCGGTGGCGGCGGCGGCGAAGTGGGCACATCAGAACGCCGACGTGCTAGTGGATACGCACTGGATGGGCGGGGATCCCTTGAAGCATGAAATTTATGGCTGGGCGTCATGGACGCCCAACAAAGCAATACTCACGTTGAGGAATCCGGATGACAAGCCTCGCGAGATCTCGCTGGATGCCGGCCTTGCGTTTGAACTGCCGGCGGGCGTGCCGAAGGATTTTACGATGACAAGTCCGTACGCCGACCAGCGAATTCAGAAGGTGGAAATGACTGCCGGCAAGCCGTGTGTCTTTTCTCTGGAACCCTTTGAAGTGCTTGTGCTGGAATCGCAACCGACAAGGCTCAAAAAGAAATGAAAAGGTTCTGGCTCGGACCTGTATCCATACTACCCTTCGAGATGAGAGAAAGCACTATGATACGAGCGGTGGTTGCCTTAACGCTGGCGGCGTTGCTGGGTGGGGCGGAGTGTATGTCGGCCGATCATCGATAGTAGGACGGTAATGGCTGCCAGTGTCGTGGTCCTGACTTGACTAAAAATGGCAACGAAGAAGAAACGGAAGTCGCCCAAGCCCAGGAAGCCGAAAATACCGCCCAAGTTCTCCGTGGGCGACCGAGTACGAGTGAAGTTCGGCGTCCCCGACCCTGACTTCCCCGATATTCCACTCGGCGGTTGGGCAGGAATCATCACCGAAGTCGATCAGGATGGCCGAGTACCGCTTTTCCTTGTGGAGTGGGACAAGTACACACTCGACCACAAGCACCCCGTCTTTCGGAAGCGGTACGACCGGGACGGCTTGGAAGAAACCAATAGCTGGCTGGGGAACGAAGACCTGGAAGCCGACAATGGCGAGCCGGTGCCGATTGAACAGCCCTCCCAGATCGTGACCCGCCCGTTGAACAAGGCGAACCAGGATGATCGAATCCGGGCCATCTTCGACCTGACTAACGACGATCCGTTACCCGAGGTCAACGGTACCCATTGCCGGTTCAGCCCCACCGCTCGTCGCTCCCGCGACGAGTTCCACACACATCAAGCTATTCTTGCGAATGGTGTTTTCATTCCGAGCTAACTCCTCATTTCCACAATGATCTTCGTTCAAGGGCAGAAGCTAGATACCCGACGTGGCTATCGGCACTTCACAGAACGTAAGCGCGGCAATGCCGTTTTTCCCGACAAGAAGTCGCTCTTGGCTCCACGACATCTCCTTAAGGTACGTGATTTTTCGAGCCGTGGACGCCTCCTTCAGCTTGAGCGTAAGCATGTTCCCGGACACACTCCCGGAGGCGATTCTCTCCTTGGCGCCGTCCAGATAGAACTCATTGATCAACGAATCGTTCCAGACAACGGGCTGGTCAAACTCCAGTACGATCGCATCTTTCGCATTGCCATTGAAATAGGCCCTTTTCAGGTTCGGCGCAGTTATGGAGTCGCCTGGCGCTTTGCCATAGAAATCGCGTTCAATCAGGGGCTGCACCAAACGGGCAAACTCCGACCAGCCAGTCAGTGGATAATGGCATGGGCCGGGCGGCTTGATGCCCAACGTGGACATGATGTCCATGTTGGAGTAGAGTCGCGGCAGATTCCGCTGCACCTCGCGCAACATGTCTCCATGCCCATTGCCCATGCTGCAGGAGTTGGGCCAGATCTGGTAGAGATAATAGTGCCGGAGATTGGGGAAGTCCTGCTTCCAGGCCGCCGACATGTCCAAGAAGTATTGCTGGTAAGACTCCCAGCCGTAACCGCCAGCGGGGCCATCCGAACCTTGGTCGCTCTCTCCCTGGTGCCAGAGCAGCGCGCGGATGCCGTGGGTCAGCCTAGCCTGCTGTACCCGCCACAACATCCGACCGTAGATCGTGCTCAAGTCGGTGGGATGGCGTTCGTTCCGCTGATGCTGGTCAATTCGGGTTCCCCCGACGGCCCCATTGATGATGAAGATCGGAACCTTCTGGCTGGCCAGAAGGCGTTTGGCAAGTTCCATACCCCACCAGCCAAGCTCCGCCTTCTCGCCTTTCTCCGCCTTCCAGACCGGATAACACCACAGATTCTGCCTGGGGCCATTCTCGTCGCCACCTGGACGGCCATAACTGCGAATCCACTCGCTGGTGTCCGGCGGAGATTTCTCGCCGGTATCCGTCGCCAAGGCATTGGACTGGCCGTCAATCAGATAGGCATCACCGCACACCAAATTGGTGACGGTATTCAATACGGTCTCCGTGCTCCCGCTCGTCGTTCCGAACTCAACCTTGTACTTGATGAGGCCGGGCTTGAGCTTGACTGAAAACGCGTAGATCTTGTCCGCCGCGAGTTTCTGGCGTTCGGTTTTGTAAACCTTGTCGTCGGCATAGACCTTCAGGAAAACAGCGTCAGCGGCGTTACTCAAGAATCCATTGTAGTAAAGGGTGCCTTCATTCTTGTCGTCGCGGGCGTAGAACTGGCCGTCCTCCGGTTTCTCGTCCCTGGCGGGAACCCGCTCGACCCACGCGTCTTCTTTCGGCTCGGTGACCTGGATCGCGGCTGAGGCCACCGAGGGTGTGCCGCCGTTGTCGACCGCCAGGGTCACGCTAATCGGACCGGTGTACTGCGACCGTTTGAGAATCAGTCGATCGGGCGCAATCTCCTTGGTCACGGCGCCGCCGGAAACGGTCCATTTGCAATGCAATTCTCCCGCGTCTTTTTCTTTCATCGCCTTGAGGTTGCCGATAACCGGCAACACCTCGATCGTATCCCGGCCATTCCACCTGGAGGGCGATTGGAGAGTTACCACAGGTTCGGGGATCGCCTCCTTGATGGTCACGGGCACATTCTTGATCTTGACCTCGTTGGCACACACCGCCTTGAACTGCAAGGCCAGCGAGGTATCGCCCACCACGCGCCCGGCATCGAGCGTGTATGAGGACCGGTCTACGGCGACGACGGACTCCGCGCCACCCCGCTTGAGAATCCAATACATCTTCTGGGCGCCACCGACCTGGGCGGTGACAGTCGCGCTTTTCCCTTCGTCAACCGTGACCGAAGCAGGCGAAACCGAAAATGCGCTGCCTGGCTTCACAAGGATGCCGACCATGGTTTGCAGGGGATTCTGACTCTCGTACTCCATCTTGATCCAGTCGGCTGAGCGGACAACCTTGGAGATGCGTACCTCGTCGATGTCGCCGACAAATCGGTAATTGCCGTACCAGCCGCCAACATACATCCGCGCCGGGCTCTTGATGGCCAGCGGAGCCCCGCGGTTATTCCTGCCCCCCTTCGCGCCCGTGCTTGCATTCGAACCGTCCAAGACGCCGTTGACGTAAATCAGCGACTCTCCCCGCTTGTAGGTGTTCACCACGTGCATCCATTGCGACATCGGAATCCGGCTGCTGCCCGCGACATTGCAATCCGAAAAGAAACAATCCATGTTCATGTGGGCCGGACTTACCAATTGCATCACAACTTTGCCCTGCCACGCCTGGTTTCCCCACCCGAAAACGTCCACATTCGACTGCTCGGCCTTGAACCAAGCCTCCGAAGTGTGCGGACTATCGCCGGTCGGCAAGGTCGCAATGCTTTCCCCGCCCTTGATACCCTTGCCGATGTCAAAACGCCGACCCTGGCCGATCATGCCGGGAGATGCCGAGGTGCCGGCATCGTTGGGCGTCAGCGAGCCGACCTCGTCCTTGACGGGATTCACTGGGTCGCTCAGGTGCATGACCGTGAGGAATCCGTTGGATTTGTTGAATACCGCTGAACCGCTGGACTCGCTGACCGCGTCAGCCTTGCCCCAGTGTATGGCGATCGGCTGCCGGGCGCTACCGCGGATGACGGGGATGCGGACCCAAATGCACGCGGTGCCGGCGACCCGGTCCCACTGCTCGATCTGGTACGCCAGGGGCTTGCCATCGGCCGAAAAGCGGATGTCCGCGCCATCGTTTTTAGCCTGACTGAAATCGAAGACCTCTTTATTCAGTCTCACGAGGAGCGGGAAACCTTCTTCGCGGGCCGCTGCGGGCAGGTTCGCTCCTTCGGGCGTGGTGAGAATGACGAACGTGCCCGAGTGTTGCCAGGCGGCGTACTGTGCGAAGACCGCTTGCAGAGGCAACACGAACCAGACGATCACAACTGAGAGGGGCTTGAACATGGAATTGGTCCTAAGCGGGATAGGAAGTGGTGGAAGTTTAGTATGTCGTGGCGGCCGGGGCAGGTCAAGAGTTGAAGCAGTGCGTGGCCGTATTTTCTGGCGGCCTTAAACCTTTGTGGGATTTAGGGTTGTCCAGTAAGTTTGCCACATGCGGCTGTCATCCAAACAGGCGAGGGCC
>Ga0118677_10002483_pt1 | contig 36996 bp, 33 predicted proteins | sample AliMusrvi5mmetaG_FD_86154 | JGI IMG/M metagenome (GOLD analysis project Ga0118677, IMG submission 86154)
CAAGGCGGGCCACTGTCACCGCTGCTAGCCAACGTGCTGCTCGACGAGGTGGACAAGGTGCTTGAGGCGCGGGGCTACAGCTTTGCGCGTTACGCCGATGATTGCAATGTCTACGTGGGCAGCATGAAGGCGGGTGAGCGGGTGATGGCGTTGCTCAGGAAACTGTATGAAGGCTTGAAGCTTCAGATCAACGAAGCCAAGAGCGCTGTGGCGAGCGCTTTGGAGCGCAAGTTTCTGGGTTATGCGCTGTGGGTGGCCAAGGACGGGCAAGTGAAGTGCAAAGTGGCGAAGAAGCCCCTGGACAACATCAAGGCCCGAATCCGGCAACTCACGCGTCGCTCGGGCGGGCGCAGCATGGAGCAAGTGGTAGAGAAACTCAGGCCCTACGTTCTGGGGTGGAAGGCGTACTTCGGGATGGCACAAACACCAAAAGTCTGGCGCGAGTTGGACGAGTGGCTACGGCATCGCCTGAGGGCAATCCAGCTCAAACATTGGAAGCGGCCCAATGCAATCTATTGCGAACTCAAGGCACTTGGAGCGAAAGAAAATGTTGCGTTACAGGTGGCGGGCAACAGCCGCCGCTGGTGGCGCAATAGCGCCGGGTTGCTCAACTGCGTGCTGACCATCGCTTACTTCGATCAAATGGGACTGCCCAGACTCTCATGACCTCAAACTCTCGAACCGCCCGGTGCGGACCCGCATGCCGGGTGGTGTGGCAGGGGCGCAGCCAACAATGGCTGCCCCCTATGCCGATTGCTCTTCAGGTTCCCAGCACAGACAAGGTGCCGGGCCCGTCAATGCGGGGCAAAGCCCCGGCCTTCAGTGGTTTGACGCCCTATTGCAGGTCATCCGCGATGACTTTCAGGATGCGCTGCGCGTTAGCGGATGTTTCGGGCTTTCCGCCGGCGTCCAGTACTGATACCGTGGTTACTCCACCTTGGGAGACGACTGCAATGCGGTATTTCAGCGGTGCGGCATTCGCCTTCGATGGACCGAAGAGGGACGACAGGAAACCGGCGTCGGCCTTGTCGGCCACCGGCTCGACATACCGGACAAAATAAATCCCCTGGCTTCGATCCCGATCCTCCACTGTGAAACTGGTGCGGTCCAGCGACAAACCAACGCGCCGCCACGCACGGTCGAAAGTCTCATCGATTTGAATCACCGATTGTCCGTTCAGCACTGCGATGCGCGAACTGCTCTTGCTACCGCCGGCGGCAATCAGCGCCTTGCTCTGCTCCTGTGTCACACCCAGGCGAACCATCAGACGGCTCAAAAATTCCGCTTCCAGTTCCGGGTCGGCGGCACGGGGCTGCCACACCGTTGAACTCTTCTCCGGACCGTTATAGACCTCGATCATGCCGCGATGGCTGATGAATATCTCGGTACGACCGTCCGCCGTGCGCTCCAGACGGGTGCGGAATTTGTCGCGCTCTCCGGTCGAATAGAGCGAATCAAACACTTTGCCCAACGAGTTGCGGATAAAGTCCTGCGGTATCTTGGCACGATTCTCTGCCCAGTCGGTTTCCATGATGCCAAGATTGGCTTGTTCCATTGTCAGCAGGAATCCATTCTCCTGCCAGAAATCGCGCACCGGCTCCCACAGCTTGTCGGCTGGTCGATTGACCACCAGCCAGCGCTGGCTGCCGGCACGTTCAATGCGCACATCGCCCGCTGCATTGATGGCCGTTGGCGCAGCTTGGCTTGTCTTGTTGCCAAGCTGGAAGCTTGAAGCCGTCACTGGCGCACCGGGAATGGCATACCGGTTGTTCACGGACAGCTGCGTCAGATCGGGGGGCACATCGAGTGACGGTCCTTTGCCAGCGCTCTTGTAGTTGACTTTGTCGTTATCGAGAACCGTGCATGCTGCCAGGGTCAGTGAAAGGCTCAGCAGTGCAAGTTTGGAAAATTGATTCACAGAAAATGTCCCCAAGGGTAATAAGTAAGGCCGTCCTGTGCTTGTCAGAGCAGGCCGGTTGCGCGCAAGGCGTTTTCAAGCGCCGCTTCATTCGCCTGGGTCATGGGCGTCATCGGCAGACGCATGGTTGGGCCGCACAGTTTCAAGCGCGCCATGGCCCATTTCACCGGAATCGGGTTGGATTCCACAAACAGATTCTTGTGCAGTGGCAGCAGTTTGAATTGAATCGCCATGGCCTGTTTGGTGTCACCCGCTATCGCAGCTACGCACAACTCGTGCATCAGGCGGGGGGCCAGGTTGGCCGTCACACTGACGTTGCCGTGCCCACCGCACAGCATCAATGCCACGGCAGTGGCGTCATCGCCCGAATAGATGGAAAACCCTTTTGGCGCTTCCCGGATCAGCCACTGCGCACGTTCAATATTGCCGGTCGCTTCCTTGATGCCAACAATGCCTTTGACCTGGGCCAGGCGCATCACGGTGTCATGAAGCATGTCTGCAACCGAGCGGCCGGGCACGTTATAGAGAATGATCGGCAGATCAACCGCCTCGGCGATGGCCTTGAAGTGAAGGTATTGGCCTTCCTGGGTTGGCTTGTTGTAGTACGGCACGACCTGCAACTGGCAGTCTGCGCCGACGGCCTTGGCAAACTTGGCCAACTCGATAGCCTCGGAAGTCGAGTTTGCGCCGCAGCCGGCCATGATCGGAACCCGCCCCCTGGCTTGCTCGACCGCAATGCGAATGATTTCGCAGTTCTCCTGCATGCTGACGGTTGGCGATTCGCCCGTCGTGCCAACAACGCCGATGCAGTCGGTGCCTTCGGCAACGTGCCAGTCGATCAACTTGCGCAGCGTTGGATAGTCCACACTGCCGTCTTCGTGCATGGGGGTGGCCAGGGCCACAATGCTGCCCCTGATTTGGCGATTTGATGAAGTCATATCCAAGTGATTATGAGGCAAAAGGACATTTTAGCGAGAGCGGCGGGGCCCCAGCGCACAGGGCGGCGCACCTGCCAATCCCGCAGCAGGCCGCACTGCGGTGATCCGCTGCACGAAGCGTGCAGGATCGTCGAGGAAACCTTCCTCAAACGCGACGACATGAAATGTGCCGAAAACCGCCAGCAGCTCGGCCGGACGCAGGAGAAAATCCGGATTGGAGGGTTTTCCAATCGTTTCATTTCCCTGCGTGAAAGTCTCATAGATCAAGACGCCACCGGGAGCCAGACTCTGGACGATAGCCGGGAACAGGGGCCGCCACAAATAGTTGGTGACGACAACGCAGCCGAATTGACGGACCTGCGCGCCTTCGATCAGCGGCCAGGGATCGTTCTCAATGTCAGCAAGAACAGTCTCGCCGAATTGTTTCGCGACTGCAATCGCCGGCGCCGATCGATCAACGCCAGTGACCATGTGGCCGTGCTGGGTGAACCACTTCATGTGGCGCCCGTTGCCGCACGCGATATCCAGGACGGTTGTGCGCGGCGCCAGCAGGTGCGTCCAGCGTTTGACCCAGTCTGATACCGGTCCGGGGTCCGGCGTGACCAGCGTTGGCGATCGATCGGGCATGCGGCGTTCTAGAAACAGGACCAGATCTGATTGGCCAGCGTGACCAGAAAATCAGGCCGACCGTAGAGCGAAAACACCAGCAGCAGCACGCAAAGTGCCAAGCCGTAAAGTCCGATCCTGTGTCTGCGCTTCACGGCTTCACGTTGCCTGCATGGCGGCATTGCGGTTGATGGACGTTTCCTTGATCGGCAGGTTCACCAACGCCGCCAGCACGCCAAGGGCAATGGCGATGTACCAGACTGCGTCGTAGTTTCCTGTGCGGTCATACAGGTATCCGCCGAGCCACACACCCATGAAGGATCCGATCTGGTGGCTGAAAAACACGAAACCGCTGAGCATCGACAAATGCGCCACGCCGAAGATCTGCGCCACCGTCGCATTGGTTGCCGGAACGGTCGAGAGCCAGAGCAGCCCCATGACGCCGGAGAAGATGTAGACGCTCAGCGGCGATAGCGGCGCCAGCAGGAACAGACTGATGGCGATGGCACGCGTGAAGTAGATGAAGGCCAGGATGTTCTTCTTCTGCATCCGCTGCCCGAGCATGCCCGCTGCGTATGTGCCGAAAACATTGAACAGGCCGATCAGCGCCAGCGCATAGCTGGCCACCTGTGGCGACAACCCCTTGTCGCGCAGGTAGCTTGGCATGTGGACGCCGATGAAGACAACCTGAAAGCCGCAGACAAAATAGCCGGCCATCAGCAACTGAAAACTCGGGTAGCGAAACGCCTCCGTTACGGCCTGCAGGATGGTCTGCTCGCGCTGGACGATGGAGCCGCCGCTGAAACCCGGTTCGCGCAAGCCCCAGGCCAGCGGCACCATCATCAGGGAAGCGATCCCCAGGATCACCAGGGCCTCTTTCCAGCCGAAACTGCCAATCAGGAAACCCTCGGTTGGTACCATCAGGAACTGGCCGAACGAGCCGGCCGCTGCGGCAACTCCCATGGCCCAGGAGCGCTTGTCGGCGCTGACGTTGCGACCGATCACGCCGTAGATCACGGCGTAAGTCGTGCCGGCCTGGGCCATCCCGATCAGCACGCCGGCGGTCATCGAAAACAGCAGCGGTGAACTGGCGCTTGCCATGCCGAGCAGCCCGAGCGCATACAGGACCGCGCCGCCGACGATGACTTTGAATGCACCCAGCCGGTCTGCCACCATGCCGGCGAAGATGCCGGAAACCCCCCAGGCCAGATTCTGGATCGCGATGGCAAAGGCAAAAGTCTCGCGGCTCCAGCCTTGGCTTTGTGTCACCGGCTGCAGCCACAGCCCGAAGCCGTGGCGGATGCCCATGGACAGCGTGACAATCGCGGCGCCGCACAGCAGGACCTGCGTCATGGAGAGTTTTGAGTTGGAGTCTTGCATCGGACAAATGGATTGGATTTCTGGCATTGTCTGATAATTTGCCGGTTCGCTCCGGGCGGCAGGGCTTGGCTGCATGGCGCCACCGCTTTGGAGCGAGAATGACGGACCCGATCATCACCCACCCAATGCTGTCAAACCCATGAAAATTGAGAAAAACACCGCCGTCACCTTGCGTTACACCATCAGCGACAAGCAGGGCAAGATTCTGGAGCAAAGCGACGAGCCGATGGCCTATCTACATGGTGGCTATGGCAATACCTTTGCCAAGATCGAGGAAGCGTTGGACGGACAGGAGGCCGGGTATCGCGTCACGCTGGAACTGCAGCCGCAGGACGCCTACGGGCTGCGCGACGAGAGTTTGGTGCAGACCATTCCCAAGACCCAGTTCCCTCCCGGCGTCAAGGTCGGCGGGCAATTGCGCGGTCAGGGCGAGGATGGGCAGTCTCATGTCTTTACCGTCTTGAAGGTCAAGGGCGACAAGGTCATTCTGGATGGCAACCATCCGTTTGCCGGCAAGGCGCTGCGTTTCAATGTCAGCGTGACCGAGGTTCGTCCCGCCACGGAAGAGGAAGTGACGCATGGGCATGTGCATGGCGCGCACGGCCACCACCACTAGAGGCTCAGGCGCGAGACAGGACCGGAAGCCGCACGCGATTTCCCGTTGGCGCGGCTGTTACGCCGTGCTCGCTCACTGATGCTTGAAGTTGGCCTTGCGCTTGTTGACGAAAGCGTCCATGCCTTCCTTTTGGTCAGAGGTGGCAAACAGCGAGTGAAACAGGCGGCGCTCGAAAAGAACACCTTCGTTGAGCGAGCTCTCGAAGGCCCGGTTGACCGATTCCTTCGCTGCCATCGTGGCGATTTGCGAGTAGTCGCAGATCATCAGTGCTGCGCCCAGAGCCTCTTCCATCAGTTTTTCCAGCGGAACGACGCGGCTGACCAAGCCGGCGCGTTCGGCTTCCGTGACATCCATCAGGCGACCGGTCAGGGCCAGGTCCATCGCCTTGGCCTTGCCTACGGCACGCGGCAGGCGCTGCGTTCCGCCAGCGCCGGGAATGATGCCGAGTTTGATTTCGGGCTGACCGAAACGGGCGTTCTCGGCGGCGATGATGAAGTCGCACATCATCGCGAGCTCGCAGCCGCCGCCCAGCGCAAAGCCGCTGACCGCCGCGATCACCGGCTTGCGCACGCTGCGAATCTGTTCCCAGTTGCGCGTGATGAAGTCGCCCTTGTAGACATCGGCGAAGCTGTAGCTTGCCATGGCGCCAATGTCGGCGCCCGCGGCAAAGGCCTTTTCGCTGCCGGTGATGATCATGCAGCCAATGGCGGCGTCGGCATCAAAGGCTTTCAGGGCGGCGCCGAGTTCCGTCATCAACTGGTCGTTCAGCGCATTGAGCTGCTTGGGCCGGTTCAGGGTGATGACGCCGACTTTGCCGGCTTCGGTGCGGATGGTGATGGTGTCAGAAGTCATGGAATTCTCCGGTATGTGTGATCGGTTGCTTGCATTTGTGTCTCTTCCTGTCCCGCTTCAGGGCTTTCCGGCTTCATTGAGCCATTGCGCTGCGAGCTGCTTGTCATGGACTGTCAACTGCCAGGTGCTGGCGGCCTTTGGCAGCGTCAGGCTCAGTTGGTGAAGGCGTTTGTCGCGCGCCACCAGGGCGCCGATCTTCGTGGCGGTGCCGGCGTAAAGCGGCAGATCGTCCAGTGTGGTGAGCCGCCAGCGCGTCGTGGTCCTGGCGGGGCCAACTTCAACGCCGAGCCACTCATCGCCGGGTGCAAAGCCGGCGTTTTCCGCCGCACCGCCGCGCAGCACGGTCTTGATCTGCACCCCGGGCCCATCGCCCAGGCGCAGTCCAAGGCGCTGCGCGATCGGCGCCGGCTCTTCGTGCACGTCGATGCCCTGGCGTTCCAGCAGTTTCTTCAGCGGCAGTGCTTCGACGCCGTGCACCCAAAGTGCGATCTCGCTGGCAAAGGAGCGCCCTGACGAGTCGGCCAGCACGGTGCACAGGTCATCCTCGGTCATGGGCCCGCCCCGGCAGCGTTGCCACAGCGCGCGCATCACGGCATCAAGCGTGCTCCGTCCGTGCTGGCGCAGGCTCAAGTCCAGACACAAGGCCACCAGTGCCCCCTTGGTGTAGTAGCTCACCGTGGCGTTGGGCGTGTTCTCGTCCTGCCGGTAATATTTGATCCAGGCGTCGAAGCTGGCCTGCGCCACACTTTGCACCTCACGCCCCGGTGTCTGCAGTACCTGGTTGATGGTCTTGCCCAGCAGCTTGAGGTACGTGCCGTCGTCGATCAGCTTGGCGCGGCGCAGCAGCAGGTCGTCGTAGTAGCTAGTGAAGCCCTCGAAAAACCAGAGCAGTCGCGTGTAGTTTTCTTGCGTGTAGTCGTAGCGGGTGAACTCCGCCGGTCGCAGGCGCTTGACGTTCCAGGTATGGAAATACTCGTGGCTGATCAGGCCCAGCAAGGTGACGTAACCCTCGCTCTTGTGAGCCGCTGCGGCGCCCGACTCGAGCGCCGGGTTGGCCAGACGGGGCAGGTCCTTGCGCTTGCAGATCAGCGCCGTCGAGTTGCGATGCTCGAGCCCGCCGTAACCGTCGCCGACGGCATTGAGCATGAACAGATAGTCCTGGTGCGGTGGCTTGCTGCGCGTGCGCTTGCTGCTCCGATCGCCATGCCAGAAGCCGATTTCGGCTTCGCAAATCTTCTGTGTATCGGCCAGCAACCGGGTGCCATCGAAACCGGGCGGCGCGCCGGAGACGACAAACCGGTGCCGGATGCCACCCGCCACAAACGAGCCATGCCAGAAGCGCCCCATCTCCACCGGGCAATCCACCAGCTCATCGTAGCTGGCGGCGAGGTAGCACCCAAAGCCGTCGCGGTTGACTTTTTCCGCCGTCAGGCCAGTCGCCACCTGCCAGCCGGGCAAGGCCTTGTCAGGCGGGAGTTCCAGTGTGTGGGGTTTCTGCTCCTGTCCGTGCACCTGGAGCAACAGGCTGGTGCCGTTGAAGAAGCCACGGCTGACGTCAAGCCAGGCGGTGCGCACCGAGTTGTCCAGCGCGTACACCTCGTAGCGCAGCACCAGCGGCTTGCTGCCGGCGCATTCGATCTGCCAGCTGCACTTGTCGAGCTGGATCAGCGCCAGTTCCCTGGTGCCTTGCAGCGCCTGCAGGCGCTGCAGGTTCTTGGCGAACTCGCGCACCAGGTAGCTGCCTGGAATCCAAACCGGCAGACTGACGCCTTGCGCGGTGGCTGGTTCTGCGATCGTCAGCGTGACCTCAAACAGGTGGGCCTGCAGGTCCAGCACGCGGACCCGGTAATGCACGCGCGCTTCAGTCATCAGTTCTGGGCTTCGGTCAGGTATTTCTCGACCTGTGCCGACGCGATGGCACCTGGCACGCGCGTGCCATCGGCAAAGATCAGGGTCGGCGTGCCGTTGATCTTGTGCTTGTGCCCGATTTCGAGGTTGCGCGCGATGGCGGCCGTGTCACAGGTCGCGGCCGCTGCCGGCTTGTCACGCACCATCCAGTCCTGCCAAGTCTTGCCCTTGTCCTTGGCGCACCAGATGTTCTTCGACTTGTCATTCGAATCGGCGCTCAGGATCGGGTACAGGAACATGTAGACCGTCACGTTGTCGACCTTCTGCAGGTCACGCTCGAAGCGTTTGCAGTAGCCGCAATTCGGGTCCTCGAATACGGCCAGCTTGCGCTTGCCGTTGCCGCGCACGATGGTGAATGCGTCCTTGAACGGCAGCGCGTCGAAGGCAATGGCTGACAGTTTGTCGATGCGCTCTTCCGTCAGATTGCGGCGTTGCCGGGTGTCGATCAGGTTGCCCTGCAGTAGGTAGTTGCCTTCGGCATCGGTGTAGAAGATATCGGTGCCGTTGACCCGGACTTCAAACAGCCCCGGTATCGGCGTCTTCGAGACCTCTTCGATCTTTTGCAGCTGCGGCAGACGCTCGCCCAGGTTCTTGCGAAGCGTGGCTTCCTGCGCGCTGGCGCCAACGGCCAGCAGCAAGGTGCAGCCGAGCAATGCAGTTTTCATCATCTTCTTCATGGTCGCTTCCCTTGTCCAAATCAAAAACCCATCGCCTGGCGCGCCACCCACTGCTTGAACGGGCCGCTTTGGTCAAACCCGTTCATGCCCCAGTTGCGCGCGGCCTGCCACGGCGCGCCACGCTGCCAGAACAACTGCTGCAGGCCATCCATCGTCGCGCCCATCGTGGCAACCTCGGCCTTGCGCGAGCGCTCATAGCGCCGCAGCAGCTTTTCGTCGCCGGCCGAGCGCCAGTATTCGCGCTCGTGCAGTATCTTCGCCAAGGCGGCCACATCCGCCAATCCCAGGTTCAGACCCTGCCCGGCCAGCGGATGCACATTGTGGGCCGCGTCGCCTGCCAGAGCCCAGGCCTTGCCGGCGTGCGTCCCGCCCCAGCGCTCGGCGCGCGCCATCTGCAAGGGCCAAGCAGCGCGCTCACTGCTCAGGCTCAGGCGGCCCAGGCAGCCTTCGCTGGCCGCTTCGAGCTTTTGGCAAAACGCGGCGGGTTCATCCGCCAGCAGGCTCTGCGCATTCTCTTCCTTCACAGACCATACGATGGCGACAGAGTTCCCCTGCGGTCCGTCCAGCGGCAAAAAAGCCAGGATTTCGCCTTGCGCAAACCATTGGCGCGCGATTTGCTCATGGGCGCGCTCGCAGTTCAGGCGCGCGGCGATGGCGCGTTGCGGATAGCGTGTGACATTGAAATCGATGTCGAACTCGGCGCGCGTGCTGCTGGCCTTGCCCTCGCAGATGACCGTGAGCGCGGCCGGCTGCGGCGCGTCGAGCAATTCGATCTGCGGCTGGAACCGCACGGCGTCGGCCAGCTGCGATTCCAGCACCGGCACATCGACAATCCAGGTCAGGCCCGGCACTTTGAGTTCGGCCGCCGAAAAGTTCACCTCACCGCCGTCGTCGCCCTTGACCTGCATGCCCAGCACTTCGGTCGCATGCCGGGCATCGGGCCAGCAGCGCAGTGATTCGAGCAGGGCGCGCGATCTGGAATTCAGGGCATAAGCCCGCACGTCCGTCACCGGCGCGTTGCTGATGGGTCCGCTCGGGGGTTGCAGCACCAATCCGACCCGCAGGCGTTCGCGCGCCAGCAGCAGCGCGAGCGTGCGGCCGACAATGCCGCCGCCGCGTATGCAAATGTCATAGGCTTGAGTCATGCCCTCGATTGTAGAAGGCGGGCAGTGCGCGGTTCGCCCAGCGGGTCTTCCTGAGGGCACAGCTTTCGAGCGGATCCTTCCAGTCGCGACTTGCCGGGCCTGCGGCTTGCGAATTGTCAACACCGCGGCGCTGCCCCTTACTAAGCTGCAAATTGACATGATCCGTGGGCATTTGCTCGGGATCAGAGGGTTTTTTCTTGATACCCAGGAGATGCACCATGAAAAGGACTGCCAGACTTGAACGGAATCTTCTTCTTGCCGGATTGCTGACCGCTCTGACCGGCGCCGGCTCTGCCGTCGCGCAGGCGCTGCCGAAAGAGGGAAGCTACGATTTCACGGCGTGTCTTTCCGGCGTTGTCAATGCGGTAGCATTTTCAAAGACCCAGTTCGGCTACAGCTACGAAGCGATGGGCACGGCGCGCAGCAATCCGCCCGGCGGAATGATGGACAACTCGACGGTCCGATGCGTCGGAATGAACACCTCGCTCAACGGCAAGAACACACAGAACACGCTGTGCGAGACGGTCGACCGTGATGGTGACAAGCAGCTCGCGCTGGTGCTGCTGGCCAGTGATGGCAGGATCACCCGCGACGTCATTGCCGGAACCGGGAAGTTCGAAGGATTGCAAATGAGCGGCAGCATGGTGCCCGTCGGCACGTTTCCGACCATCAAGCCCGGAACATTTCAGAATTGCAATCATCAGACCGGCAGCTACAAGATGAAGTGAGACGACGTCCGAAGGACCGACTGCCGGCGGCTCGGCAGCCGCAGTTCGCCGGTCATTACAATTGGCACCCATCTCCCGGGACAAATTGAAGGCGTAAACCCTGCGGCAATACAGCGTCCGCGCAGCTTCGACTTGATCCTCGCAACCCGACGGTCCGACGTGAATCGGGCACTGCCACGATGCCGGCATTGGCATCGATGGTGCATCGGGGTATTGATATTTAAGGACTTTCATGAAATGTGGCATTGTGGGCTTGCCCAACGTCGGTAAATCGACCCTGTTCAACGCGCTGACCAAGGCCGGCATCGCGGCCGAGAACTATCCCTTTTGCACCATCGAGCCCAATGTGGGCATCGTCGAGGTGCCCGATGCGCGGCTCGATGCGCTGTCGGCGATCGTGAAGCCGCAGAAGGTGCAGCGCGCCATCGTCGAGTTCGTCGACATCGCCGGCCTGGTCGCCGGCGCCAGCACCGGCGAGGGCCTGGGCAACAAGTTCCTGGCCCATATTCGCGAGACCGACGCCATCGTCAACGTGGTGCGCTGTTTTGAGGATGACAACGTGATCCACGTGGCCGGCAAGATCGACCCGATTTCCGATATTGAAGTGATCCAGACCGAGTTGTGCCTGGCCGATCTGACGGCAGTCGAAAAGGCCTTGCACCGGGTCACCAAGACCGCGCGCTCGGGCGACAAGGAGTCGATCAAGCTGGTGGCCATTCTGGAAAAATGCCAGGCGGCGCTGAATCTGGCGCAGCCGGTGCGCACGATCGAATTCAGCAAGGAAGAGATGCCGCTGCTAAAGCAGTTCTTCCTGATCACCGCCAAGCCGGCGATGTTTGTCGCCAACGTGGCCGAAGACGGATTCAAGGACAACCCGTTTCTGGATCGATTGAAAGCCTATGCCGATTCGCAGAATGCGCCGGTGGTGGCGATCTGCGCCAAGATGGAGGCCGAGATGGCCGACATGGAGGATGAGGACAAGAAGATGTTCCTGGCCGAGATCGGGCAGGACGAGCCGGGCCTGAACCGCCTAATCGTGGCCGCCTACAAACTGCTGGGCCTGCAGACCTACTTCACGGCCGGCGTCAAGGAAGTGCGTGCCTGGACAATTCATGTCGGCGATACCGGCCCGCAGGCGGCCGGCGTGATCCACACCGATTTCGAGAAGGGCTACATCCGCGCCCAAACCATTTCCTATGACGACTTCATCGCTTACAAGGGCGAGCAGGGCGCCAAGGATGCCGGCAAGATGCGCAGCGAAGGGAAGGAATACGTCGTCAAGGATGGCGACGTGATGAACTTCCTGTTCAGCCCCTAGCCCTTCGGCGATTCAGAATATTCCGATCAGTGCCGCTGTCATCATCAGGTAGCGGACAAACTTGCCGATGGCCATGTAGGTCACGCTCGGCCAGAACGGCAACTTCAGCCAGCCGGCCACCGCGCACAGCGGATCGCCGACAACCGGCAGCCAGGACAAGAGGCAGGCCTTGGGGCCCAGACGCTTGAGCCAGTCCAGCGCGCGCAGGTGGTGCTTCGAGTGCTGGTAGCGGTCCACCACCTTGTGTGAGCCATAGCCCATGGCCCAGGTCAGGGCGCCGCCCAGCGTGTTGCCGACAGTGGCAACCCCGATGGCCGGCCAGAAAAGTTCCGGATTGAGTTTGACCAGTCCGAATACGACCGGCTCCGAGCCCATCGGCAGCAGCGTGGCGGAAACGAAGGACACGACGAACACCGTGCTCAGTCCGAACTCGGGCAGTGCCAGCAGTGAGAGAAGGTGGTTGAGCCAGGCGTCCATGAGTGTGTCCAGTATAGGGACGGAGCATGGCACTCGCTCCACAAATTCTTCCGGTTGCTGAAAAACAAGGCAGCTAGAATGAACCAATCAGATCTCCCCGCTTCGGCACCCATCCCTTTTTTCGTTTGCTCGCGCGTCACTGCTTCGCATGAATATCGGCCCGTTTTCGCTCGATAACCGCTGGTTTGTCGCCCCCATGGCGGGGGTGACCGATCGGCCATTCCGTCAGCTTTGCCGACGCCTGGGCGCGGGTTATGCGGTCAGCGAGATGATCAGCAGCCGGCCCGATTTGCGGCATACGCCAAAGACCTCACGCCGTGCCGATCACGAGGGCGAGCCTGGGCCGATCGCAGTTCAGATCGCGGGTGCCGAGCCGCAGATGATGGCTCAGGCTGCTGCCTACAACATCGATGGCGGCGCACAGATCATCGATATCAACATGGGCTGCCCGGCCAAGAAGGTGTGCAACAAGTGGGCCGGTTCGGCCATCATGCAGGATGAGGCGCTGGCCCTGTCCATCATCGAAGCGGTGGTGTCGGTGTGCGCGCCGCGCGCAGTTCCTGTCACGCTCAAGATGCGCACCGGCTGGTGCCAGGCGCACCGGAACGCCGTGTCGCTGGCGCGTGCGGCCGAGAGCGCCGGCGTGCAGATGATCACGGTGCATGGTCGCACGCGCGAGCAGGGCTACCGTGGGCAAGCCGAGTACGAGACGATTGCTGCGGTCAAGGCGGCGGTCGGCGTGCCGGTGGTGGCCAATGGCGACATCGATTCACCCGAGAAAGCGCGCGACGTGATGGCTTGGACCGGGGCCGACGCCGTGATGATCGGCCGTGCCGCGCAAGGCAGGCCCTGGCTGTTTCGCGAGATCGCGCACTTCATGGCGACCGGCACGCGCCTGGCGTCGCCCCTGGTGAGCGAGGTCAGGCAACTGACACTAGCGCACCTGCAGGACCATTACACGCTGTATGGCGAGTACCTCGGTGTGCGCAGCGCGCGCAAACACATCGGCTGGTATGTAGCAGCGCTGCCTGGCGCGCCCGAGTTTCGCGCGCGCATGAATCTGATCGAAGACTGCAGCCGGCAGGTGGCGGCAGTGGCCGACTTTTTCGATCAACTGAATCAGCGCATGGACCGGATCGGAGACGCCGTCTCGTATGATTTGCCGGCCGGTCAAGAGAAATACATGGAAGCGACAGCATGAGCAAGAGACATATTCAGGAATGCGTGCAATCCAGCCTGGAGAACTACCTGCGGGACTTGCATGGCACCGAACCCGACGGAATGTACGACATGCTGGTCACCGTCGTCGAAAAGCCGTTGCTCGAAGTGGTCATGCGCCACGCTGACAACAACCAGTCCAAAGCGGCGCAATGGCTGGGACTGAACCGCAATACGCTGCGCAAGAAACTGCTCGAACACAAACTCGTCAAGTAGCCAGAACTGCCGTCCTAGCTGGCAGGACTTTCACATTTTCAAAATCCATGAACGCACTCCTATCCGTCTCCGACAAAACCGGCATCCTTGAATTCGCACGCGCGCTGCATGCACTGGGCATCAAACTGATTTCGACCGGTGGCACCGCGAAACTGCTGATGGACAACGGTCTGCCCGTGACCGAGGTGGCGGCGCTCACGGGCTTTCCCGAAATGCTCGACGGCCGCGTCAAGACCCTGCATCCGAAGGTGCATGGCGGTCTGCTGGCGCGGCGCGACCTGCCCGAGCACATGGCGGCCCTGAAGGCGCACCAGATCGACACGATCGAACTGCTGGTGGTCAACCTCTATCCGTTCGAGGCGACGGTGGCGAAAGCCGGGTGCACACTGGAAAACGCGATCGAGAATATCGACATCGGCGGCCCGGCCATGGTCAGAAGTGCGGCCAAGAACTGGAAAGACGTTGGCGTGTTGACCGACGCCTCGCAGTACGCGCAGGTGCTGGCTGAACTCAAGGCCGACGGCAAGCTGACGGATCAAACCAAGTTCGCCCTGTCCGTTGCCGCCTTCAATCGCATCAGCCAGTACGACGGTGCGATCAGCGACTACCTGTCATCCGTCGATTTCGCGGCCGGCGGCAGCACGCCCTCGCGCTTGCCGTTTCCGGCCCAGTTCAACAGCCAGTTCATCAAGCTGCAGGACCTGCGCTACGGCGAGAACCCGCACCAGCAGGCCGCCTTCTACCGCGATCTGAATCCGGCAGCCGGCTCATTGGTGACAGCGCAGCAACTGCAGGGCAAGGAACTGTCCTACAACAACATCGCCGATGCCGACGCCGCGTGGGAATGCGTCAAGAGCTTTGGCGCGGGCGGCAGCAGCACGGCCGCGTGCGTCATCGTCAAGCATGCCAACCCCTGCGGTGTGGCGGTCGGCGCGGATGCGCTGCAGGCCTACAGCAAGGCGTTCCAGACCGATCCGACTTCAGCCTTCGGCGGCATCATTGCGTTCAATTGCCCGGTTGACGAACGCGCCGCGCAGCAGGTTTCCAAGCAATTTGTCGAGGTGTTGATGGCGCCCGAGTACAGCGCCGCGGCGCTGGAGGTGTTCAAGAGCAAGGTCAACGTGCGCATCCTGAAAATCAGTCTGCCCGCCGATGGCGGCCTGGGTCGAAATGCGATGGACATTAAGCGCGTGAGTTCCGGTCTGCTGATGCAAAGCGCGGACAATCATGAGTTGGCGCTGGCTGACCTCAAGGTGGTCACCAAGAAGCAGCCGACCCCCGAGCAACTGCAGGACCTGCTGTTTGCCTGGAAGGTGGCCAAGTATGTCAAGAGCAACGCGATCGTGTTCTGCAAGGGCGGCATGACCATGGGCGTTGGCGCGGGCCAGATGAGTCGGCTCGATTCGGCGCGCATCGCCAGCATCAAGGCGCAGCACGCAGGCCTGTCTTTGGCTGGAACCGCAGTCGCGAGCGACGCCTTCTTCCCGTTCCGCGATGGCCTCGATGTGGTGGTCGATGCCGGCGCCACCTGCGTCATCCAGCCCGGTGGTTCGATGCGCGACCAGGAAGTGATCGATGCGGCCGACGAGCGCGGTGTCGCCATGGTGTTTTCCGGTGTGCGGCATTTCCGGCATTGATGGCTGCCAGGATCGACCAGCGATTCTGTTGGTTCGCCCTCCTGAACGGTGGTCAGCGATGACCCCTCCATGATCAGTATTTCACTGGCCGCGCAAACGCCGACCTTGTTGCTGGTCATCATTCTGGTCGGCTGTGTCCTGTCCGTCTCCGTTGCTGCCGTCGCCAGGCGAAGCCAGCGCGATGGCATGGTCTATTGGGCTGTCGGACTGGCCATGCACACGGCGTCCCTGCTTGTTTTCAGCCAGATCAGCTGGATCGGGGAAGTTTCCACCCTCTTTTACGCCAACGTGCTGCGTGCCTGCGCCTGGGCTGCGTTTGCCGAAGGGCTCAGCGAGTTCTACCGGCGCCGGCCGGCGCGGACGCTGATCTGGTCGCCCGTCGCTGCCATCCTGCTCACCTTTGCATTCCCCGGCGAAAACCTGACCCTGCGCATCGTCGTCATCAGCTTGGTCTTCGCGGCCCAGGATGTGCTGGCCTTGTGGCTGATGTGGCAGGAGCGTGACCGTGCGCCCGGGCGTGGCAAATATTTCTTGATGACCGGACTGCTCATTGCGATGACCATTCTGTTGCTGCGCGCCATGCAGGCAGCGCGCGGCGCGTCGGCCGCCATGGTCACCCTGACGGGATCGAGTCCGATCCAGACCATTAGTGTTCTGGCGGTCCTGGTTGTCATGATGCTGCTGTCGATCGGATTCCTGCTCATGTCCAAGGACCGGGCCGACGAACTCAATCGTATTCTGGCGACACGGGATGAACTGACTGGCTTGGCAAACCGGCGTTGCCTGAACGACGCGCTGGCCAGCGAATGGATCAGAGCCAGGCGATCCGATCAGTCGCTGGCATTGGTCATGATCGATATCGACCAATTCAAGCGCTACAACGACCACTACGGCCATCAGGCGGGTGACGAATGTCTCAAGCGCGTGGCGCAGGCCATCCACTCGAGCGTGGGACGCGCTGGCGACCTGGCGGCGCGCTATGGCGGTGAAGAGTTCCTGCTGATACTGCCAGACACCGATGCCGCGGCCGCCGAGCGCTTGGCAGAGACCGTTCGAAAGTCGGTGGAGGCGCTGGATTTGCCCCATCTGCATGCGCCGTCGGGTCGGGTCACCATCAGCATTGGCGTCGCCGCCCTGGGTAGCGGGTTCCACGAGTCTGTTGACAGTTTGCTGGGCGCGGCAGACGAGGCCTTGTACCGTGCCAAACACGGTGGGCGCAACCAGGTTCAGGTAGCGCTCGCATCGTTGCCGCGTGGCCTGCCTTCAGGCAGCGCTGCCGGCAAACTGGTGCAACTGATCTGGCGCCGCGCCTATGAAAGCGGCGATCCGGAGATCGACGCGCAGCATCAGAAGCTCTTCGTTGATGCCAACCAGCTTCTCGGCGCGGTGATGGTGGCAACGGATTCGTCGGAACTGGGCAAACTGGTGGATGACTTCATCGCCGATATCGTGCAGCATTTTCAGGACGAAGAAGCCATCCTCACCAAGGTTGGCTACCCTGGCGCGGCGGATCACGCCGGCCTGCATCGCGCCCTGCTTGACCAAGCCTTTGTCCTGGCCGAGCGCTTTCATCGCGGGACCTTGACTCCGGGCGCACTGTTCGAGTACCTGGCGCACGAAGTGGTCGCCCGGCACATTCTCATCGTGGACCGTGAATTCTTCCCCGCGCTGGGGTCAAACGGACGCAAGCCGCTCGCGTCCGATGCGCCGACAGACGCTCTTACAGCGACTTGAACACCACGCGCGCGATAGCCACCGTGCTGGCAATGTCTTCATCGCTGTGCGCGGCGCTGACAAAGCCGGCTTCGTACAGGGCCGGGGCGATGTAGACGCCGCCATCGAGCAGGCCGTGGAACAACTGGTTGAAGCGTTTTCCGTCGGTCTTCATGACCTGCGGGTAGTTCTGAGGCAACTCGGGCAGCAGGAAGAAGCCGAACATGCCGCCTTCGCTGTCGGCGCTGAAAGACACGCCTTCGGCCGCTGCGGCGCCCTTGAGGCCATCGACCAGCAGGCGCGTCTTGCGTGACAGGTCTTCGAAGAAGCCGGGCTTGCTGATTTCACGCAGGGTGGCCAGGCCGCAGGCGGTGGCCACCGGGTTGCCCGACAGGGTGCCGGCCTGGTAGACGCCGCCCAGTGGCGCCAATTGTTCCATCACGGCGCGCTTGGCGCCGAACGCGGCCAGCGGCATGCCGCCGCCGATGACCTTGCCCATCACCGTCATGTCAGGCTCGAAGCCCGGCAGCGCGCGCGCATAGACACTTTGCGCGCTGCCCAGCGCCACCCGGAAGCCGTTCATGACCTCGTCGAACACCAGCAGGGCGCCGTACTGCGTGCACAGCTCGCGGCAGCGCTTCACGAAGGGCACGGATGCGCGCACGAAGTTCATATTGCCCGCGATCGGCTCAATCATCAGGCAGGCCAGCTCCTTGCCGTGCAGGGCGAATGCCTGCTCCAGCTGCTCGATGTTGTTGTATTCGAGCACGATCGTGTGCTGCACCACCTCGGGCGGAACGCCGGCGCTGGTGGCGTTGCCGAAGGTGGCCAGGCCGGAGCCGGCCTTGACCAGCAGGGCGTCGGCATGGCCGTGGTAGCAGCCTTCGAACTTGATCAGTTTGCTGCGGCCGGTGGCACCGCGCGCGAGCCGGATTGCGCTCATGGCGGCTTCAGTGCCGGAACTGACCAGGCGCACCATGTCCATGGACGGAACGAGACGCAGAATTTCTTCAACCAGTTCGACTTCGCGTTCGGTCGGCGCGCCGAAAGAGAAGCCCTCGAGCACCGCGTCCTGCACGGCCTTGACCACGGCCGGGTGGCCGTGGCCCAGGATCATCGGACCCCAGGAGCCGATGTAGTCGATATAGCGTTGCCCGTTGGCGTCCCAGAAATAGGCGCCTTGCGCGCGTTGTACGAAGCGCGGTGTGCCGCCGACTGCCTTGAAAGCGCGCACCGGCGAATTGACGCCGCCCGGGATGACCCGTTTGGCGCGTTCGAACAGGGCTAGGTTGTGGTCGGTGGTTTGTGTCATGTCAGGCAGTTCCAGGGAGGTGAAGGATCAGGGCTAGGAGGAATTGGGCTGACCCCGGCATCGGGGACAGTCGCTGGCTGTAGGTCTTATTGAGGCAGAATGTCGACGGTCGTGGTCGTTATCCGCGTGAGCGGCAGGAAACGTCCTTGTTCAATGATTGCATTCTATTAGAAGGCCTGTTCGCGGTGACTGAAACCAAAACCTGGATGTGTTTGATTTGTGGCTGGATTTACGATGAAGCGACCGGCGACCCCGAGCACGGCGTTGCGCCCGGGACCGCGTGGAGCGCCGTGCCGGTCAACTGGACCTGTCCGGAATGCGGCGGCCGCAAGGAAGATTTCGAAATGGTGCAGCTCTAGGTGCCTGCGTTGAATTCTCCCCCAAAAATGCGCCAGAACCCATGCAAGCATTCCCCGACCTGATCGGTGCCGACGGGATGGCGAGCAAGGACCTCGGACGCTTGGCCGAGGTCTTCGAGGAACTGCGTCAGGCGATCGATGCGGCGTCCAAGACCGTGCGTCGATTCGCACGCGAAGCCGGGTCCGATCTCAATCCCTTGCGGCTGGCACGCCAGCAATTGAATCAGGCCGCCGAGGCACTTCAGTCGCTTGACATGGGCGCTTCGACCAGGCTGCTGCGTGCCATGGAGGCGTTGACCGAGCATTTCCTGCGGCAACCGCAGGCCTGCACCGATGAAGCCGCCGCCGCGGTGGAGCGGGCGGGCTTCGCGCTGACCGATTATCTGGAGCGCGTTCTCAAACGCAAGTCGGTATCGTCCGTGGCTTTGTTCCCACAGTACCGCGCGTTGCAGGAACTGCTGGGTGCGCAGCGCGTCCACCCTTCCGATCTGTGGCCGTTCGCGTGGCGCTGGACCGATGTGGTCCTGCCTGCGGCGCACGCGCCGCTGCTGCGCGATGCTGCGGTTCAGGCGCGTTTTGACCAGGCTGCCCTGCGTGTTCTCAAATCGGCCGACGCGGCTGCTGCGCTTGCGTTGCGCGACCTCAGTCTGGGCTTTGCCGCTGCACAAGATGCGCTGCAAGCGCGGATCTTCTGGAAAGTTAGCGCCGCATGTTTTGAAGCGGTGGCACTGGGGCTCAGTGCCTGGGATGTCTACGCCAAACGCACCGTGTCGCGCATCCTGCTGCAGGACCGGATGCTCGCGCGTGGGGAGCCGGCGATGGCCGACTTGCTGATGCAGGACCTGCTGTTCTTCTGTGCGCAGGCCAATCCGCCCGCGCAGGCCGAATGTCTTGTACTGGTCGCTGTCCGCGCGGCTTATGGTTTGACCGAGGCCACGGCCGTCGACTATGAAACCGTGCAGTTCGGTCATTTCGATCCGGCGCTGCTGTTGCAGACCGGTCAGCGCCTGGCCGCCGCCCGCGAAGCGTGGTCGGTTCTGGCTGGCGGCAGCGGTGCGGGTTTGACGCTGGCGCTGGAGCCGTTTGGACTGGTGGGTGAATCGGTCTTGAAGCTGCAGCCGCAGAGCTCTGATCTGGTGCATGTGCTGATGCTGGTCATCGACGCCACCGAGCGCTCAGGCGAGCCACCCGCGCCGGCGCTGGCCATGGAGGTGGCGACTGCCTTGTTGCACCTCGAAGCGCTGCTCGAGGATTTTGATTCGATCAACGAGCAGGTGACGCAGCGCAGTGCCGCGCTGACCCGGCGGCTCGACCAAATTCATCGGACCGGCCGCTCCGAGCCGCTCGAGAAGTGGATGGCGCAGCTCTTCCGCAGCTTCAGCGAAAAGCAGGTCGTGGGCAGCGTGGTCGACGAACTGCGCCGCACGCTCGCGCAAGTCGAGGCCGCGGCCCGGCAGTTCTTTCACAATCCTGCGGACAAGATGCTCCTGCAGGAGGTTCCCGGTCAATTGGCGCACATGCGTGGCATCTTCTCGGTGCTCGGGCTGGAGCAGGCGGCGCTGGCGGCCTTGCGCATGCGTGCCAGCGTCGAGCAATTCCTGCTCGACGAAGTCGAAGTGGTTGCCGCACGCGCGGGCGCATTCCTGCGCTTCGACAGCAGCCTGGAGGCGACGGGTTTCCTGATCGACGTGCTGAGTTTCCAGCGCGAACTGGCGCGCAAGCTGTTTGCCTACGACGACGATGCCGGCGAATTCAGGTGTTTGATGGGCAGCGAGACGGCGCTGGTATCAGTGACACCGGCCAGCCGCGCGGTGCCGACGCCTGACGAGCCAAGCAAGCTGATCGGGAACCTGCGCATTGCGCTGCCCTTGTACAACGTCTATTTGAACGAGGCCGATGAGTGGTCGCGCCGCTTGATCACCGAACTCAGTGAATGGGCGCTGGAACTGCACAGGCCTGTTTTTGACAGCACCATCGAGCTGGCACATGGCCTATCCCATGCATCGGACACGGTGGGCTTTCACGCGCTGTCCGAGCTGGCCGGCGCACTGGAGCGGGCCTTGCGGCAGGTCCAGCGGCACGCGGCAGGCAGCGCGGAGCAGGCCAAACTGTTTCTGGAGACGGCAGAGGTCATGCGCCGTTTGTTGCACCAGTTTGCCGCCGGGTTCCTGAAGTCGTCAGATCAGGAATTGCTGTCGGCGCTGGAAGCGATCCGGTATGGAACCACCGCGCCGGCGCGCCCGACTGCCGCTGGGCCTTTCGGGTTTGTGTGCGAGGACGCGCCAGCCTTGCTGGCGCAGCTCGGCAGCGCCCTGCGCCAATGGACCGCGCGCCCGGACAATCTCGGGGCGCGCAGCGAGGTCTTGCGCGTGCTGCAGACATTCAAGGCGGCTGCTGAAACAGCCGGCGCCACGGACTTGGTTGCAATGGCGCAGAACACTCAGACGGCAATCGAGGGTTTGGGGATCGAATCGCTGCAAACGCCCAAGCTCGAATTCCTGCTGGACGCGCTCGACGCGATGCAGTCGGACGTCGAGCGCCAGCGTCGCGCCACCCTGCCGGGCTGAGTTTGCTGCCAGCATGGGCTGCAGCCGATTTTGAACGAGCGCCTACTCGGCCTTGATGGCTTGCGCTGCGATCACGCCGCCGAGCAGGGCGGTGTCAAGCTTGACGCGGTTGGACAGACCCTCGGATGAAGTGCCCACCACCTGCCAGCCCTGCACGAACAGCTTCTGGCGCATCTCCGGCGTACGTGCGATCTCGCTGAACAAGGTTGACAATTTGAGCGCGATCGGCTTGGGCAGCGACTTGGGCGCTGCAATGGCGTTCCAGATCTCGAGGCTGAAGCCCTGCACGCCAGCCTCGCTCATGCTGGGCAGCTCGGGCACCAGGGTGCTGCGCCCGCTGGAGGTCACGCCGATGGCGCGCAGCTTGCCGGCTTTGATCTGGGCCATGGCGAGCGCGGGTGGCAGCATCGCCAATTGCAACTGGCCGCCGAGCATGCCGTTCGCCACCTGCGGGTAGCCGGGGTAGGGGACGTGGACCGGGTTCATGCCGGTCTTGCTCTTGAGCCACTCCATGCCGATGTGACCCACCGTGCCGACACCGGGTGTGCCGTAGCTCCACTTGTCGCCGGCCTTGCGCGCAGCTGCCAGGAACTCCTGCGCCGTGGCACCGGGCGCACCCACCGGTGCCGTCAGCACCAGAGGCGAGACGCCAATCAGGCTGATCGGTGTCAGATCGGTGAGCGGGTCGTAATTGAGCTTCGGGTTGAGCAGTTTGGCAATCGTCATGTTGCCGTTGATCATGAGGCCGATGGTGTGGTCGTCGGTGGCCTTGGCAACGTAGTCGGCAGCGATATTGCCGCCGGCGCCGACCTTGTTTTCAACAATCACCGTCTGGCCCAAAGCCCGGCTCAGTGGATCCGCCAGCGTGCGCGCTGTCAGGTCGGGCGACGAGCCGGCGGGAAATCCGACGATGATGCGAACGGTCCTGCTCGGCCATGCCGCTGCCGGTGCTGATGTCTTGGGGGTGCTCTGGGCGGTGGCCCAGGGCGAGAGTGCCGCCATCGCGATGACCATCGCGGCGCGACGGAGTCTCAAGTGCCTCATGTCGAATCCTGCCTGTTGAAAACGCCTATTGTCGCCGACCGCAATCGGCGTTCGTGGCGCCAGCGAAGGCGGCCAATCAGGCGTATTCGACCAGCGCCTTCTTCATTTTCTTCATGGCCGCCACCTCGATCTGGCGGATGCGCTCGGCGCTGACGCCATATTCGTCAGCCAGCTCGTGCAGCGTCATGCCGCCCGAGTTGTCGTCGTTCACCTTGAGCCAGCGTTCTTCGACAATGCGCCGGCTGCGCGCGTCGAGTGTTCCGAGCGCGGTGGCGATGCCATCGCTGGCCAGCAGGTCGCGCTCGCGCGCCTCAATCATCGCCGTCGGTTCGTGCCGGCTGTCCGTCAGGTAGGCAATCGGACCGAAGGCGTCGTCCTCACCGTCTGCCGAGGTCGGGTCGAGCAGAACATCGCCGCCCGCGAGCCGGGTTTCCATTTCGATGACTTCTTCACGCTTGACGTTGAGCTCACGCGCCATGCCGTCGATCTGCTCCTCGTTGAGCGAGTCGCGGTGCGTGCCGGCATCGGCCGCGGCATCGTCGGACTTGTAGCGCTGCTTCATCGAGCGCAGGTTAAAAAACAGTTTGCGCTGGGCCTTGGTCGTGGCGACCTTGACCATGCGCCAGTTCTTCAGGATGTATTCATGGATTTCGGCCTTGATCCAGTGCAGCGCATAGCTCACCAGGCGCACGCCGTGGTCGGGGTCGAAGCGCTTGACGGCCTTCATCAGGCCGACGTTGCCTTCCTGGATCAGGTCGCCATGCGGCAGACCGTAGCCGAGGTACTGACGCGATACCGACACCACCAGGCGCAGGTGCGACAACACCAGTTTTCCGGCCGCGTCCAGGTCATTGTCCTGGCGGAATTTGCGCGCGAACTCCTGCTCCTGCTCTAGCGTGAGCATGGGCAGCCGGTTGGCGGCCGAGATGTAGGCGTCCAGATTGCCCAGCGACGGAACCATCGACCACGGGTTCGCGACTGCGAGCGCGCCGGTGGAAGCGTCTGTGTGAAGAGCCATGCAAACCTCCTTTTTCCTCATAGGTTTCTATATTAGCACTCTATTGAGTCGAGTGCTAATATGAAAGTTCAATCGGATTGACAGCTAGCCTCAATCGCTGTCGCAGATGCCTGTCAGGCCCAGCGCGTCTTGCGCGGCCCACTCGAGAATTGGAGCCGTAAGGCCTCGAAAAGTTCCGGAAATACACGGATCGGCAGAGGTATTTCAGGTAACCTGATGTCAGACCGATCCTGATCCGGTGGCGAACGCCAATCAAAGGCGGGCAGTGGACCGGGGCCCGAGGCACGGGGTGTGCATTGCGGGATCCGGATTTCCCGTGCCGATCGGTCTTTGCGTTTGCTCAATTCGCAAATTCCAACGCCTTGGCCTAATCAATGGTACGGGCGCCTCGTGCGCAATCGCAGTAGCGGCTCGCCAAGCCAGCTGATGAACGCGAAAGCGACACATGACCAATCCGAAGCCTTCTCCCCGCCAGTCCTGGGTTTGGCGCGAACTTGAACGGCTAAGCACCTGCGCCAGCCAGAACGCATTGGTCGCCGAGGAATTTGCGCGTGAAAACCTGCGTCGTTTGCGTCTTGCAGCCCCGACCATCGTGTCGGTCAACTTGGCTGTCTTTCTGCTGTTTGTGTTCAATGACGTGACGATCGGCGCACGACAGGCACGGTGGTCCGGCGCGATCCTCATCATCCACGGAGTGATGGGGGTCATGTTCATCGCAGTCGGTCTGCTGGCGCATTGGCGGCTCAAGCGTCCACCGCATCGGGTCTGGGATCAGGTGCTCGGGTTGACAGGAACTGCCGGCCTGGCGCTCGGCACCGCCGCGTTGTCCATCGTCGATCAGTGGGTCAAGCAGGGGATCATGACGATTGTGATCGGCTTCATGGCTGGCAGCATGGTCTTCCTGATCCGTCCCTTCCATGCCGTTGTGCTGTTCTGCAGTGCGGGCGTGATCGGGGTTGTCGGTCTTGCGCTCACGCAAACCAGCCCGGTGGTCCTGATCAGCGATCAGGCCACCCTGGTTGCGGCAGTGGTCGCTGCAATCTTCCTGGCCAGCCTGCTGTGGCGCGAACGGACGGTCAACACACTGCTGCGGCGCTCGTTGCGGGACAGCCATGCGGTTCTGGAACAGAAACAGGCGGAACTCGAGATCCTGGCGCGCAACGACCCTTTGACGGGTCTTTTCAACCGGCGCGAGTTCACACGCCTGGCTGGCATCGAACTGGCGCGCGCCAAGCGGCAGAACATTCCGACGGCATTCGTCATGGTCGATCTGGATTTGTTCAAGCATGTCAACGACAGCTGGGGCCATCCGGTCGGCGACGAGGTGCTGAAGAACACGGCTCGTGTTCTGCTCGGGGGCGCGCGTCAGGCCGACGTGGTCGCCCGTGTCGGCGGTGAGGAAATGTCGCTGCTCTTGCCCAATACCGATGAGGCGGCTGCCGTGACGCTCGCCAATCGCCTGCGCGAAGCCTTGGAGCGCACGCCCCTGGAGCGGGACGGACAGGTGATTCCGGTTACCGCCAGCTTCGGCGTTGCCGTGGTGCCCCCCGGCTCACAGGCCAATCTGGAAAATGCCTACATCGCGGCCGATCAGGCTTTGTACAAGGCCAAGGAGCGCGGGCGCAACCGGGTCGAGTGCGCGCCGGTGCGAAGTGGCGCGCTGCCGGGTGAAACCACAAGCGGTGCCTGAAGCCCGACCCTTGCCGGTCTCCGCAAAGACCACAGGCCGCTCTCTCGGCCAAGATGCCGTACCATGCGCGTGCCCGGTTCCCGAAACCGTTCCTGATTGCGAAAGACTGCCTTTTTCATGGAAAACCCATCTGCTTACACGCCCCCCCGGATCTGGTCTGCCGACAAGCAAAGCGGAGGCCGTTTCGCCAGCATCAATCGTCCGACCGCCGGGCCGACCCACGAAAAGGCGTTGCCGGTCGGGCGCCATCCGATGCAGCTCTATTCCCTGGGCACGCCCAACGGGGTCAAGGTCACCGTGATGCTGGAAGAACTGCTCGCAGCGGGACATGCGGGCGCAGAGTACGACGCCTGGCTGATCCGGATCAACGAAGGCGAGCAGTTCGGCAGCGGCTTTGTCTCGGTCAACCCCAACTCCAAGATCCCGGCGCTGCTCGATTGCAGTGGACCGACGCCGATCCGGGTGTTCGAGTCCGGTGCGATCCTGGTCTATCTGGCCGAGAAGTTCGGGGCCTTTCTTCCCGTTGACGTAGCCATTCGCGCCGAATGCCTGTCTTGGCTGTTCTGGCAGATGGGCAGTGCGCCCTTTCTCGGCGGCGGCTTCGGTCATTTCTACGCCTACGCGCCGACCAAGATCGAATACGCGATTGATCGCTACGCCATGGAAGTCAAACGCCAGCTTGACGTGCTCGACCAACGCCTCGCGCAGAGTCCTTACCTGGCGGGCGATGAATACACGATTGCCGACATGGCGGTCTGGCCCTGGTACGGCACGCTGGTCAAGGGCCAGCTATACGAAGCGGGCGAATTCCTGCAAGTTCAGGCGTATACCCATGTCTTGCGCTGGACCAACCAGATTGCGCAACGACCGGCTGTTCAGCGCGGACGCAGGGTTAACCGCACTTGGGGTGAACCGGGCAGCCAGTTGCACGAGCGCCATGACGCGGCTGATTTCGAAAGCAGAACACAGGACAAGCCCTAAGGCACTTTGGCGTCAAGGCGCAAAATGCCTTGATGAAACCACCGCTCAGACTTCAATCCCTCATTGAAGAAGGCCTGATCGACACCGTTGTTCGCCAGTTGATGAGCGGCAAGGAGGCGATGGTCTTCGTCGTTCGCTGCGGTGACGAGACACGCTGCGCCAAGATCTACAAGGAGGCAACAGCGCGCAGCTTTCGCCAGGCCGTGGATTACACCGAAAACCGCAAGGTCAAGAATTCGCGCCAGGCGCGCGCCATGGCCAAGGGCACAAAGTTTGGCCGCCAGGCTCAGGAGGCCGCATGGCAAAGCGCCGAGGTGGACGCGCTCTACCGTCTCGCCGCGGCAGGCGTTCGCGTGCCGCAGCCGTTCAATTTTCATGACGGCGTGTTGCTGATGGAACTGGTCGTGGATGCACAGGGCGATGCGGCGCCGCGTCTCAATGATGTCGCCTTCACGCCCGAACAGGCGCGCTCCCACCACGCGACGCTGATCTCGGAGGTGGTACGCATGCTGTGCGCCGGCGTCATCCATGGCGACCTCTCGGAGTTCAACATCCTGCTGGCGGCCGATGGCCCCGTGATCATCGACCTGCCGCAGGCGGTCGACGCAGCCGGCAACAACCACGCCCAGCGCATGCTGCTGCGCGACGTCGCCAACCTGCGCGATTTCTTCGGAAAGTTCGCCCCCGAGCTGCTCGGCACCGACTATGGCCCTGAAATATGGGGTCTCTACCAGGCCGGCGTGCTTTCCACGGACCTGGTTCTGACGGGATGTTTCAAACGCGAAGCTGCACCAGTGGACGTCGGCGGTGTCATGCGCGAGATCGACGACGCGCGCTCTGAAGAGGCGGCACGCCGGCTGCGCATGCTCGCGCCGCCCTGACCGGCCGATCGTCGTCGCCGGTCACCCGGCGCGGATGTCAAACCGGTCAGAGGCGCGCGAAGTCAATCACGATATCGCCGGGCAGCCGGTGCACGTAATGAATCGTGACGGCCTCCCCGTAGCGGGCGTTGAGTTGCTGCAGCAGCGGAATCGGATCGTGATCGTTGCAAAAGCGCATGGTCTCCCCCGGTTGCAGGGAGTCGAGCGCGCCGAAGATGGCGGCGTGCCGGAAGCGCTTGGCAACGCCGCGCGCATCGAAAGGATAGACCGCTTCGGCGGTGATGTGACTGGTGGCGCAGGAACTCATGATGATCTCCGGTTGGTTGAATGTGAGGGCACAGCGTCGCTTCAAGCGCGCTCGGTCGCCGTTGTCGGGATCGCTGCCGGCGCCTTGCGCTTGGCCCCCCGCAGCAGGCGCAGGGCGAACCAGGCCAGGAACAGCGTGCCGGCTGCGAACACCAGGTCGCCCGGCATCCGCAGCCAGACCAGCGTCTCCATCAGCTTGGAGTGAACCACTTCCGGCGAGCGCGCAAACCACATGCCCTGGGTGATGCTGGCCCAAGCCTGGTAGATGCCGGCGGGCACCAGCGAGATGAAGACCATCATGGCCAGGCCGATGTTGAGCGACCAGAACATGGGCTGCAACAGGCGGTCCGACCAGGCGGCGCGCTCGGTCAGGCCGCGCAGGCAGAACAGCAGCAGGCCGATGCCCAGCATGCCGTAGACGCCGAACAGCGCGGCATGACCATGCGCGGCCGTCATGTTCAGCCCTTGCATGTAGTACAGCGCAATCGGCGTGTTGATTGAGAAGCCGAGCAGGCCCGCGCCCACCACGTTCCAGAAGCCCACGGCGATGAAACACAGGATCGACCACTTGTAGCTTTGCACCCAGGGCGCGGCTTTGGACCGCTGGTAGTTGCGAAAGGCCTCGACACCGATCATCGCCAGCGGAACCACCTCGAGCGCCGAGAACATGGCGCCGATCGCGATCACGAAGGTCGGCGTGCCGGTGAAGTAGAGGTGATGCAAGGTGCCCAGGATGCCGCCGAACAGGAACACGATGGTCTCCAGCACGATCGCACTGTTGGCGGTGCTGGCGCGGATCAGGCCCAGGCGTGTGAACAACAGGGCAATCACAGCCGTCGCAAACACTTCGAAGAAGCCTTCCACCCACAGGTGAACCAGCCACCAGCGCCAGTATTCGATCATCGAGTAATGCGTGTGTGGGCCCCAGGTCAGGGACGTCGCATAGAACCCGCCGATGCACAGCGCGGCCAGGAACACCATGGCGATCAGGCCGCGGCTCTCGGAAGGCGTCTTCAAGGCCGGCATCAGGCCGCGACCGAGCAGCGTGACCCAGAACAGCAGACCGATGAACAGCAGCACCTGCCAGACGCGTCCCATGCTGGTGAACTCCAGACCCTGGTTGCCGATCCAGAAGCTGAAGCTGTTGCCCATGTGCTGCATCGTGCCCAGCCAGCCGAAGGCGGTGGAGCCGACCACGATGAACAGCAGGGCGTAGAACAGGACGTCGACGCCGAGCTTCTGGTACTTCGGCTCATGGCCCGAGATCGCGGGTGCGATGTAAAGGCCGGTCGCCAGCCAGGCGGTCGCAATCCACAGCACGGCGAACTGGGTGTGGATGGTGCGGCTTACCGTATAGGGCAGGATCTGCGCCAGCGGAAAGCCGAAGAAACTCGAACCTTCGACCGCGTAATGCGCCGTGATCGCCCCCATGCCCACCTGCGCCAGGATCAGGCCGATGACGACGAAGAAATACTTCTTGGTCGCCTTCATCGACGGCGTGGGCTTCAGATCGAACAGCGGATCGGTCTTGGGTGGCGTCGGATCGCCTTCTTCCTTGGTGCTCGAGTGGTAAAGAATCATGCCCGCGATCGCGGCGATCATGAAGATGATGCTGGCGATCGACCAGATGCCGGCGCCAGCGGTCGGGTTGTTGTCCACCAGCGGCTCATGCGGCCAGTTGCTGGTGTAGCTCAGGTCAGCCTCGCCGGGCCGGTCGGTGGCGGCCGACCAGGCGGCCCAGAACATGAAGGCCGGCAGTGCCTGGCGATCGAGCGCGTCGGGCAGCGAGCCCGGGTTCATCGCGTACTGTTCGCGCAGTTTGTCGAGCGACGGATCGGTGCCGAACAGGCCGCTGTAATGCTGCGCCACTTGCTGAACCGCTTGTGCGCGCTCGGGCGAAAGCGTGATGCTCTCGGTCGCCGCATCGAACGTGTTGCGCCGCATTTCGACCTTGAGTCGGGCGTTGAGTTCGGCCTGCTGGCCGACGCTCAGGTCGGCGAAAGACTTGCCGAAATCAGCTTGCGCCCAGATTGTCCGCAATGCTAGCGCTTCGCGGTGCAGCCAGTCGGCCGACCAGTCGGGCGCGACATAGCTGCCGTGACCCCAGACCGAGCCAAGTTGCTGGCCGCCGGCGGCCAACCAGGCCTCCTGCCCGCGCTGGACCTGGCCTGGCGAGAACAGCACCGTTCCTTTGGTGCTGATGACTTGTTTCGGAATCGGCGGCGCAGTCAGATAGATTTCTGTTCCGACCCAGCCGAGGACGGCAAAGGACAGAACACAGATGACGGCGAGCCAAGTCCAGAGTTTGCGCGTTGCATGCATGGCAAGGGTTCCTTGTTGGTCGTTTTTGAACAGAAGTGGTCGAAATTCGGATCGAACACGGCATAAAGATGTATCTTATGTGCATCTTTAAAAATACGCAATGTAAGACCACGCCTGGTCGAGGGTCAATGCGGGTCGTTCTGCTGTTAATTTGGGCAAGACCGCACAGCCCAGATAATGGCGGCCATTGCAAGAGAAACACGATGAACGACCACGCTTCCAATCCATCTTCGAATGCCAACCCGGTGCCACGCCTGACCAGCCTGTCGCACGGCGGCGGCTGCGGCTGCAAGATTGCGCCCGGCGTCCTGTCCGAGATCCTCAAAGGGGTCAGCGCCATGCCGATCCCCAAGGAGTTGCTGGTCGGCATTGAGACCTCGGACGACGCGGCGGTCTACCAGCTCAACGACGAGCAGGCCCTGATTGCGACCACTGACTTCTTCATGCCGATCGTGGATGACCCGTTCGACTTCGGACGCATCGCCGCAACCAATGCCATTTCCGACGTCTATGCCATGGGCGGCAAGCCGATCCTGGCGCTGGCCCTGGTGGGCATGCCGATCAGCGTACTGCCGCTGGACACGATTGCGCGCATTCTGGAAGGCGGTGCCTCGGTCTGCCGCGCCGCCGGCATTCCCATTGCCGGTGGTCACACCATCGATTCTGTCGAGCCGATTTATGGACTGGTGGCCCTGGGCCTGGTGCACCCCAAGCGCGTCAAGCGCAATGCCGACGCGCGTGTCGGTGACCGGCTGATTCTGGGTAAACCGCTGGGCGTGGGTATTCTGTCGGCGGCCCTGAAAAAGGAACAGCTCGATGCCGTGGGTTACGCGCAGATGATCGCGGTCACGACTCAGCTCAACACGCCCGGACCTGAACTGGCGGCGTTGGCCGGCGTGCACGCCTTGACCGACGTGACCGGCTTTGGCCTGGCCGGTCATGCGCTGGAACTGGCGCGCGGTGCCAATTGCACGGTGCAGCTCGACTGGGCCCGTGTGCCCTTGCTTGACGGTGTGCGCGACCTCGCGGCGCGGGGCATGGTCACCGGCGCATCGGGCCGTAACTGGGCTGCCTATGGCAAGGAGATCCGATTGCCGGAGGGTTTTGCCGCCGTCGACCAGGCACTGCTGAGCGATCCGCAAACCAGTGGCGGCCTGCTGGTCTCCTGCGCGGCGCAAGCCGTCGAGGCCGTGCTCGCGATCTTCCGGCAACACGGCTTTGCGTCGGCCGCCGAGATCGGTGAAATCACGGCGGGCAGCGCGGGGGCCGGATTGGTGTTGCGCTGAGCGTCGATAATCGGCACACGGCGGGTCGCCTTGCGGCCCGATCAGTTTTGTTTCTTCCTTAGAAAGTTTGCAATGAATAAATGGGTTTTGGTGGGTTTGCTGGCCTTGGCAGCCGGCGCGCAGGCGCAGGTGCCGTCACAGGTTCAGACGCTGGCGCCAGCGACAAAGAAAGATCTGGTTGCCAAGGTTCTGCTGTTGCAGCAACCGGCGATCGAACAGGCCGCGCAGGCGCTGGCCGAGCAGCCCGCTGCGCAAATGATGCAGCAGGCTGGCATGGCCCTGCAAACCAGGGTGGCCCCCGAGAAGCGCGAGGCCGTGGGCAAGGAAATCCAGGCCGAGGTCAAGAAGTATCTCGACCAGGCCGTGCCGCTGGTGCGTGAGCGTGCCGTCAAGCTGGCGCCGAGCACCATTGGCGTCCTGCTGGAAGAAAAGTTCAATGAAGCTGAACTCAAGCAACTGATCACCATCATCGAATCGCCCGTCAATCGCAAGTTCCTGCAGATGGGTGGCGACATGCAACGGGCGCTGGTCGAGAAGCTGGTGGCTGAAACCCAGGGCGCGATCGAACCCAAGGTGAAGGCTCTGGAGTTGGCCATTGGCAAGCAGCTCGGAATGCCTGCTCCGGCCGCAACTGCGCCAGCCGCCGCCGCGCCCAAGGCCGTCAAGCCACCGGCCAAGGCCGCGAGCAAGTAAGACTTAAGGTTTCGCTTAATCCGGCGCCGCCAGCACGCGCTGCAGAAAGGCCGAGATGTCGGCAACTTCCTGCGGGTGCACGCTGTGCTCCATCGGGTAGCTTTGCCACTGCACGCGGTAGCCCAAACTGCTGAGCCGGTCGCGCGAGGCTTCGCCGCGCTGAATGGGGACCACCGGGTCCATGTTGCCATGGCACATCAGGATCGGCGTGTCCGTGTTGGCGAACGAGCGCTCGACCGCCAGGCTCTCGGCCAGCGGCAGATAGCCTGACAGGGCGACGATGCCCGCCAGACGTTTCGGGTAGCGCAGACCGGTGTGCAGCGCGATCGCGCTGCCTTGCGAGAAGCCGGCCAGCACGATCCGGTTGGCGGCGATGCCGCGTGCCATCTCGTGTTCGATCAGCGCCGTGATCGCCGCAGCCGAGCGATGGATGCCCGCCGTGTCTTGGCGCTGCACCAGGTCGGTACCCAGGATGTCGTACCAGGCCGGCATCACGTAGCCGCCGTTGATCGTCACCGGCATATCAGGTGCATGCGGAAAGACGAAGCGGATCGGCGCGCAGTTGCGCAGATCGAGCTGCGGCACCAGCGCCGCAAAATCGTTGCCGTCGGCGCCCAGGCCGTGCAGCCAGATCACGGCCGCTGTGGGCGTTGGCGCGCTCTCGATCTCGACGCGGGGTAGCAGGGCTGTCATGACAGCAGGGCCTGCGCAAATTCGCGCGCGTTGAAGGTCTCGAGGTCTTCGAGTTTTTCGCCGACGCCGATGAAATAGACCGGCACCGGGCGCTCGCGCGCAATCGCGGCCAGCACGCCGCCCTTGGCCGTGCCGTCGAGCTTGGTGATGATCAGGCCGGTAAGCGAGAGCGCATCGTCAAAGGCCTTCACCTGCGCCAGCGCGTTCTGCCCGGTGTTGCCGTCGATCACCAGCAGCACTTCGTGTGGTGCCGAGTCCATCGCCTTTTGCACCACGCGCTTGATCTTCTTGAGCTCTTCCATCAGGTGCAACTGCGTCGGCAGTCGGCCCGCGGTATCGACCAGCACCACGTCCTTGCCGCGCGCCTTGCCTGCGCTGACCGCATCGAAGCTCACGGCCGCCGGGTCGCCGCCCTCCTGGCTGATGATTTCAACCGGGACGCCAGCCATATCGGCGCCGCTGCCGGCGCGCGTCGCCCAGATGCTGAGCTGCTCGCGCGCCGCGGCGCGAAAGGTGTCCGCTGCCGCCAGCAGCACGGTCGCGCCGTCATCCGACAGATGGCGCGCCAGCTTGCCAATCGATGTCGTCTTGCCCGCGCCGTTGACGCCCGTGACCATGATCACGGTCGGCTTGTGCTGCCCGATCACGAGCGGCTTTTCCAAATTCTGCAGCAGGGTCGCGATGGCGTCGATCAGCATCTCCTTGACGGCGGACGGCTCGGTGGCCTTGCTTTCCTTGACGCGGCGCTTGAGGTCATCGAGCAGGTATTGCGTGGCATTGACACCGCTGTCGGCCATCAGCAGCGCCGATTCAAGGTCTTCGTAGAGCGCATCGTCGATGCGCGCGCCGGTGAAGACGGTGGCGATGCCGGCACCGGTCTTGCGCAGGCCTGCCTTGAGCTTGGCCAGCCAGCCTGCCCGTGGCGCCGGCGCAGCCGCGACAACAGCAGGCGCTGCGACCGGGACCGCCGGCGCTGGCGCGGCGACTGGCGGCTGCGGTGCAGGTACGGGTTTTTTTTTGAAAAAACTGAACATTGGGGGCTTCTTAGAATCACACTATTCTATGAAACTGCCTATCAATCAACCCATGGCGCGGCTACTGCCGCATTTCTTCATCTGCCTGTGCCTGCTGTTCAGCCATGTTGCACAGGCTCAGCCTGCGGCCCGGGCCGAGCAGTTCACGCTGGCCAACGGGCTGACGTTGATAGTCAAGCCGGACCGTCGTGCGCCCACGGCGGTGCACATGTTGTGGCTGCGCGTGGGCTCGATGGACGAGGTTGACGGCACTTCAGGCGTGGCGCACCTGCTCGAACACATGATGTTCAAGGGCACGCCATCGGTCAAGGCAGGTGACTTCTCGCGCCGCGTGGCGGCTTTGGGTGGGCGCGAGAACGCCTTCACCAACAAGGACTACACGGGCTTTTATCAGCAGATTCCGGCGAATCGTCTGGAGGATGTGATGAAGCTCGAGGCCGACCGTTTCGCCAACAACCAGTGGCCCGACGAGGAGTTCGCCAAGGAACTCGAAGTGGTCAAGGAAGAGCGCCGCATGCGCACCGAAGACAGCCCGCGCGCCCTGATCGAGGAGGCGCTCGATGCGACGGTCTTCATGGCCAGCGGCTATCGACGCCCGGTGGTGGGCTGGATGAGCGATCTGGACGCCATGACGCCGGCCGACGCGCGCGATTTCTATCGCCGCTGGTACGTGCCGGCCAATGCCGCGGTGGTGGTGGCGGGCGACGTGGATGTGGCGCAGGTCCGCCTGCTGGCTGAAAAATACTATGGCGTCCTGCCGGCCAGGCCGGTGCCGGCGCGCAAGCCGCGCGTCGAGCCGGTGCAGGTCGGAATCCGGCGCATCGACTTCAAGGCCCCGGCCGAGCAGGCCTACATCGCCCTGGCGTTCAAGGTGCCGGCGCTGCAGTCGCTGGCCGCCACCGCGCCGCAGGATCAGGACGCCCTGGCGTTGACGGTGCTGGCTGCCGTGCTCGATGGCTACAGCGGGGCCCGCCTTGAGCGCGCCCTGACCCAGGGCGAGAACCGCGTTGCCGACAATGCCGGTGCTGACAATGGCTTGTGGGGCCGCGGTCCGCAACTCTTCACGCTCGAAGGCGTTCCGGCACAGGGCAAGACCGCCGCGCAGGTGGAGGCTGCGCTGCGCGAGCAGGTGGCGCGCGTGGCGCGCGAGGGCGTGACCGAGGCAGAGCTGAACCGGGTCAAGACGCAGTGGGTGGCGAGCGCTGTCTACAAACGCGATTCGGTTTTCAACCAGGCGCGCGAACTGGGCACGCACTGGGCGCAGGGTTTGCCGCTCGACGCCGATGAACAGCTGATCGCACGCCTGCGCGCCGTCACGGCCGAACAGGTCAAGGCCGTCGCCGCAAAATACTTCAATGATGACCAGCTGACCGTGGCCGTGCTGCTGCCGCAGCCGCTCGACAAGACGCGCAAGCCGCGCGCGCCCCAGACCGGCGAACTGCGGTGAAAGCAAACCCATGAACACAAGCAACACATTCGCATTCAAGACGCTGCTGGCGGTTGTCGCCGGTCTTCTTTCAGCTGGCGCGGCAGTGGCCGCGATCCCGATTACGCACTGGTCGCATGCGTCGGGCGCGCAGATTTATCTGGTGCAAAGCCAGGCCATTCCGATGGTCGATGTGCAGATCGACTTTGACGCCGGCAGCCGGCGCGACCCGTCGGCCCAGGCCGGCCTGGCCGGAGTCACGGCCGGCATGGCTGACAAGGGTGTGCTGGCGCGCGGTGCCGAGCCGGCGCTCGACGAAAACGCGCTCGGCGAGGCCTGGGCCGACCTCGGCGCCGCCTTTGGCGCCCATGCCGGCAACGACCGTATGAGTTTTTCGCTGCGCTCGCTGACCTACCCGGACTTGTTGGCCAAGTCTGTGCAACTGGCGGCGCGCCAACTGGGCGAGCCTGCGTTCCCCGAGGCGGTCTGGCTACGCGAGCGCCAGCGCCTCGACGCCGCGTTGCGCGAAGCCAATACGCGACCGGGCACGCTGGCCGGGCGCGCCTTCGCGAGCGCGGTCTATGGCCGGCACCCCTATGGTTTCGAGATGACGCCCGAGACGCTGGCGCGTATCGGTGTGGCCGACATGAAGGCGCTGTACGGTGGCCTGATCCTGCCCTGTCGGGCTAAGGTGACGCTGGTGGGCGCGATCGACCGGAACCAGTCCGACGCGCTGGTGACGCAACTGCTGTCGCGCTTGCCGCAGCAGGCGTCGGCGGCTGCGTGTCCGCCCCTGCCGCCGGTGGCCGAGGTCGCGCCGCTGACGCAGGCCAGCGAGCAGCGCATTGCCTTTGATTCGGCGCAGACCCATATCCTGATCGGGCAGCCGGGCTTCAAGCGCGATGACCCCGACTACTTCGCCCTCACGGTGGGCAACTACATCCTCGGTGGCGGCGGCTTTGTCTCGCGACTGACCGATGAAGTGCGCGAGAAGCGCGGCCTGAGCTACAGCGTGGGCAGCGGTTTCGCGCCGGGCCTGCACGCCGGCGCCTTCACGGTAAGTCTGCAGACGCGTCCGGAACAGGCCGAGAAGGCGCTGCAGGTGGCGCGCGAGGTGCTCGCAGGCTTTGTCGCAGACGGGCCGCTGGAGACCGAACTCAAGGCCGCGAAGGACAACCTGATCGGCGGCTTTGCGCTGCGCCTGGACAGCAACCGCAAACTGCTTGACAACGTTGCTGCCATCGCCTGGAACAACTTGCCGCTGGATTACCTGGACACCTGGACACAGCAGGTCGAAAAGGTGACGCTGCAGGACATCCGCTCAGCCTTTGCGCGCAAGCTGCAACTGCAGAAGATGGCAACCGTGATCCTGGGCCGGGCACCGTAGTCGCCCGCCCGGGCAAACGCCTATTGTGTGATCGCCACTAGCACGCTGCACGGTGAATGCTCGATCAGGGTCTTGGAAATGGAGCCGCGCCACCAGCGCGCGGCCCAACTGTCCAGATGCTTGTGGCCGACCACGATCAGATCGGCTGCAATCTTGCGCGCGTACTTGGTGATCTCGTCCACCGTTTCACCCACGAGCACCTCGCCCGTGGCGCTGTGACCGGCGGCGGCCAGGCGCGCAATGCCGTCGTTGAGAACGTCCTTCATGGCGGCCTTGTCGCGCTCCATCAGGTAGGGGTCATAGACGCCGACGCCCATGCCCATCACATCCATGTTGAGCGGCATCACGGCCACGAGCGTCAGGTCGGATTGCGCCCATTGCGCCAGATCCTGACAGTCGAGCAGGGCCTTCTGTCCACTCAGCGACCCGTCGTAGGCCAGCAAGATTCGTTTGTACATGGTGCACTCCTGGGTTGCGCAAAATTCTGCAAGATGCCGGACTAGCATAGACCCTGCGCAGCTCTGATGCAAGCCGGAGCCTTATCCAACGAGGTATGAGCCTGAAGCGATGTCCGTGATTCCAATGAGGTATGAGCCTGAACTGCGGGTTTGGGTCGATCATTTCCCACATGGTGATCGACATGGACGAGA
>Ga0118677_10002484_pt1 | contig 36995 bp, 36 predicted proteins | sample AliMusrvi5mmetaG_FD_86154 | JGI IMG/M metagenome (GOLD analysis project Ga0118677, IMG submission 86154)
ATGTTGAACTGTCACGAGCGACCGAACGCCCGATCCGCGATAACGTCGGCTTCCTGTTCGGCATTCCCGATGACCAGATTCTTTTCCCAAACGTGCTGGATGACATATCCTTCACCCTGGAATGCCGGGGCATTCTCCGGGAGGAGGCACAACAGCGGGTGTTGCCGATCATGAAATCGCTGGGTATCGAAACCCTTGCCACCCGCTCGCCGCATCGTTTGTCACACGGCGAACTGCAGCGCGTCGCCCTGGCCGGTGCGCTCGTCTCAAATCCCCCGCTCCTGTTGTTGGACGAACCATCCGCAGCCCTTGATCCTGTTGGCAGGAAGGAGACGGCGCGATTGCTTGCCTCGTTGGACACCGCCATGCTGATCGCAACCCATGATGTTGGATTCGCCTGTCTGGTATGCAACCGCTTTGTCGTGCTGGCCAACGGCGTGATCGAGGAGGATTGTCCCAGTTCCGAACGTATCAACCGCCATTGGCATGAATCAACGGGCAATGCCAATGCGTAATCAGAATGTCACTCCCGCACGAACGCCGAAAGTGAGTGGCGCACCGCTTTCGCCGAGCATGCTGCCGGGACTCCATTCGAGGGCTATCGGCACGTAGTTGGTGTCGAAGGCATTGTGGACCCAGCCTTCGGCGAACCAGTTTTTGCCACGCACGCCAGCGCTGAAATTCGCCAGGCTGTAGGCGCCTTGGGAGGCATTGTTCACCGCATCGTAGTAGTATCGGCCGTAGGCCGTGATTTCGGCACGGGCGTAAACCGTCATCTCATCCGAGACTTCGTATGAATACTGGGTGCCACAGTTGGCGGTATAACAAGGGGTGTAAATCAGATGGTTGCCGCCGACGGGGGTGACCGTGTGGTTCCAGGTGGTGGAAGCCCCGTTGAGGAATTCGGCGTCCGTAATTCCGAGGCTGCCGAAGAGGTCCAGGCCCTTGACCGGGTGCGCTTTCAATTCCAGTTCGACGCCCATGCTTTCGGCGGCGCCGGCATTGGTGATGTAATAGTTGTAGCCCATTCCGGTGGGCTGGTTGAGTTGCATCTCGTCCCAACGAATATAGTATGCACTCAGATTCACCGAAAGCCGGTTGTCAAACCACGACGTCTTCGCTCCGATCTCATAATTCCAACTGGTTTCGGGATCGTAGGCTTCGGCACCCGCCGGGGAAATCGGATTGAATCCGCCCGCCCTGTAACCCCGGCTGATGGTTGCATAGACGGTATCGTCGGGCGTGATGTGGTAAGCGACTGCGAATTGCGGTGTCAGAGTGGAAAAATCATCGCTCGCCCTCACGTGTGTGGATGGGCCGAGCAACGGGTCGGGTGTCGCGAAGTAGGTATTCATGTCAGCGGATTTGCTTTCATGGTCACCGCGCAAGCCGAGGGTGAAATCAAGTTTTTCCCACGCCGTCAAAGTGGCTTGGGCGTATGCGCCCACACCGATGTCGTCGAGCGATGATTGCGGCGCGTGCTGGCTGTTCGCCGGCGAATAAGTCGTGGGGAATCCCGGAAAGAAGCTGCCGGGTTGATAGAGCACGCCGAAATTGTAGTGGTTCACGGCATCCTGTTCATAATTCTGGGTGAACATGGACACGCCCGCCTGCCATTTGAGCTTGAAATCACGGGAGAGTACCAGCGGCGCGTCCTTCGCCGAGGCGAAGCGCAGTTCCTCGGTGAACTGCAGGTTCCGTTGGCTGTCGTTGCGCGTGCCTATCGGAGCCGGCGTGGGAACATAGCTGAGGGCGGTGTGATCATCGGTCTTCCACCACACCAGTCCGGTGATCATCGAAAAATCCACGGTCTGCCCGGAGTGACTGAGCACCAGCGTCGGCGCGAAGATGTCGCGGTGCGTGTATCCCTCGAAGTCGCGTTGGACATGGTGCGGATGGGCGCGGATGTAGTTCAAATCGCCGAGCGCATAGTCGCCGTCGCGGTCGGACTCGCCGGTCACGATCAAGCGCGCTTCCCAATCCGTCGCGGGCTTCCATAACAACTGAGCCTTGCCGAAACAGCCCTCACGGCTGTCCAGATCGTGCCCGGTGACATCATTCACGGTGAAGCCGTCGCGGGCGGAATAGCCGCCGGCGAAGCTGAAGCCAAGCTGGTCCTTGACAATCGGGCCGGAAACCCTCAGCCGCTCGTCAACGAAGTTATAGTTTCCGAATTCGGTATCGAAACCTGCCGCCAAATCGGTCATCGACGGTCGCCGGCTGGTGACATTGATCAGGCCGCCCAAGGTGTTGCGACCGAACAGCGCACCCTGCGGTCCGCGCACAAATTCAACTTGGTCCACGTCAATCAACTCGATGCTCGACGAATACGCGTTCAACTGCGGCACGCCATCTATGAAAGTGGTGATCCCCGGATTGGTGGGGCTACCGCCGATGCCACGAAAGAAGGGGTTGCTGAGGGCGCGCGTGCTGAACTCGTTGACGAACACGTCCGGCGCATACACCGAAGCGTCCTTCACCGTTTGGATGTCGGCCGCCCTGATCGTTTCGCTATCAACCGCCGTGACGCTCAACGGCGCTGTCTGCCCGGGTTCGGGTTCCTTGCGGGCGGTTACGGTGATGGCGGGCAAGCGAGTGGCGCTGCTCTCCGTGGCAGCGTCGCCGGAAGTGTTGGCTTCCCGCGCTAACAGGGTGAGTGGCAGGGTAACACAACTGTTGATGAGAGCAATTCCGATGAGAGTGCGTGCAAGGTTGGGGCGCATGGTTCTGGTTGAATGTCTTGAGGCTTGTTGAATGCAGGTTGTCGTTGCGGATTCCGGTGTTTTCAAGGTTTGGCGGGTGGTTTTTTCTTGTGAGGGGAAAGCTCATGGTTGGCAGCCGTCGCCACACGCCGCATCCGCCGCCTGTGGGTGGTTGGACAAGTCCCGGCACATGCAGACATTCAGTCCGGATGCGCCCGGCGGCTGCAATCGGTATTTGGCAAATAACTCGGCGAAGCCGTGGCGGGCACGCCGATAGTAGTCAAGATCCGGCGGGGTGGTGGAGCCCCTAACCGGCCGGTTGTGAGGCATCCAAATGGAGAACAGCGGCACGATTCCACGCTGTGCCACATATTCTGCTCCGGCCAGCAGGCTTTCCAGCGGCTCAAGGCCGATGACAAAGGCGCTGCACACTTTGTTGGGACCATGCCGGTCGGCGGCGTACTCCAGGGCACGCAATTGCTGTTTCCTGCCGACATGCCGTGAAATGCCCGGACACGCCTGTTCAAATATCGCCTCATCCCAGACGTTGAGGTCGTATGCCACCCGGTCCATTCCCGCCGCAAACAACGCGTCCACCGCCGCAGGGTCTTTGGGTGCGCTCGTATAAACGTAGATCTCCCCGGGAATCGTGTCCAAGCCCATCCTGCGCTCAATGGCGGCAAGGATGTCCACGGCCTGCGGCACTTCACCGCAGGCGGAGTCCACTTCGGATCCTCCGGTCAACTGGACATCCCGAATGCCATCTTCGCGCACACAATATTCGATCACCTCGGCCACGTCATCCGGCGCCGCGATGGGCGGCAGCGCTTGTCGGGCCTGTTTCATCGCCAGGGTCATGTTGCCCTGATAACAGAAGTGGCAGGGCTGTCCGCCCAGCGCGAATTGGCATGGCCAGAGGTAAGGGAACGACACCACATCCAGGCCCTGGAGCACGGCCATCAGCCCGAATGAAAATCCGCTGCTGGTCTGTTGTTGATAGAATTGCGTGACCGGCGGAAAATCCACCTGAGTCACCAGTTGGCCCCGGTAGGTCAGGCACGGGCTGCCGGTGGGATCAACGGCAAGACTGAAATCAGCGCCGGGGCCGACGTGGAACATGTGCGCCGGAATGCCCCCGGGCAGCAGAAGGCAGTTGCAGGCGAAAGGATCGCTCGTGGGTGCCAGGCGGTGCGTGCCGCCGAACCGGGTGGTGATTTCCTCCGGCACGCTGAGGCCCCGGGTGATGAGCAGGGTCTTCAAATCCAGCACGTCCACGGTCACACCGTCGAGGTTGAAGCTGGCTGTGGAGCGGTCGAAAGCGGGAACAGACGTATGGGTCATGAATTCGTTGCGAGTAACGTATGCGCATGTGCGCATTCGTTAACGGTCAAGTCAAGCGCCAAATTCGGGCGGATTGTCGCTCATGCTTTTCTTTTCATCACCCGCACGTCGCCGGTGACCAGGTCCAGAATGTAAATCCGGCCCTCCGAATCCACCGCCGCGTCAAGCCCACCCGCAGTGCAGTCAGCGGGGCCGCAGGCCCGGGCATTCTCAGAAAACGATTCCACACCGGCGACGACTGACTCGAACTCGCCGTCGGCGCTATAGATTTTCACGCGGGGCAGACCTTTCTCACAGGTGACGAACCGCCCGTCGGGCAACAGCGCGAGGTTGATGGGATTGCAGCAACCACAAAAACCCGTGATGCCCATTGAGGCGGTGCCCCACGAACCCTCGAAGTCCCCGTTCTGGGTGTAAAGCTCCATGCGGTGCCGTCCGGGATTATTGACGCGCAGCAGACCGTCGCGCGCAACTTCCACGTCGAAAAACGGGCTGGGCACGACAAAGCCTGGAATGTTGTGCGCCTCGTCCTTCACGCCGATGCGGAGCACAAGCTTCCCTGATTTGTCGTAGCGGACGATGACACGGTTCCCGGCGTCAGCGGCAAACACCGCGTTTTCAGTGGCGGCAATACCGGTGAGCCACGATTTTTTTCCGGGGGATTCCCAAACGGCTTTGGATTGTCCTTTCGCGTCAAAAACCTCGATGTGGTCCCGCAGGGCGAGGTAGATGGTTCCGTCCTTGGAGACCGCGCAACAGCGGGTCGGTTCCGACACGCTGATTTCAACACCGGGTTTGCCTTCGCGGCTCATGGCCGTAAGGAAGTTGCCGGAGCAGACATACAGCGTGTCTTGCGGACCCATCGCGATGCGTTTGGCTTCCGCGTGCGGCGCTTTCCACCGGGCGGCTTCCTCGTAGGCGATCAGCTTCGGGTCGGTCTTGCGCGGGTGGGTTTCATCATTGGAGAAGGGCGGGTTCGCCATGTCCTCCACGGCTCCGGCACGCTGCGACGCAATGGCTCCCAGAATGGCCATCGTTCCGATGGTTTGAGCGAAGAATTCACGGCGTGACTCAAGTTGGAATTCGCGTTTCATGATAGCGGTTCGGGTTGCGGTGGGTTGGGTTCGCGGTCGCGACAGCGTGATGACAGTCGCACTATTTCGGCAGTTTGTCGAATCGGAACGTGCAGCAGTCGAGGTCGAGGACGTTCTTGTTCGACGCCAAACGCTCGGCGAGTTTCGTGGCGACGCCGTAGCGCCTCAACTTGCCCTCCGCCTGCATTTCCAACAAACCGGCCTCGCGCAGGATGCGCAGGTGTTTGGAAGTATTGTATTGCGACAGCCCCAGCCGATCCGAGATTTCATTGACGCCGAGGGAACGTTGCAGCAACAATCGCATGATGCGGATCCGCGTAGGTTCGCCAAGCGCCTTCAAAACCGGTATGCAGTTGATTCCAGCCATGGGAACGCATCATAGCCAATACCGCCCCAGTGGCAAGGACTCCTGCGCAACTGCCGGGAAGTCATCCGGGATCTCCTCACCCGGTTGGCACTCAATGCGCCACACCCGGCCATGGCTTGGCGCTGCCTGAGTCCGGGACGGCCAAAGCCGACTCATCGCTACGACCATGTTGTGGCCGGCTGATTGGACGGCGAGGGGGTGAAGCCGCCCCGGTCTGAACTTGGGACTGTGCGCCGGTTGCCAAATGCTGAGCGAGGTTTTTGATTTGCTGGAATGTCTGATCCAGACGGCCTTTGCCTTTCATGAACCATAGTTTCCAATGAAAACCACCGCCATTGCCGCCCTGTTTGCTGTTTTTTCCTCCCTTGCCGGATTCGCCTCCGATGAGACCGCCCTCCCCGCCGCCACTCCGGAGGCAGACAAGCAACCGCTGGTGCTCAAGATCGGGGTCAACGACATCTATTGCCGAAAGACCGCCTGTTCATGCATCGAGAATATCGCAAGGCGCAGCTATGACGGCACGCTCGCCATGCTCGCCAAGGACGGGATCAAGCTGGAATTCAGCTATTTCATGGAGGTCATGGATCTGGATAAGGCGATCAAGGCGGGCGAACTCGACGGCGTGCTTTGCAAGCCATGGACGGCCCTGCGATTCGCCAAGGAAACCGGAGCCGACTTCAAGCGGGTGGCGGACATCCGTGACCCGGACGACAAGGTTACCATGACAGGCAAGGGGTTTGTCGCCCCGTCTCCGTGGCACCCGGAGCCGGCCGACCCCGCCACCGCGCCGCAACAATCGGAGTCAAAGTGATGTGACGGCGGGCTGATAAAGCCATGGTCATCAGGGCGTATCTGGAAGTCCAATGTTTGTCATGAACCGATCATTCGTTTGCCTTTTCCTCTCGATTCTCACTCTCTCAGCGTCCGTTGGTGCCAAAGTGGCGCCCGCCGAGCACGTCTTCATCATCAGCTTTGATCAAGGTGCGCCGGCTGGCATCGCCAAGGCGGACATGCCGGTGTTCAAGAAACTGGCTGCACAAGGCGCCCACACATGGGAAGCCCTCACGATTGTACCGAGCCTGACCCTGCCGTCCCATGCTTCGATGCTCACCGGCGTTGGGATCCAGAAACACCAGGTCGGCTGGAACGACTATCAACCCGACAAAGGCAAGGTGAAGGTCCCCACCATTTTCAGTCTGGCGAAGGCAAAGGGCTTCACCACCGCCATGTTCGTGGCGAAGGAGAAGTTCCAACACCTCAATCTGCCCGGCAGTGTTGACAAGTTTATCTATCCGAAGAATGACGAATCGTGTGGCAGCGTCGCCCGCGAGTTTGCCAATAGCGTTGCTTCGCTCAAACCCGGCCTGTGCTTCATCCACTTTGGCGACCCCGACGTGAAAGGACACGCATTTGGCATGAATTCGCCGGAAAAAATGCAGGCGTTCGCGGATACCGACAAGGCACTCGGGGTGATCCTCGACGCAGTGGACAAGGCCGGCCTCACCCAAAGCAGCGTGTTCATTCTCACGGCCGACCACGGCGGTCACGACATCAAGGACAAAAACGGCATTACCCGCGGCACCCATGGCAGTTCGTCGCGGGATGATGTCACCATTCCGTGGATCGCGTGGGGCAAGGGAGTGAAGCCGGGCTTTGCGATTACCGCAGCGGTGGTCCAGTATGACACCGCCGCCACCGCGCTTTGGCTGCTCGGTATCCCCGTGCCGGAAAACTTTTGGGGTCGTCCCGTTTCCAGTGCGTTCGAATATTGATAGAGGAGAGGTCACCGCAAAGGTGCTTTTGCGAAGGTCCTGCCACGCTTCATCGCAGGTCCGGTCATGCTTGCGGTACGGCTTTGCCGGCCAAGGCGGTTTCGGCAACTTGCAGCGATAGCAGGGTTGCCATTTCGCGCTCGACCCGATCTGTCAGATGCGGCGATTGCCTCACTCTCAGTTCCAGATCGTAACGTGCCAGCATGAGTTCGTGGCACATTTCCTGTTTGAGCGTTTCATTGCCACTGAGCAGTCCGTCTGCGGCCAGCCATTCACAAAGGTATTCGCCCAAAAAATGAGGCTGGCAAATGCGATAGATCCTGGCCCCATAGCGCAGCAGATCCGCAACCCAGGCGCCGCGATAAGAGGAGGCGCGAACCAGCGCGAGCGCTTCCTCCGCGGCATCGGTCGCCCGGGCAATCCAATCCTCCGCCAGGTCGGTGCCGCCGGGCTCATCCAGCAGCGTTGCCAAGGCCCGGCACAGTACGCCGCGGGCCTTGATCGCCGCTGCCTTGACGGGCTCGACCTGTTCCAAATCACGCAACCGTTCCACGCCCATCCGAGCCTCCCGCCATGCCTGGATCGGGCGGCCAAGTTCCAGCAGCACCCGCGCCCGGTTGACTTCTAACATGGAAGCCAACAGCTTCCGCTCCGGGGACACGGCGCCTCCCCACATGTCTAGCAGACCATGGGCGCGAGCGAAGCTGGCCAAGGACTCGTCGAAGCGGTGTGCTTCACCGCAGGCGGTTGCGTGGTTGATCCAGGCGAGAACCAGGCGGCTCACATAACCGGGGTTGTCCGCCAGGGGGACGTAACTCATCGCCTCAATCGCCCGCTCCAGTGACCTGATGGCTTCGGCGGTTTCTTCAAGTTGGCGCAACACGTCGCTGCGATTGATCCATGCGGCGGCCAGCAGCCATGCGGATTCCACGTTGCCGCGCCAGTGCAGCGTCTCGCGGAGCTCCACCGCACGGTCAAAGTGGCACAGGGCCGCCAGCCACTCGCCGTGCTCCATTCGCGAGATGCCCTCTAGCATGTGACGCACCGATTCCATCACCTTGCCCGTTTTCGAGCCAGGCGCCGCCATGACAACGCCAAACCGGTCCAGACCAACAGGGTTGCGGCGGCCGAGGCAAGGCCGGCGATGGTTTGCCCGGCAAGACCGCCGGCCTCCCCGGTGTGAATCCAACGCAACCACGTCCGGGTGCGGCGGGCAGGGCTCTGGGTTTCCATGCCTTCGCAAGTTAGAATGTGGGCGGACCCCAGATCGACGGTGACCTGGCGGCGCTGGTCCGGCCGCCCGCGATGGGAATCGGCGACGGAGAACAACGCGGTCTTCGTCGGTGGAAGCTGAAGCTGGATGGTTTGCCAGCCGGGGTTGGCGTGTTTCACCGTGGCGAGTGCGGCGTCGATTCCAATCAGGGTTTCGGGGCGTAACTCCCGGGGTTCCTTGCCCGGAGGTTGGCGAATCACAGGTGGCGGAGACTCACCTGCTAACCGGAATATCAGGGCATTTGCCCATGGGTACGACATGACGATTCCGCTGGCGGCAATCAACAGCAGCGGGATGGCAAACCAAAAACCCAGCACATGGTGCCAGTTCCAATCTCGGGCCCGCCCCTTGAGCCGCCGCTGGAAAAGCGTCACCGCACGCAAGCCCGGACGGGACCATTGCCGCGGGCACCACAGGAACAGACCGGAAACAACCAGCACGAGGAAGATGAGATTGCCGGCGCCGATGATCGCCTTGCCGACTGGCTGAGTAGCACCTTCGCGTCCCAGATAGCGGTGCCACATCAACACCGAGCGGAATAGCCCGCGCACCGTCTGGTTGCCCTCGCCTAACAACTTCCCGGAGAAGGGATCAATATATTCGGATTTCGACTTCCCAAATTGCAGGCTGACGGGCGCGGCCGGGGCATGACTGACGAGAATCGCGGTAGGAGAGGGACTGGTGCCCACGCGAGCAACTAACAACTGTTCCAGTCCGATGGTGGCACCTCCTTCTGGAGGCTTGACGTCAAAACCATCCGCCCATTCGGAAAGTTGCCGCTCATAGGTCAGGAGGATGCCGGTCACGCTCATCACGAGGATGATGGCACCCGCGGAAACTCCCGCAGTGAGGTGCAACCAGAAAATAATTTTCCGAATCCTCCGCATCACATCTCCGCCCACAGGCGTAACAAGTTGTGATAGACTCCGGTGAGCTGCACGGCACTTTCCTCGGCGGCCTTGTGCCCCGCAAACGCGCCGGAGACGCGTTGGATCGCGAGGTCCAGATCGAAGAGCAGAGTCCGTTGCTCGTCACTGCGGATCATGCTTTGCAACCAGAAGAACGAGCAAACGCGGGTGCCGCGGGTCACCGGCGTGACGTGATGCAAACTGGTGGAAGGATAGAGGACCATGTGGCCGGCCGGGAGTTTGACCCGCTGCACGCCATAGGTATCCTCGATGCAAAGTTCGCCGCCGTCATAATCCTCCGGCGCGGCGAAGAACAAAGTCGCGGAAAGGTCGGTCCGGATCCGGTGACCCGTGCCAGGCACCTGGCGGATCGCGTTGTCAACGTGAGTGCCAAACGACTGGCCGCCGCCGTAGCGGTTGAATAGCGGCGGAAAGACATGCAGGGGCAGCGCCGCGGAGAGAAACAGCGGGTTCCTTCCCAACTCCTCCAGCACCATCGCGCCGAGCCGTTTCGCGGCGGGCGAGCCCTCGGCAAGCTGCATGTTATCCTTGGCTTTGGCGGATTGGTGGCCGGCGGTGACCTTGCCATCCACCCACTCGGCGGCATCGAGGATTTCGCGGGCCTCCGCCACCTGCGCGGCGGTTAGAACATCGGGGATTTGAATCAACATGACGAATGTTTGGTTAGAACTGGATGTCCGCGGTGAAGGAAACGGAGCGTCCCTGGCCGGGAACATAGTGACCGCCGCTGACTTGATCGATGTAGATCTTGTCAGCGAGGTTGTAGCCGTTCAGGCGGAATGACAGATGGTCGTTGACCTTGTAGCCGAGCAGGGCGTTGACGATGGCGTAGCCGGGCGCTTGCTGGCGGGTCTGCGCATTGGTGGTGTTGAAGCGGCTGCCAACATACTGCGTGCCGAGTCCGATCTGGAAGCCGGCCGGAAGATCCTGCACCGCCCACAAGCTGAAGGAATTCGCGGGAGTGTTGCCGATCGCATTGCCCTTTTCCAAGGCGTTGTCCGACGAGATCACCTCGCTGTTGAGGTGGGTGTAGCCGCCGATCATGCGCAATTTGTCGGTGAGCAGGCCGGTGAAGCCGAGTTCGACCCCTTGCACGCGTTGTTCGCCATTGAGCGAGATGACATCCGTCGGGTCGGTGGGATCGACGGTGCGGGCATTGGTTTTGTCGGTGCGGAACAAGGCTGCGGAGAGCAGCAGCTTTTTGTCGAACAACTCCCATTTGGTGCCCAGTTCGATGGTGCGGTTTTCCTCGGGATCGATATTATAATAGGACGCGGACTTCGGGTCGTCGCTGGGGGTGAAACCTTCAACGGACGGGTTGAAGGACGTGCCGTAGCCTAGATATATGCTGCCATTTTCCACCGGCTTGTAGGTGATCGCCGCCCGGTAGCTGAAGAGATTGTCGGTTTTATCATTGCTGAATGCAGTGCCGGGATGGACCACGGACGGTCCGCCGAAATCGGAGTCAATCGAATCCAAACGCACGCCGCCGGTAAGGATCCAGCGCTCGCTGAGTTTGGCCGTGTCGAACAGCGAGAAGGCAACGGTGTCGGCCGTCACCGAGTTGACGAAGCCGGTATAAAATATGTCAGGAATATAGGGCGTGGAGGCAACCGGGTTGGTCAGACTCGTGTAAGGCATATTCGCTTTGTTGCGGTCGTCCCGCAGGCGATTGTTCGATTCTTCGTGGGATAGTTCGAGAGATCCGACCATCTCGTGTTTGACCTTGCCGGTCAGGAAGTCATAGCGGAGATCGGTCTGGTTGGAGATGACCGAGTCGATTTCATCGCGGTATTTGACGTCTGTGCGTCTGACCGATGTGGGGTCCGCACCCGCGGGAAGTTGGGTGGCACCGGTGGCCGTGAAGAAGCGCGGCGGGGTGGCAATGAGATCGATGCGGTTCCTGCCGTAGCGGGTGGTATTGCGCAGTTTCAGTTTTTCGTTGAAGTCGTGTTCGTAGATAAATGTTAGAATATCGGTTTGGGTGTTATTGCGGTCGCGGCCGAGCAGGCCAAACCAGTTGTTATGATTTGGCGGCGACTCTCCGGGTTGCAGGCCGGTGATGTTGCCGGTCCGCGGCACCCAGGGCAGCCCGTAATCGGGCATATTGTCTTCCTCGAGGTGGAAATAACTGAAAGAAATCCGGGTATCCGTGCCGAGCCCGAGGGTGATGGACGGTGCCAGCCCCCAGCGCTCCTGGGAGACAAAATCCCGGCCCGGCGTGTCTTGGGTGTGATACAGGGCATTGACCCGCACGGCGGCAGCTTGCAGGCCGGGGATTTCCTGGTTCACATCCACCGTGGCGCGACCGTAAGCGTCCGTGCCGCCACCGAGCATGATCTCGGAGGCATTGCCAAAATGCGGCATTTTGCTGGATTGATTGATGGCTCCGCCAGTGGATCCACGGCCGGCATTGGTCGAGGACGGACCTTTGGTGACTTCCACTTGCTCGATGTTGAACGAATCGCGACTGTAGCCACCGAAATCGCGCACCCCGTCCACAAACAAGTCGGACCGCGCACTGAAGCCGCGGATGGAGAGGTTGTCGCCCGGAGGCTGTCCGCCTTCGCCGGCCTGGATGCTGATGCCCGGGACGTTGCGCAGGACATCGCGCAGACTTGAGGCTCCCTGGTCCTTGATCACTTCCTTCGGGACAACCGTCACGGTCTGCGGCACATCGAGCAACGGCACCGTGTATTTAGGTGTCGCCAGTTTCTCCGGATGATAGAGCTTCGTGGCGGCGTCGGCCTGCACCACCATTTCGGGCAAGGCCGTGCCGTCCCCTTGGGTTGGCTCTTTCTCCTTGGGGGCGGGTGCTGCCGGTGCTGACAATTGGCTCAATGCCAACAAGGTGCTGGTCATCACCAATCCATCGGTCCGACCCGATGAACGGAGGCTTGAGGGGGCTAATGCGCTTTTTGTTTTCATATATATAATCGATGATATCAATGAGGAGGATTTTCGGATGCCAGTCGGTGGCGCATCACTGCCCGTTTGCTTTGTTGAGCTTGGTGATCGCCGCATCGAGTCGCTGGCGGGTGGCGTTGAGATGGGCGGTGAGTTCGAGCAGTTTGGCATCGCGTCCGGCGATGGCATCCTGCCAGATTTTCACCTGTTCGCGGGAGGTGGCGACTTCGGCCTGCAGTCCGTTGGTTAGGGATTCCCTGTCGGCGGCGGCTCGCGCCGAATCCTCGGCAGCGATCCGCATCCCCTCGATGGAATCTTTAAGCGCCGCGACATCGCGCTCCAGATCGACGGAATTTTTGACTGCGGTGGCCGCTTGCTCCTTGGAGGTGACAAGTTCGGTCTTGAGTTTTACGAACGCTTCGTCATGGGTACGTTCCCTGAGCCACTGCGTCACGACCAGAATGGTCAGGGCGAGGCAGCCAATGGCATTGAGGGTGGCCAGCGATCGGGATTTCACGCTTCAGGAATGGGGTGTTTGTGACTCAAAACCCACCTGTTCAATGCCCGCGGCGCGGACGGCGTTGAGCACACCGAGGACCTGCTTGTGGCGGGCCTCGGCATCGGCGGCGATCAACACCCGGGTTTGGGCGGGCGATGCTCCGGCTTTCAGGCGGGCGGTGATTTCCGTTAGTGTAACAATCTCGCTGTCCCAGGTCGTCACGCCATTGGCATCAATGGCGATCTGGAACGGCGGGGTCTTGGAATCGGCGACTCCGGTGGAGGCCTCCGGCAACTTGATCGGCACGCGGTGGAGATGAGTCATGCTGAGGCTCACCAGCATGAAACTTGCGAGCAGGAAAAACATGATGTCGATGAGCGGAATGATTTCGATGCGTGCATCGTCACCATGATCATCCGACGACTGACTGTGGAGTTGGACGGGCATCAGCGTCGGGCGTGGTTGGCGGCGAAGGTTTCCAGGTCATGTCCGTGTTCCCTGGCGGATCGGACTAACAGCTCAGTGTGGTTGATCCAGCGCTCGAGCGAACCGCGCAGGACGGCGACGCGTTTGCGGAAAAAGTTATAGGGAAGCAGGCAACTGATCGCGATGGCGATGCCGCAGGCGGTGGCGATGAGCGCCTCGGCGATGCCCCCGGAAACCTTGGTAGGAGCCAGTTGTTCGTCGCCAACAAACGAGAACGAACCCATGATGCCGATGATGGTGCCGAATAATCCCAACAAAGGCGCGAGGGTGATCAGCGTGCTGATGATCCACATCCGGGCCTCGGATTTTTCGATCAGATGGGTGGCATGGAGTTGCATCGCGGCGAGCATCGAGGTTCGGGCGTGGGTCATACCCTCGTTGAGATTCGAGAGATATGGGTCGGTGGCATTCCGGCTGAGGAGCCACACGGTGGCGAAATCGCCGCTGCCGATGGCGGCGCGGGCTTGCTCCTGCTTGTCCACTTGAAGGGTCAACCGGAAGCGCAGCCACCAGATCGCACGATCCAGCACAATGCAGACGGCGAGAAAAAACGTCATGAGGATGGGCCACATGACCCAGCCACCTTCGAGGAATGTGGAGACAACAATATTGGCAAGCATGGGTAGGTTAGTTCAGTTTGAAAACGATGGGCCGGGTGTATTTGGTGACACTGCCGGGTGGAAATTTCCAACCTCGCACGCAATTCACGGCCCGTTCGTTGAGGAGTGGCCAGGGTGAGGGGCGTTTGGCGTTGGCGGAGATCACGGAACCGTCTTCCCCAACAATGAATTCGACGATGACCGTGCCGGATTGTCCCTTGGCACGTGCCTCCGCCGGATACGACGGGGCGGGCATGCGGCCCCCGCCCAAGCGCTTGGCGTCAGACAGGCCGGTTTCGCCGTTACGCCCGCCGTGGCCGGCTTTGCCCACGGTGACGACTTCACCTTGCGGGGAACCGCCGGTGACCCGATCAGGCTGGACCGATCGGTTGGCAAGCTTACGGTTGGCCTCAGGTGGCTGATGGGGTTTGATGGCAGGGGCGGTAGGATTGTCGGGGATCTTGAGGCTCGGTGCGGGCGGGTCCGGGAGTTCCGGCAGAGGGCTGAGGTCGGCGACATCGGGCATGGAGGGTGGCGTCGGCACGGTTTCCTGCTCGGTGAAGGGAACTTCGCTTTGATCGCCCTCGGCTTCCCCGGTGGAGCCGGGGTCGGTCGATTGGGAGGCCGGAAGTTCACTGGGGGTGAACTCATCCGTGAGCACGATGGATTCGAGATTTTCGTAAGGATCGCGGGGTTTGGCATCCTTTTTCAGGCCTTCGGGGTCGCCGGAAACCGCCATCCCAAGGCTACCAAAACTTGCGATGCTCAGCCAGGTGGCCAGCGTGACAATGTGGACGGCATGCAGGATTGGTGTCATTGGGAGGCTGAAGCGCGCCCCTTATTGCGAATCATTCTCAATAGAAGCAAGAAAAATATTTCTCGATTTACGCCAGACAAGACCCATAGGCGGGATTTTGGGACTTCTTCCGAGCCCGTGAGCAATGGTCCGCGCTATGGTTTTCTCAGGAGCGGCTGCCCGTCAATAACGGCGAATTGTCCCGATGGATGAACGCGCCAACGAAGTCCAAACGATCAAAGCCCATTGAGCGGGTGAGTGGTGAGCATTGGTGAAGGGCGGTCCATGACCGTAAGGTTCGGGCATTCATGTCGGAAAAAGTGCCACACACAGGCATTTCCGGGGAAACCAGTATCCCCAGCCTCAGGGCGCTTGGCTGACTATCGCCGAAAACTTCCAGCACACGGGGTTCAGCATGGAAGTTGCGCGGTCTGGTTACGATTTCTTGTGGACCCCGAGACTGCTTCGGGTTTCAAACCCTGGTGTCATCGCCAGTTTGATTACCAGATCCGCCACGCTCTTGCGCGATACCTGCTCGGAGGCTTTTATGAACGGCTCTCCTTTTCGCGTGGTCGCGTAGTCGATCACGTCCCGGTCGCTCAGCCATGCGGGGCGCAGAATGGTGTAGTCGAGGTCGGACGCCTCGATGAGACTGGCTGCCTTACGGTAGGGATCGAGAATGCTGCCATGACGTTCACCCGGAATCTCGTCATAAATTCCCATCGAACTGATGAAGATCAGGCGCTTGATGCCGGTCTTCTCCATGGCAGTCACGATGCACCTGGCCTGCTGCTCCAAATCCCCAGCAAGGTTGGCATAGACGACATCTTGGCCAGCCGTGGCCGCCTCAAGCGCTTTCGTATCCAAAACATCGCCTTCCACCACGCGCACGCGGTCTGCGTGGCCGGACAATTTGAGCCGCCGGGCATTACGCAAGTAAAGTGTCAGTTGCGCATCAGTATGCTTCAAGAACACGTCAGTTGCCACACGGGCAATCTGACCGTGGGCACCGAGAATCAGGATGTTGAGCATGGTGCTGAAATACGGTTTGGGCCTTCACTCACAATCCTGTCATTTTCAGAACGCTTTCAGGCAACCGGGCTCCCAGTAGCGTGAGTTTGGAGACCGCCCCATCGATCTCCTGAAGATCGCCGGCGGTGAGTTCGACTGCTACCGCTCCAAGATTCGCTTCAAGACGATGCAACTTCGTAGTACCTGGAATCGGCACCACCCACGGCCGCTGGGCCAACAGCCAAGCGAGCGCAATCTTGGCGGCGGTAGCGCCCTTGCGTGTCGCCACATTCCGCACAAGATCGACCAGTGCCAGATTTGCCTTCATCGCGTCCGGTGCAAAGCGGGGAACCATAGCGCGGAAATCTGAGTTATCGAACTTGGTGTTTTCATCGATCTTGCCAGTTAGAAATCCTGCACCCAACGGACTGAAGCAAACAAAGCCAATGCCGAGCTCTTCCAAGGTCGGCAGAATCTCGTTTTCAGGCCCACGCCACCACAGCGAATATTCGCTCTGAACCGCCGTGACGGACTGGATGGCGTGAGCACGGCGAATGGTCTGAGCACCAGCCTCCGAAAGACCGAAGTGCTTTACCTTGCCTTCCGTGATCAGCTCCTTAAAGCACCGGCGACATCCTCAATCGGCACATTGGGGTCAACCCGATGCTGATAGAACAGATCGATAGCATCGACACCCAGGCGTTTTAGCGAGGCCTCAGCAACCGCCTTCACGTGCTCCGGTCGACTGTTCATGCCGCCTCCACGCTCACCGGTCCTGAGATCAATGTCGAAGCCAAACTTGGTGGCGATCACCACTTGCTCTGCATATGGCGCGAGCGCCTCACCAACCAGTTTCTCGTTCACAAACGGACCATAGGCCTCGGCCGTGTCGAAAAAGGTCACGCCGCGGTCAACGGCTGCCCGGATCAGGGAGATCATCTCCTGCCGGTCTGCGGCCGGACCGTAACCGGAACTCATTCCCATGCAGCCCAAGCCGATAGCGGAGACATCGAGATTACTTCCAAGTTTTCTATTTTGCATGTCGTTTCTTTCTTTCGGTTTGGTTTGGGGATTCACATCTGGCTTGGGACAACTTCGTCAATCACCCGCAGCGCGTTGAGTGTGCGGGGATACCCGATGTAAGGCAGAAGCTGGGTGACCACATCTATCAGGCATGCGCGGTCGTTGCCGATATTGAGATTCCCGGTTACATGGCCCTTGACCTGCGGCTCGCAGCCGCCGAGCGAAATCAGCATCGCAAATGTAAGCAACTCCCTCGTCTTGAGATCCAGCCCGTTGCGGGTGTAATAGTCGCCGAAGCAGTCCGCCGCCAGAAAGTCCTGAATGTGCAACTGATCCTTGGGCGACTGCTGGCGCATCCTGTCGATTGCCTCGCCGAAGATTGCCTTCTGCGCCGCGACTCCCTTTTCGAAGCGTGTTTCGGGCGTGGTGGTGGACTGACCTTCCAAGGGCAGGCTGACCCCGTTGTCTTGAAGTACTTCGTTGGTCGCATGCAAGAAATCGAAGACCTTCGCCACGCCGACATAGGGGACAGCCTGATAGAGAATCTCTTTGATCTCGACCGGCGTCAGGCCGACGTTGAGCGCCGCCCCGACCATGACCTTGTATTCGCCAAGCGCCTGAGAGGCGATTGTCGATGCCAAGATTAACATGACCCTGGTTTTGGTGTCCAATTGGCTTTGACGGAGGACTTCATCGAACGCCCAGTTGTCAAAAAGCGCGATGAACTCCGGATCCGTCTTTTGCAGTTTGGATTCGTGATTTGGGAAAAGCTCCTCGTGATTCTTGATCGCGTTCTCGTTGATGTGAATTCCGTTCATAACCTTTCTGTGTAACTTTGGTTATTCCGACTTGAGCGAAGCCATATCGATGGAGAACCGATATTTCACATCGCCATTAGCCATGCGGTCGTAGGCTTCATTCACCTGCTGGATCGGGATGATTTCCACGTCTGCGGTGATGTTGTGCTGGGCGCAGAAATCGAGCATCTCCTGGGTCTCGGCGATGCCGCCAATGGGAGAACCTGATAAACTTCGCCGACCCATGATCAAAGAAAAGGCAGAGATCGCATGGGGTTTCTCGGGTGCGCCAACGAGGGTGAGGTTGCCGTCCACCTTCAACAGATTAAGATAGGCGTCCACGTCGTGCGCGGCGGCGACCGCATCGAGGATGAAGTCGAAACTGCCGGCGTGTTTGTTCATCTCTTCGGCATTGCGCGAGAGGACTACCTCATGTGCGCCGAGGCGGAGTGCGTCGTCAACCTTGGAGGGCGAAGTCGTGAAAACCACCACGTGCGCACCGAAGGCCCGGGCGAATTTAACCCCCATGTGGCCGAGGCCACCGAGACCCACGATGCCGACTTTCTGGCCTGGGCCGACTTTCCAATGGCGCAGCGGGGAATAGGTCGTGATGCCGGCGCAGAGCAATGGCGCGACTCCGGCGAGTGGCAGGTTGGTTGGAACACGGAGGACGAAGTGCTCGTCCACGACGATACTTTCCGAATAGCCGCCATAAGTAGGCAGGCCGAGGTGCTTGTCAGTCCCGCCATACGTCCAAACCTGGGTGGGCGAAAACTGCTCATTGCCCGCACGACAGTGAGGGCAGGACATGTCGGCATCCACAAGACAGCCGACACCGACAAGATCACCGGGTTTGAATTTGGTCACGTCTGAACCGATCATGGTGACTCGACCGACGATCTCATGGCCCGGCACGCACGGGTAAACGGTTTGCATCAGGCTGCTCCACTCGTTGCGGGCGTAGTGGAGGTCGGAATGGCAGATGCCACAGTAGAGAATTTCAATCTTCACGTCCCGCGGCGTCGGTTCACGTCGCGGAATCGTGGCGGAGGTCAGCAGCGAGGTGGCGCTGGCAGCGGAGTAGGCTTTGGTCTTGTACATGGTTTGTTAGTTTCTATCGGTTTAATTTCGGTCTTATTGCAAGTCGCTGCACATATCCCATCGCGTTGAAGTGCTGCGGTTAGCGGCGGATTAGCGGCCGGTGGTGGCCATCAGGTGCGCGGGGTAGCGTTCACCTTCAACCTGGATCTCGGCCGCCGCACTCTCAATCACGGTGAGGTCGTCCGGCGTCAGTTCGACATCGGCCGCGGCGATGTTTTCCTCGAGCCGGTGGAGCTTGGTGGTGCCCGGGATTGGCACAATCCAGGGTTTCCGCGAGAGCAACCACGCAAGCGCGATCTGCGCGGGCGTCGCGTTTTTCTCCCCTGCGATCCGTTTGAGCAGATCAACCAGCGCCTGGTTCTTCTCCATTGCCTCCGGCGTGAAGCGCGGCAGGATGCTCCGGAAATCGCCCTCGCCGAGCTTGGTGTCCTTGGACATCGCTCCGGTTAGGAAGCCTTTGCCAAGCGGGCTGTAGGCGACCAGGCCGATACCAAGTTCCTCGCAGGTTGCAAGAATGCCGTTCGTCTCGGGCCCCCGCGTCCATAGCGAATACTCGTTCTGAAGTGCGGTGACCGGCTGTACGGCATGCGCACGGCGAACCGTCTCTGCGCCTGGTTCGGACAGGCCGAAATGCTTCACTTTGCCCTCGGCAATCAGTTCCTTGACCGTGCCCGCCACGTCCTCGATTGGCACATTGGGGTCCACGCGGTGCTGATAGAGAAGATCGATATATTCGACTCCCAGCCGCTTCAGCGACGCGTCGCAAACCCGGCGGATGCGCTCGGGGCTGCTGTCCATGCCGCTCTGCTTGCCCGTCGCAGGATCGATGGCGAAGCCGAATTTGGTGGCAATCACCACACGGTCGCGCACCGGCTTCAATGCCTCGCCGACAATCTCCTCGTTGGTGAATGGCCCATAGACCTCGGCGGTGTCGAAGAGCGTGACGCCGCGATCCACCGCCTGGCGGATCAGCGTGATGCTCTCCTCCTTGCTGAGTGAGTGATCGTAGCTGAAGTTCAGTCCCATGCAGCCGAGGCCGATGGCCGACACTTCAAGATTACTTTTTCCTAATGTGCGTTTTTTCATATTGTATCCTTTCTGATTTGCTTTGTTTTTTGCTGACTTTGTTAGCAAAAATGGTTGTCTTGAAATTTAGTTTTCCGACACGCCGTCCTCAGCCGAGCGTTGCCGCGTACGCCATTCCCCAGGCGAAGTGCCTTCCCATCCTTGAAAGGCACGGAAAAACGAATTGGCATCCTCGTAGCCTAACAAGAAGGCGGCCTCGTTCAATTCAACAGTGCTGTGTCTGAGGTAGTGGTGTGCCAGTTCGCGCCGGGTGTCTTCCACCAGTTGTTGAAAGGTGACTTTTGCATCAGTAAGCCGCCGCTGGATGGTGCGCACGCTCATGCCGAGTTCGTGGGCGATATGTTGAAGTGTCGGGCGTTTTCCGGCCAACGAGCGCTTGAGGGTGTGTTTCACCTGGTCACCCACATCCATGCTCGTATTCAGGGCTTGAAGATCGCTTTCCAATTGAGCCCCGATCGCCGTCAGCAATTCCTCATTGTGGGTCACGAATGGCCGATCAAGGGCGCTGCTGCGAAATACAAGCGCATTGCTGCCAGCCTTGAAGCGCACCCGGCAACCGAAGTGGGTCTCCAGCAACTCGCGGTGCTGGACGGGGCGGGTGAGTTCCACGCGCAGGGGAGAAAGTTGCCCATCGGTGCCGCGGCGGCCGATACCCAAAATCCATGACAGGACCAAGTCCACCAACACGTCGGGTTGGGCTTCCTCTGCTTCGGTATAGACAACCTCGACCGTGGATTCATCCCGGGTGGTCGTGACCCGGATTTCCTCCGGGCAGGTCAGTTGCTTGTAGCGTCCGATGCGTTGTAAGGCATCGTGAAAGGACCGGCTGCAAACGGCGGCAATCGCAGTGGGTTGGTAACGTTCAAAACGGGGTTCAGCGCCCAGTTTTAGGCCAATTCCGGGATCCGGACTCATCTCGCCAATGGCACGCCATAGCGAGAAGAGTTCCGCAGTCGTGGCGTATGTTTTTTCCCTCTGGAAAAACCCTGTCGGCAATCCAGCGAGCCGCAGCAACTTTGGCAGTGCCAGTTTGTGTTCCATCAGCCGTGCCGGGAGGAGACTGGAAATGCGAAATTGATTGTTCATAATCTCAGTGACGCCACATCATTGACAAAAACGATTCGGCACAGGGCAGTCGCGCTCGGTGCGGTATCGGCTTGGTCTTCGTTCGTTGGCATGGGTCCAAGATAGCCCAAATTCGCCCCCCGTCATTAGCAGACCGCGCCAAAATACTTGCAAAACACGCCACAGGCTCATATTCGTATGCTTCTCCGGTGGCGCACTGGATGACGCCAGTGTTGTGTCCAAGGCGGGGAACGGCGTGATCCAGGAGATCAAAGAATAGCAGGCAATCATGGACCACCTGCGCACCCTGCCCGCCAAGAATGGCGAATTGCCCGTCGTCCCGGTGGATGAACGCCAACGAAGTCCGGGCGATCAAAGCCGGTTGAGTGGGTGAGTGTTTAGGGTTGGTGGAGGCCTGACCCTGACCGTAAGGTTCGGGCATTCATGTTGGGAACATGCCACACACAGGCCTATTTGGGGAAACCAGTATCCCCAGACTCAAGCCACTTGGCTGACTATCTCCGAAAACCTCCAGCACACAGGGTTAAGCATGGAAGTTACGCGGCCTTCACCCTCGGCACCCTCCCCCGATTCCTCCGCGTTAGTCCCAGCCCGCTGACACCTCTGGCGAGTCTTCGAACCCAACCTCAGTGACCGCGCCTATCGCCAACCCTCTTCTATCCATCCCAAGCGGCGCGAAGGAATTTTTAACCGTCTCCGCTCCGACCACAATCCGCCCATTCGGTACGGCCTTCGGGCAAATCTTGTCCATCCATGCCGATTGACGCATTGTTTTGATCGAGGTGATCCTTCGTGCGGCGCGAGAAACGGGGCGCGACAATTAAGAAAAAACCTCATGAACACATCCAACAACCATTTTCCCTCGCTCTCTACGGACGCTTTCGTTTTCCCGTTCGCAAGTTCTTCTAAGAAAGGGCTGTTGTTCCGCGTTCAACCCATGAAATCCATGCAACACATTCCTTTTCCGGCAAGTCGTCGAGGACTTCTGCTGACCTCATTGATATTCTCTTCACCCCTCCTGCCCGGCGCTGAATCCGCCGACAAGCCTGACGCCATTGCGGCGGGTGAGAATGCCTCCCAGCCTGCGAAATCGACCCGGACAACTGCCGGGAAATCCGTCGCTCCCACCGAGTTGCCGAAACTCGTGGTCACCGATTCCCGACTGGAGGAACCCGGTTATGCTACTCCGGTTGTGCAATCCGCAACCAAGACAAGCAAGCCAATCGCCAAGACACCGATTTCGGCCCAGGTGGTTCCCCATGAAGTAATTGTTGACCAAGCGGCCACTAAACTCGAAGAAGTCTACCGCAATGTCAGCAGCATGGCACCGGTCAATACGGCCGGCAGTGGCATCCAGTTTGAAAATGTGAACATCCGCGGGTTTTCCCAGCGGGCGTCCGTGGACGGAGTCAATTTTTACACCGTCCCCAAGCTTGATCTCACCGGTATCGAACAAGTGGAAGTTCTCAAGGGTCCGGCGTCGTCCCTTTACGGCATGTTGGAGCCAGGCGGGATGGTCAATGTCGTTCCTAAGACAGCGAGTTTCACAAATCATTCGGAGATCTCCGCGATCATCGGCAGTTATGATTGTTACAACACCTTGATTGATGTCAACCAGGTGCTCAGCCCGGATCATCTGGCGTTCCGGTTGGCCGGGTCTTACCTGCAAAGCGATTCCTTCCGCGATTTCGTCCACCGTGAATCGACATTCCTGGCACCGAGTCTGTCATGGCAACCGGCTCCTGACACCCGCGTCACCACTTGGCTATGGTATCAGAATCTGGACCGTCCCGTGGATAATGGCGTGCCGTTCACCTATAACGGGAAACCTGCCGGAGATATTAGCGTCAACCGCACCGATCCGGACCACAACACGCAGCAAATCGATGACGTGGTCTGGGGAACCAAGATAGAATATGACGTGACGCCTGACCTGACCTTGCGCGACCGTTTCCTGCTCCACTGGTTCGACTCCGAAAATGACGCCGTACGGGTCAATGGCGCGACCAGCGCGAAGAACACCTACACTACCTATCTCGACAAGTCATCGTTCCACAATCTGGAGTTCAACAACACGGCCGAGGCCGTCTATAAGGTGGCAACGGGCGGGCTCAGTCACGAAATCCTCGGCGGTCTTGAACTGAGCCGGAGCGACTATACCTATGACCGCCTGGTCAGCCAGAACTCGAAGCCGGTCAGCGTTTTTCAGCCGGTTCCGGCGAGCGGGCCGTATGTTCTGACTCCGGGTGCGGCACAACAATTGACGCTCACCCAAGGGGCGGCTTTCTATCTTCAGGATCAGGTAGACGCGCTGGGCGACAAGCTGCATGTATTGTTAGGTGGCAGGTTCGATTATGTGGACCAATGTTACCGTCCGTGGAATGCCGTCAACCAGGAATACACATCCTATGACACCGGCCTCAGCGGACGGGCCGGCATGATGTACGAGGTGACGCCCTGGATGTCGCCTTATGTGAATGTGTGCCGGTCGTTCAATCCCAACTCGCCGAATTCCACCAACTTCGACGGCACGCCGCTGGATCCGACAACCGGGCTTCAATACGAAGGAGGTTTCAAGTTTGCCTTGTTTGACAAGCGCCTAGCATTGACGGCGGCCGCTTTCGAGATCACTAAGGACAATGTTCCAGTCACCGACCCGGATCATGCCGGGTTCAGTCTGAACGGCGGCACGCTCCGCAGCCGGGGTGTCGAAGTTGATGTCCTCGGGCAGATTACCGACGAATTGCAGATCATCGGAAATTACACCTTTGCGGACACCGAGGTGATCAAATCAAGCTCGCTGCCCGTCGGCGCACAGTTTCTAGGCATTCCCGAGCAAAGCGGCAGCTTATGGTTGAAATACACCTTTCAGGAAGGCTTGATGAAGGGGTTCGGGTTCGGTTCCGGTGTCTTTATCTCGGGTTCAAAAGCGGGCGACAACAACAACACGTTTGATTTACCGGGCTATGCCCGTTGGGATGCGGGTGTGTATTATACCCACCGGTTGACGTCGGAGCGCGAACTCAAGGTCCAGCTCAATGTGATGAACGTGCTGGACCAGACCTACTACGATTCCTCGACAAGCACGGGGTCGGTGATGCCGGGAACGCCGATATCCACCATGCTGCGGGCGACTCTCACGTTCTGAAGAATGACCCACCCAATGGAATCCGATTGTGATATCAAGGAAACCATCCGCGAGGGATGGTCTGATCCCGGACGCGTAGAAGGTTGGGTGGAGTCCGGTCTGTGCCGCGAGTTCAACGATCCAGCGGGCCGGAAAGCGTGGCTGGGTGCCCTAGGCGAAGCCGCGAACGGCATGGGTGTCCGCTCCAGCTTGGATGTTGGCACGGGTCCGGGGACGCTTGCCCTATTGTGGGCCGAGCTTGGCTTTCCGTCCACTGGGTTGGATTTTTCCCCAGCCATGTTGGAGGCCGGACGTAATGCAGCCGAGCAACGGCAACTGGCAGTTGATTTCGTAGCGGGCGACGCCGAATCTCCACCCTTTCCCGAGGGAAGTTTTGACGTCGTGTCCAGCCGGTTTGTGCTGTTCACCCTGCCCCATCCCGGATGGGCCATACGATGCTGGTTGCGATTATTGCGCCCCAATGGCATCTTGGTGCTGGTGGGACACGACCACCCCACTGATCCGAAGCGATCTAAACACCATAGCAAGGCGAACCCAAAGTGGCAGGCAACTGAGCGGCACCGCGAAGCTCTCAGGCACCTGCCGTTCGCCAACCATACGTCCGGCGAGTTGCGCGTGGTGATGGAGGCCTCAGGTTTGGAAAACATCCATTTCATTCCAAACCAAGAAATCATCGCGGCACGCGCCGCTTTGAGCGCACGAGATCCAGATAGCGGCCCGTACGAGAGCACTCCGTTTGTACTTGTTGGCAGGAAAATCCAAGCGTCATGAAGGTGCCGGAAATGCGGACAATCAAACTCACGACGGTTGCGCTGATTCTCCTCATCGGCGGTTTGGCCGGTATTCTGTCGATGGCGAGGTCCGGCAGGGGAGGCACGTCGGTCCTGCACACGTCCGACGCGAATCCGGCGCGCCAGGAAGCCGATGGGAAAACCTATGCGGTCACCATGTCGCCGGTCGGCACGGTGCGATTCGCGCATCCGCCCACGCGGATCGTGACCCAGGACGCCAACTACAATGACATGCTGGTGGCGGTCGGTCACGAGAACAAATTGGTTGCGACGGGCTACCCTAACAACGTTTTCGACGGGTTTTACGCACAGATTCCGGGCACTTCCATTGTTTCGCTGCCGCCGGACGTGACATTCCTGAGTTCGGCGGCGGGTGGTGGCTTCGACAAGGAGCGGCTCTACAGCCTGCATGCGGACATCCATCACATTGATCCGTTGCAGTTGGCGGCCAGCCGCGGGTGGAGCTTTGCGGATGTGGAAGAGATCGCACGCAACGTCGGCCCGTTTTTCGCCAACCGCTATAGCCGGGACAATGCCTATCCCGGCAAAGATCCCTATGAATTCTATACGTTGTGGGAATTGTCCGATAAAGTCGGCCAGGTCTATCGTGAGGAGGATCGGATAGCGGCGTTTAAAGCCGTGGGGGACAAGCTGATCAGTGACATTCAAGCCAAGCTTCCCCCGCTGGAAATGCGGCCGCGAGTAGCCTTGATATACTACGGCAACGGGAGGGTCACACCGTACAGTCATTCGCACGGCGGTTTCGGCCAGGCACAATACGCCGCCATCGGCGCTCGCGATGTGTTCGGGGATGGCAAAATCGCTACTTATGGCGACGCGGGAGGGCGCGGAACGGTGCTGGACATCGAAGGGCTGCTCTCGATCAATCCAGATGTGATCATTATGCCGTTGGCCATTTACGGCAAGCAGGGGAGCGGCCAAGGAGGACGCGCAGCATATGAGCAATTCATGAAACTCCAAGCGGATCCACTCGGCCGACGCCTCAAGGCATTCCAAGAACGTCATGTGTATCCCGGCGGTACGCCGCTACAGGGGCCGATCTTTTTCCTGTTCCAAATTGAAATGGCGGCCAAACAAATCTATCCGGATATTTTCGGCCTGTACCGCGACGACCAACAATACCCGCCCGACGAACAGCTCTTTGACCGCGGCCGCATCTCCGAGATTCTCACCAGAGACGGAGGTCGTGAAAAATGACTTCGGCGGCGGGGGAAAAAGACGGGGAACGCCCGGCGGTGCGCCGCCGGAAGGTGGCATTGTTGTGGCTGGCGGCGGGAGCCTTGACCATCGTGGCCGCAGCGGGCTTGTTGCAACTCGGTGCCGGATCCTACGGGATGACCTGGCGGCAGGCCTTGGCCGCATTGACCGACGGCTTGGTCTGGGGTGACCAAGCCACGTTGGCGCATTTTTTCCTCGGGCGCGATCTTGCCCACGGGCTCGGATTTGGAGATCCAGGAACCCTTCCCACAGAGACGTTGATTGTTTGGACGGTCCGCCTGCCCCGGGTTCTGGTTGGCATCATGGTCGGCATCAACCTCGCCCTGTCGGGAAGCATCTTCCAAGCGATCACCCGCAACGAGATGGCCAGCCCATACCTGCTGGGAGTCAGCTCGGGCGCGGGCTTGTCCATCCTCCTGGTATTGGTGCTCTTTCCCGCGCTGGGGCCTTTTCTGCCGCTGATTGCCATGGTGGGCGGAACCGTCGCCTTCGCGGTGGTCTATGCGATTGCCTGGCACCATGGCGCGAGCCCCGTGAGGCTGGTGCTGGCCGGGGTGATTGTGGCAGCGATCGCGGGGTCCTTGCAGTCGGCCTTGTTCTTTTTCGCCAAGGACATCGCAATTGTCCAGAACGCGCTCGCCTGGACCACGGGGTCGCTCACCGGCGTCGGCTGGGAACAAGTGCGCACGGTGGCTCCGTGGACACTGATATGCGTGGTGCTGGCTTTGTCCGGCGCCCGCTATCTGGATGTTTTGCTGCTCGGCGATTCGACGGCCAAATCGTTGGGGATGAAGGTGGAGCATGCGCGTTTCTTGTTGGCGGCGACGGCGATTCTGGCGGCAGCGTCAGCGGTCGCCGTCGCCGGGTTGGTCGGCTTTGTCGGATTGATTGTGCCCCACATCGTCCGCAACACGGTGGGCAGCCTGCACCGCCATTTGCTGGTCGGCTGCCTGTTTGCAGGGCCGGCGCTGTTAGTAAGCGCGGACGCCACCGCTCGGTTGCTCCTGAGTCCGGTCCAGATTCCGGTCGGCATTGTCACCGGGGTGATCGGGGGCGGGTTTTTCCTCTATCTGATGCGGCGGCGCCAGGACTTTGGCAAACTATGAACCCAGCCTCATCACCATCAACTTCCTGGACACCGGGGCTTGCGGGCACCGGCTTGGTGGTGCGTTACCACAAGCACCAGCCACCGGTCGTTGCCGGCCAGTCGGTCACCATTCCCACCGGCAAAATCACCGTATTCGTAGGGCCGAACGGATCGGGCAAGAGCACACTGCTTAAAGCCTTGGCAAGACAGCTAACACCCGAGGATGGAAGCGTCATTCTGGATGGCAGGGACATCGCCACCCTTCCGGCGAGGGAGGTGGCACGCCGTCTCGGGATCCTGTTTCAGGAAAACATGGCACCCAATGACCTAACGGTGGAGGAACTGGCCTTTCACGGGCGATACCCGCACCGCCGTATCTTCGAATCCGTTACCGAGGAAGACCGTCGCGCCGTGGCGGAAGCGCTCTGCTTGGCCGGCGCCCGTGACCTGCGCAACCGGCCGGTCAGCCAGCTCAGTGCCGGTCAAAAACAACTGGCATGGATCGCGATGCTGCTGGCGCAGGCACCCCAATACCTGTTTCTGGACGAACCGACGACATTCCTCGATTTGGTCCATCAGTTCGATGTGATGGAGTTGGTTCGCCGGCTGAACCGGGAACAGGGCAAGACGGTTCTGTTGGTGGTGCATGACCTCAATCTTGCGGCACGTTATGCGGACCACGTTTTCGCCCTGCGCGAAGGCCGTATCGTCGCCTCCGGCACGCCGGCAGAGGTTTTCACCGCCGCCACCCTGCGCGATGTCTTTGAGGTGGAGGCCCAAATCATTCGCGACGAGGCAAGCGGCACGCTCTGGTGCATGCCGACGGGCCGCTGCTTGAACAAGGAAACCGCATGAACACCCCGACCACACGTTTTCATTTTGGCTGGCAGCTGACAGGAAAGTGCAATCTGCATTGCGCCCATTGCCTGCGCCAAAGGCATGACAAGCCACCGCACGAGCTTTCAAAAGTGGAACGTCAGCGGATCCTGGTCGATTATATCGATTTTCTGCGAGAATGCAAAATGACGGGCTCCATTCAGTTTTCCGGGGGAAACCCCATGCTGGTGCCCGACATTTGGGATCTGTTGAAAATGGCCGGCGAAGCCAAACACGCAGGCTTGATTGAAAATTACCACATTCTCGGAAACCCTGAAACGCTCAACATACGGAATGTTTCGCTCCTGAGAGAATATGCTTGCGACATGTTTTTCGTTAGTCTGGACGGCGCAAAGCAAGAGACCAACGACACGCAGAGAGGGCCGGGAAATTATCAGGCCGCCCTGTGGGCGATCAAGGCCATAGCGGACACGGGCGTGAGGGTTAATATAAAATACACGATCACGAGCCGCAACTACTTGGAAACGCTCGATGCCGCCGAACTGTGCCGAAAACTGGGCGCCTGCAAATTTGTGATCGGCTCCCTGAATCAGCATGACGATTTGCTGGACCTGGAATGCTTGAAATTGACGGAGAACCAGGAAACGCAGGTTTCAGGGTGGATCGAGACATACAACGCCAAGTTGGAAGACAAGTCCTATGAAATCCGCTGGCGGGGAACGTATGGCCGACAAGAAAAGACGCCGCCACTTCCACCGAAGCGCGAGAACGGGATAGGCTGTGTTGTCTGGGAGGACGGTGGCGTCCATCTAAGGAATATGCACCCGTCCCCAGTCATCGGATACGTCCCGCAAGAATCCTTCCGGCAAATCCATGCAAAGCTAAAACTCAAAGACGATGAATTGCACACAAAGGAACAACCCTTTACGCGTAGTTCGGGGTTTTCTTCGCTCCCTTCGGTGCAAATGATTTGATTCCGGCCATGCCGGGCAAGGATTATGACAATAGACAACAAGCAGAAAACAGGCAGAAAATCTGTGTTCAACGGATCCATGCTGGCCATGTTAGGTATGGTGCTCCTGGTCGGAATGGGCGAACGCCTTGCGGAGCGGTTCCTGCCACTTTATCTCGGCGCGCTCGGGGCGGGTGCCATCACCATCGGCAACCTCAACGCGCTGAACAATTTCCTCGGCGGGCTGTACGCCTACCCCGGCGGTTGGCTTAGCGACCGACTCGGCTACCGACGCGCTTTGGTTGCGTTCACGCTGATGTCGTGCGCCGGCTACGCGCTGGTCATCGTGGCTCCGCATTGGTGGGCGGTGTTCGCGGGTTCGGTGCTGTTCGGGGCGTGGACATCCATTTCATTGCCGGCCGCCATGAGCCTGGTGTCAAAGAGCGTGCCTAAGAACCGGCGCGTGTTGGGCGTGAGCTTGCACTCGCTGACCCGCCGGGTACCAATGGCGTTAGGACCGGTAATCGGCGGTGCGCTCATCGCCGACATGGTACATCGTTTTGGCGAAGTATCCGGCACCATTCTGGCGGTCCGTATCGCCTTTGGCGGCGCACTGTTGCTAGCGCTGTTAGCCATAGCCTTGATCCTGCGCTTCGTGACGGAAGATCCGAACGCGTTGAAACGACCGGCTCCCCTAAGGGATTCGCTCAAATATTTCACGCCGGAACTGCGAACGCTCCTCGTGGCGGACACCTTGGTCCGGTTTGCCGAGCAGATTCCCTACGCCTTCCTGGCCATTTGGGTCTGCCGGAACCTGCAAGTTTCCGCTGCCACGTTCGGCTGGTTAACCGCCGCCGAAATGGCGGTCGCCGCAACGGTTTACCTGCCGGTCGCCTGGCTTTCCGACCGCGGAACAAAGAAACCGTATATCGTCACCACCTTCGCATTCTTCACACTTTTTCCGATGGTGCTGTGGCTGGCCGGATGGTTGCCGGTAAAACTGGAACGCGGGTGGTTGGTATTGCCGCTGCTGGTGGCGGCTTTTGTCATCCGCGGGTTGAAAGAGTTCGGCGAACCGACCCGCAAGGCGTTGATCCTCGACCTCGCCCCGGAACACGCGAAAGCCGCCACCTTCGGCACCTATTACCTCATCCGCGACGGCATCGTCGCCGTCGTTGCACTTTCCGCCGGGTGGCTGTGGAATTTCTCGCCCTTGGCGAATTTCGCCACGGCCTCCTTCTGCGGCCTGCTTGGCACGCTCTTCTTCGCCCTCCGCGGCCGCGACCTCCCGACCGGGCCCGCGCATCGGGTTGATTTATCGACCACGGTGCAGCAATGATTACGCACCCAAAAATCCCGCCCGGGAGCTCGTTTGTTGCCAATCATGAAACTTGTTCTGACTGGATCTTCAGCCTTCCGATGACCCCAATACTGCATGCCGTCAATATTGTCACGCTGGCCGCTTGGCTCGGCGTCGCAAGCTTTGGCGGGCTGGGCATGGCGGATTCCGGCGACCCCGAAAGCCTGAAACAGGACGCCAAACCTCGAGATCCATACGAGAATCTGGAGTCCATCGTGCTCACGGAAGAGTTCACCCCAAGAAAAGATCCGGCCTCACCAACGACCGATGCCGGCTCCATGGGTGAAGCGGAGGCGAATGAAACCGCCGTTCCGTTAGCCGGGCTGGAAGCCCTGCCGACGCCACCCGCTATACCCGAAGTCGCCGAGGTGACTCCTCTGCCCGAAATCCCGGAGCCGCCTCCACCGAGGATCAAGGCCACTGACGGCGCTCCCGCCTTGCCCATCACCCCCCCGCCAGGTTCCTACAGCCATCCGCAATGTTGCCAACTTTTGACCCAGCCCGATCGTGTTATCACCGGCTCCCCGCAAGGCAAAGACGCTGCCGCTGGCAAAGACGGCAACGGCGGACGCAACGGCGAAACCGGCATGTCCGACGCCAAGCGTTTGGGTGGGGGCCGCATGCCTGCCCCGTCCTACCCGGCGGAGGCACGTGCCAGGGGGCAATCAGGCACGGTCGTCGTGGAGTTCATTGTTGGGGAAGACGGCACCGTCGTCTCAGCCAACGCGAAACACCCCTCACCCTGGCCGCTCCTCAACGGACGCGCTGTGAGTTGCGTGCGGCGTTGGAAATCCCCCCCCTAGCAGTGTCACCAAATACACCCGGCCCATCGTCTTCAAACTGACCTAACTTTCCATGCTTTCCAATATCTTTGTCACTACATTCCTCGAAGGCGGTTGGGTCATGTGGCCCATCCTGGCGACGTTCTTCCTCGCCGTTTGCACTATCCTCGATCGTGCTGTCTGGTGGCTGCGCTTCCGGCTGACCCTTCAAGCTGAAAAACAGGAGCAAGCCCGTGTCGCCATCGGCAGCGGCGATTTTGCCACCGTGTGGCTGCTCAGCCGGAATGCGACCGACCCATTTCTCTCGAATCTCAACGAGGGCATGACCCACGCACGGACCTCGATGCTCGCGGCGATGCAACTCCATGCCACCCATCTTATTGAAAAATCCGAGGCCCGGATGTGGATCATCAGCACGTTGATCACCCTCGCGCCATTGTTAGGATTGTTCGGCACCATCATCGGCATCATGGGCTCGTTTTCCTTTGTGGGTAACGAACAACTGGCCCCCGCCAAGGTTTCCGGGGGCATCGCCGAGGCGCTCATCGCCACCGCCTGCGGCATCGCCATCGCCATAAGTTGCCTGCTTCCCTACAACTTTTTCCGCAAACGCGTCGCCGTCCTGCGCGGTTCGCTCGAACGCTGGACCAACCACACCGAGTTGTTGGTTCGATCCGCCAGGGAACACGGTCACGACCTCGAATCCTTTGCCCCCACTCCGCGCTGATGCCAGTCCAACTCCACAGTCGCTCGTCGGATGAGCAGGGTCACGATGCCCGCATCGAAATTGTTCCTCTCATCGACATCATGTTTTTCCTCCTCGCAGCCTTCATGCTGGTGAGCCTCAGTATGACCCACCTCCACCGCGTGCCGCTCACGCTGCCGGAAGCGTCCACCGGGGTCACTTCCATCACCCGCAGTGTTCAATGACACCTCTGGAGGAGGGCGGCTGAATCCCATCATGTGTACTTTGATTTTAGACCGGATCGATTTGCATGTGTCGGTGCCCGTGTGGAATCCTCGATTTCCGCTGCCTTCACGCCCATTCAGGATCTGAATAATCCTGTTGCCACAGTGGAAGCCGTCTCACAAAGGTGTGCTGGAAAATCAGAAAATGGACGAATAGCGTCTCTTTTTGCATACCACAGCACACTTAAAATATTTACTTGCAGCATTCGTATTAATCCTGCAAGTTCACTTCTGTCATGCCTGACAGAACTCAAAAAGGCCAAGAGCCGCTCGGTCATAGGGAGGTTGGTGGTCGCGTCGGCAATGTCGTGGTGGAGGTGAAATTCGCCGTGGATGCGGTCAGGACGCTGCGCACCAGCCTGATGCAGGTGGCTTACCAGGTGACCGAGGATCCGGCTTTGCGTGGTTACGTGGTGCTTGCCGATTCTCCCATCGCCTCCGAGCGGGTCAGGGAGGAATGGCGGCGAGCCTCATCTGTTTTGCGCCCCGAGTTGCAGGAGCGACTCTCCATTTGTCTGGCGTCCGATGGTCGAATCATCGGGATTCCAAGCGATCCAGACCCTGGGATTTTGCAGATGCTGGCCGGCCTGATCGCAGCGGAACGCGGCAAAACCGGCGGCAATCGCACGGATTATGGCTTCGTGATTCTCAAATTGCTCATCCACCGTTGGTTGAAGTCCGGTGACGCGGTGACGGCGGACTGGCTGGCGAAAGCTGGCGGATGTTCCTACCCGGCAGTCGCCCGAGCCCTTCGACCTCTCGGCGGTCTGGTCGAACGCACTTCCGACCGGCGCATTGTGCTGCGATGGTTTCCGAAGGACGAATTCGCGAGAATGGTGGCCGTTTCGGATCGCGCTCGGTCGACGGTGCGGTTTGTCGATCCTTCGGGCCAACCACGAAGCATCGAGGCGCATATTCGCCGCTTGGAAAAGCTTTCCCCTCCCGGTCTTGCCATTGGTGGCGTGCTTGGGGCGATGCACGACTTTCCCGTACTCGATATCGTCGGTGTGCCACGCTTGGACCTGTCCGTGCATTGCCCCGGCAAGCATCTGAACCTTGATTTCATCAAGGCGCTCGACCCTGCCCTGAAGCCGGTCACCGACCCATTGCAGCCAGCCACCCTGGTCGTTCATGCCGTGCGTCACGCCGATCCGTTGTTCGTTCCTCGACAAGGAGGCCTTGCTTGGGCGGATCCCGTGGAATGTCTGCTAGATCTGCACGAGGCACGCCTCGACATGCAGGCTTCGCAATTTCTCGATCATCTCCAAAGCATCCGTCATTGCCATCAGGATCGTCAGAACACCAAACCCATATGATCGCTACAGCCCTTTTTCCAAGCCTCCTCAGTGGCATTCCCCCATGGATGTGGCTGGCCTTGGTTTTTGCGATCCTGCTCCCGGTTTTCAAAGAGTTGTGGGGTGCAAAGGTCAAGGGCTGGGCCGGAGAGAAGATGGTTTCTCATCTGGGGCTTCGCAAACTGGACGCGTCGATCTATCAGGTGTTTGATGATCTCTATCTTCCCCGTCCAGACGGGCAAGGAACCACGCAATTGGATCATGTGGTGGTCTCGCCCTTCGGCGTCTTTGTGATTGAAACCAAGAACTATCAGGGTTGGATCTTTGGCTCGGAAAAGCAGAAGGATTGGACTCAGTCCATCTACAAGAAAAAGCACCGGTTTCAGAATCCGCTTCACCAGAATGATCTCCATGTTAGGGCACTGGCGGGGCTCCTCGGGCTTGATCGGAGGATTTTCCATTCGGTGGTGTTTTTCATCGGGGACTGCACCTTCAAGACCGAATTACCGGGGAATGTTCTGAATCGCGGGCTGCGGAGCTACATCGAAAGGTTTCAAAGCCCGTTGCTTGAACAGGCGGAGGTGAATCGATGTGCGGAGAGGTTGAGAGAGTTGGCTCGGACGACGGACCGGCGTTCCGCAGCACGGGCGCATGTTAAAGGGATCCGGGGCCGCCGCGCTTCTTGATCTGGCAAACAATGGAAAAGAGAGAAAATCAGGATGCCTCCAATCAGCGACTTTCAACCATTCCAGGCCGGCTCTCCTCAGGAAGGGACGATCACGCAATGGGAGGATGAAAAGGGTTTCGGTTGGGTGAAATCCGGTGAAAAGCGGGTGTTTGTCCACATCAAAGAATTCGAGCGCGGACAGCGGCGGCCAAAGGCGGGTGAGGAGATTCACTACATTCCAGGCATCGACGCGAAGGGACGCAATTGCGCCAAACGGGTGACTTTCGTGAAGTCCGGCGGCAACGGGCGCGTGGGCGTCGGGGGCTGGATCCTGCTGTCCGGACTGTTGTTGCTACCCGGACTGGCGATGCTCTGGTTGCCGGTCCCGTGGTGGATGGGCGCGGGCGTGATGACGGTCATTTCTGCAATTACCTACGGCCTATACGCCGATGACAAGAACAGGGCTGTAACAGGAGCCTGGCGGGTGCCGGAGAGTTCACTGCATCTGGCCGAATTGCTCGGCGGGTGGCCGGGGGCGTTTCTCGCCCAGAGGCAGCTTCGGCACAAATGCTCGAAGGTGTCCTATCAGGTTGTCTTCTGGTTCATCGTCGTGATTTTCCAGATCGTGGCGGTGGACCTAATGCTGGACCAGCGGCTAAGCCAGGCGTTGATGCGGTTCCTGGCCCGGTGACAGTATAGACAAGCGATAGCCGGCGCGGCGGCATGGCTGCGGCGTGAAAAGCGCCAGCGGCTAATGAATGCCGGGTAGGGGGCGGAGCGAACGCAGGTCCAGAGCTGCCTGTCCGTCATGTTGGCGGCGGCGGAGCGGATCAATTTACCGGGGTAATCTTTGGGTGAGGAAAGCGCTTTGAGACGGGGATCCCCCTGAAAGCCTTCGCAAGGCCTCCCAAAACTAATTGTTTTGGGAGGACGCGGCGGGGGGCCGGGGGGATCGGGACCCATCTCCAAGCGATCCCGCAACCATAGTGTCGCCGCCGTGCTTAGCAGGCGGCTCCGGAGGCCGTCTCAAACGGTCGGAGCTAAGCCGGAGTGGGAGGGGGATCACCCGGTTTGCAGCGCAGTGAAAACCGGGGAAACCCCGAACGGCTGGGCGCAGCCCTGACAAACCGGTTCGTCAAAAGGCGGAATCCCCCGTCCGGTCCCGGCGAATCCGCATGGATTGGCCGGGGCCGGGCGGCATGAATTCGTGGGGGCCTGAGGCGGTTCAGGGCTGGAGTTCGTGAGGCACGAATGAAGCTCGCAGCCTTGATCCGCCGGGCGCGGTGGGTAGGGGTTCGGGGACAGTCATCCCCGGTAGGATGGGGAAGGACGCACGAGGAAGTGCAACGGACGAGCAGGACGCGGGGAAGGGCGCTTCCCCGGCCGGGAGTGAATCCAGCCAGAACGGGAAACGTCCACGCCACAAATGCGCCCCATGTCACAGCAGGACAGCCGATCCATCCGTAAGGAATTGTCCTTTCCAGATACTTTAGACGAAGCGCCTCCCCCCTTTGGAACAGGCTCGGATCCACGAGTCAATGCAAGTCGCGAGACCATGTTGATAGATCCACAGCATGCGGTTTCGTCGGTCAGAGCAGGCCTGCGATGTGGTCCATGATTGATTGATGATATTCTTCTGGCGCTTCCTTCATGATTCCCCGCAGTTCCGAGGCAGTCAACTTCAGGCCAAGACGATTTCGGAGGCAGCGAAAAAGTTTGCTATACGAGTAATCGTGGAAGGACAACCATTTCGCAGGGTGCATTGTGATGGATTGGATGAATTCCGAACGCAGCACGGGATGGCTGTTATAATAAATGACGGCACAGGATGGATAGGAAATCGCCAGCATTGCGGCCTGTCTTGCCGCCGGCATTCCTGACCGGCTGTCGAATGCCGCATACGGGGCCAACTGTGCGCATCGTTCGAGCTGCGAGTCGGTCAATCGATGTGCCGCATAGCGGATCATTTCATGCGGATGATCCGACACGGCTTTCTCAACAAGGGACGGTGAAAGTTCCTCGAATGCATGTATCACCGCGCCACGTAAACTTCGTCTAACACACGACTTGATCTGCCTCCTTGTGAGGAGGTGTTTGTAATGGGCCAACGCGTGCGCTGGAAAGGATTTGATGCAAATGCGGATCTCAGCATAGGTGGCCCTTGATGGCGCCAGGCTGAAAAAACGCTCCAGCTTATTGAGATGCCAGTGTTCGATTTGCCTGGAAAGAATATCGTGGAGCCACGCCGGATGGGTTTCCGTGAGGAAATCCATCAGAATCCAGTCACACGAATCAACCTGACGGTCTGGAGCAATGTCACACAGCTCTATCAGGTCCACGACCTGCTGATGACTGTAGTGAGAGCAAGTCAGATCGAGCCGCCGGGGCTTCCAATCACGTCCGATGCGGAAGTACTGGCAGATGAAGTTGCCATCCTTTTGGTCCTTTGCGCGGATTACGACCAGATCGCGCTGATGGACGTCGAGGATCATCGCGCTGGGCTTGCCCGCATCACGGCCGAGGACAGCTCCCTGGCTGACAACCGGGCTTCCGGAGCCATAGAAGGAAATTCGATAAACTGATAATTTCCGCCAGGTGCAGTAGCCTTCCTTGTATTCGAAGACGATTCGTGCCGTGGTGGAATCCAACTGCTTGCAGGTGTGTTTCATCATTGTTGATTTGTGGTTAACTCAGCCTCATGATGCATCAGATCAACGATGCGATATGATCGGCCAGTGGTTGGCCGCGCTCGGGGCCCATCTCTTCGAGCATCGCCGCGAGCGTCGCGTGATCGAAGTGCATTCCGACATGCTGTTCGAGTCCGTTCAGAATGCTACCCAATCCATTGGGATCGCAGCCGAGCCATTGTTCCACGGATTCAATCAATGAGGTGCGGATCTCATTTTGCAAATCGGCCATCGACCCGCCATAGTTGTCGATAAACGCATAGCGATATGAATTGGCGAGCATGATCGCCCGCCGATTGGGTGGCATTTTCC